>JACCEE011525912.1_pt1 | contig 13489 bp, 8 predicted proteins | sample 7449931 | NCBI WGS metagenome assembly JACCEE01 (sample SAMN15323457, study PRJNA562643) | freshwater metagenome | isolation source: river surface water | place: USA:Blue River Watershed | collected 2017-08-19 | reverse complement strand
CAGGAGGGCGGTTATCTGTACGGGTTTCGCCGAGGCGAACTGCTCGCCCGGGTGAAGGGTTACTTTTTCGAGATGCGGGACGTCCGGGAACTTTTGCATACTCACAAGGATAGCGTTCGCCCGACTCCCGCGCAAGATCCCTTAGATAAAGAAGCGAAGGTCGCGGTGATTGACCATGTCCCAGCGCTTTCCGATCACGTAAGTGCAGGTTATCGCCGTAAGCGCGTCGATCGCCGCCGCCATCGAGCAGATGAAGAACGCCGCCGGCTTGAGGATCAAATACCCGGCCTCAAAACCGCGCCCATAGAGCATGCAGATCGTGGCGAGGGCGATATAGGGGCCGCCCACCGGGAACCGTCCGAGAAAGAACGACAGCAGGATCGAGACGGCCAGGAGCCAGAGCATGTCGTTAAAGGCGATGCCAAGACTGGAGTAAGACTTCAATATGACGATAAAACTTACCGTCGTCACGAGCGCGGCGCCGCCACGCCCGAAGATGGAGAACATGGGCATGGTGACCGACGAGATTCGCCGCCTGACGCCGACGCTTTCGTTCGCGTGGCGAAGCAGGACGGGGAGCGTCATGTTGGCGTCGCCGGAGAAAAACGCGGCGAGCGCCGAGGCGATGCTCGCGTAGAGCACGCGATAGGGGTTTACCTTGCCGCATAGGAACCTGACGAGCGCCGGGTAGATGACGAACGCGAGCAGGAGAAAGTCGAATACGAGCAGCATGATGAAGTCGGTGAAGACCTTCGACGAGAAGAGCGTGCGGAACTGGAGGACCCAGTTCACGGAGATAGCTATCATGCCGATGGCGAGGATATCCACGAAGAAGCACATGACCGCGTAGGAAACGCGCGAAAGGGAGTCGAAGAGGGTAAGGGTAGCCTTTGACGCGTCCCGGTCGACCGCGCAGCCGGCGCCGGCGAAACCGCCGAAGAGGCAGAGCGGCAGGATGAAAAGCCCGTTCGTGAACGCCTCGAAGGGGCTTGAGGGCAAGAGCTGCTTGAGGGATTCGCCGATGCCGACCTTGCCGATCTCCGTCGCGCCCTCGACGAATATCGGGATTCTGGAGGGGTTCCGGATCAATACGCTAAAAAGCCCGGTGACGGCTAGGAGTATTGTCGTTATAATGATGATTGCCGTCGTTATCGCGCCCAGGCGGAAAAGCGATTTGCTTTCCCTGAGCTCGTAGACGCCGATCGTGAAGCTGAAGAAGAGGACTGGGTACAGGGAATAACGGCCGAATTGGACCGCGAGGTCCGACAGGTATTGAATGACCGCCAGGACGGTCGGGTTCTGCTGCGGTACGATGAGGGCGAAGGCCGCCCCGATAATGATTCCGGCGAGGTATTTTATCCAGATTTTCATGGAAATCAGGATACCTGATGCCGCTTGCCCCGTCAATCGGAAGGTTGTGATGCAGATTTCATTCTACGTGAACGCGTTTTTGCCCATTTTCCTCGTTCTCGTCACCGCGGTGGCGAACCTTCTCTGGCGAAGGGGCGGTTTGCTCAATATCCGCTTCGCGGCGACGGGGATCGCTACCATCATTGCCATGGCGCTCAGGACGGCTAACGCCGTCGGCTGGATTTCCGGGGGGTGGTGCTACCGCGCGTCGCTGATGACGATTCTGTACCTTGGGGGCATCCTGTTCCTTTTTTTCCTTGACGATATGACCTCAAGGCGGAGAATCGCGCTTTTTAAAATCGTGTATCTCCTGCCGCCGCTCATCGGCGTCATCGCCGCCTCGTGCCCCCAGCCCGCCGGCACGGTGGCGTTCGCGGGTATTGGCGTCGCGTTCCTCGTGGCGTATTCGACCTCCCTCCTCGTCGGATGGATTCGCGCGGCTACCGACGACCGCGCCCGGCGGGACGGGGAATGGGTCCTCATGGTCTTTACCGGCTTCGCGACGGGGCTCGTCGTTTGCTGGTTTCACGCGCTCACGGGGCTTTTTTGGACTGTCGCGCTATGGTACCTGTTCTCTCACCTCATCCTGAACGTGCTTCGCGTGCGCGAACAGCTTTCTAACCCCGAGAACCAACTGGTCATGAACAACGTGTTCGACCTCGTGCTGATCCTCGACTCCTCGGGAACGATCGTGCGCATGAATCGCCGCGGTTTTCAGCTTACCGGGCTAGGCGGCGCGTCGGTGAACGGGCGCGGGATCGAGGCGCTCGTCTCGCACGAGGGCCTGTCCGACGTGACGAGAAGGGGTTGGCTCGACCGATACAGCTGGCTTGACAGCGGGTTCGGCTCGAGCCGGAGCCCCTCGATCGACGCGAAAATCCTTACGGGCTCGGGAGAGTCCATCCCCGTCGATCTCCGCGTCGTCAAGCTCGTCGACCTCCATAGAAAGATCACCGGCTATATCGTCTCGGCGACGGACATGCGGATTACCCATCAGTTAATGAAGGAAATCTCGGACCGCGAGTACGCCGCGCGCGATCTCGCGCTCTCGGAAAGCAAATTCTCGCGGATGTTCATCTTTAACCCGACGGGCATCCTGATCGTCGATCCCGAAACCCTCAGGATAACCGACGCGAATCCCGCGATCGAGGAAATCCTCGAGAGCGCGCCGGGGGCTTTGTCCGAGAAAACCCTTTCCGAGATTGGGCTCGAAATGGACGGGCCGGCCCTGGAATCCTTCGTCGAACGGCTTCAGATGGAGGGCTCGATCCCCGAATTCTCCGTCACGCTCAGGCTGGCGGGGGGAGAGGTCAGAAACTGCCGGCTTTCGGCCGTGTCCTTCGACCTTAACCGCACGAGGCGCATGCTCGTGTCGCTCGCGGACGTCACCGGCCATGAGCGGATGAGAGAGGCGCTCGAGCGAAAGAAAAAAGTCGAGACGGTCGGTATCCTCGCCGGCGGGATCGCGCATGACTTCAACAACATTCTTTCCGTCATCCTAGGGCACGTCGGGCTCGCGAAAATGCGCTCGGTCGACGCGGGCGCCCGCGCGCCGCTCGAGAAGGCGGAACAGGCATGCCTGCGCGCCCGCGACATGACCGGCCAGCTGCTCGCGTTCTCGCGCGGGGGAAAGCCGAGAATCGGTATTTGCGACACGAAGCAGTTGATCGTCGACTCGGCGATGCTCGCGGCGAACGACTCGTCTGTCGCCTGCCTGTTCGACATCGCCGACGACGTCTGGTCCCTTAAGGCCGACAAGATCCAGATCGGCCAGGTAATCTCGAACATCGTCGGCAACGCGGTGGACGCCATGGAGCGGAGCGGAATCGTCGAGATCGGCGCCCGTAACCGCGATCTCACCGACGTGCCCGAGAAGTCGCGTCCCGTCGGCCTTGATATGAAGCCGCTTCGCGCCGCGCCATACGTCGAGATACGCATCCACGACCAGGGCCCGGGAATTCCCGCCTCAGTGATCGCCCATATCTTCGATCCTTTTTTCACGACTAAGGAGAAGGGCACGGGGCTTGGTCTCTCGATCGTGTTTTCCGTGATCCAGAACCACGGCGGCGCGATGACGGTGGACTCCGTCGCAGGCTCCGGCGCCACGTTTACGCTTCTGCTTCTTGCCGACACGACGCGAGTGGCCGAGGCCGAGACGCGAGACGCCCTTCCGGTCAACGGCAGGCGGGTGCTCCTGATGGACGACGACTCGCTCGTCCGCGAGAGCGCGACGGGAATGCTCGAGTCTCTGGGGCTCGAGGTCGTCGCGACCTGCGACGGAAAGGAAGCGCTCGATCTCTACGAGGATGCCCTTAAACTCGGGAACCCATTCAGCTTCGCGATCCTCGATCTCGTCGTTCCCGGGGGGATGTCCGGCGGCGATTGCGCCAAGGGTATTTTCGCCTTAGACCCGAACGCCGTGCTTTTCGTATCCTCCGGCTATTCCGACGATCCCGTCCTTCCCCGCTACCGCGAGTTTGGCTTCATGGGATCGATCCCCAAGCCTTACACGATCGAGGAACTCCGGGGCGCCCTTTCGTGCGTGCTTGTGCTCTAGCGGGTTTTGCCGCTATACTTTTCTACATGAGTTTGAGCGTTGTGATCGCCGATGCGTCCGTTCCCGTCGCGGTAAGCCTCGCGTCTTCCCTATCGTCGGGCGGGCACCGCGCGGCGCTGCTTTCCTCCGTCGCCGAGGATTCGCCGCCGCCCGAGAGCCTTCAGGTTATTCCGTGGAATAGGCAATCCTTGCTGTCCGCGCGAACCGTTCCCGTAGCGGCCCGTAATGTACTATCCGACATCGATTGCGCCGTAATCGTGTTTGACCACGAGGCTTTTTCGCGTCTTCCCTCGGCAATCGAGGGCTCAAGGCCCGATCGGGCCGCCGCTTCCTTCGCGGGTATCGTGGACTCATACGTCACGGGCTACGCGCATCTCGCGGGCGTTTTCGCCGGCATTTTCGCGCGCGAGGGGAAGGGCAGGATCGTGTTCGCGAACGTGGAGAGAAAAGTCCCGTCCGAGGAAGAGAGGCTTTCCCAGGCAGACCGGAGAAACGTCGCGCTCTCCGTCGCCGAGGCCGCGTTCGAGCGGCTTGCCGAGGAGTTCGCCGCTTCCTGCGAGCGCACGGCCGCGCGGGTTTCGCTCGTCAGACTGGAAGGGGAGGCGGACGGGGAATGGCTTTGCTCGTTCGTCGCCTCGACGAACGCTCAGCGAGGCCCTGTCCGATGGGTTAAGGCCGGCAAGGGCGGGCTTTTTTCCAAGTTCTAATAGGCCCGTAAACCCGTTTATTTTCCCACGCAAAATCCCGAAAACACCGCGTCGAGAATGTCCGCGGAGGTAACTTCGCCGGTAATTTCCCCAAGGAAAGATATCGCCTCCTCAAGGTCTTGCGCGACGGCGTCCATCGGGAATCCATCGCGGGCGGCATCCCTGGCATGCCTCGCCGACGCGAGCGCGCTCGCTATCGCGTCTCTCTGGCGTTCCGTTCCCGGCGCCGTTTCCCTGCGGCCCGAAGCCCGTCCCCTGTCCCCAAGCAGTATCTCCGCGCAGGCCTCGACGAGCGCGCCGAGACCCATGGCGCGCTTGGCGCTCAGGGCGACCGCGCGCGCGAAGCGAAGGCTTTCCCCCGCGTTCGGGATGGGGAGCGTTCCCTCGCGATCGGCCTTGTTCCACACGAGAATCGTCGGGGCGGAAAGGTCCCCGCGCGAGAGGAAGCGCTCGTCGTCCGGGGAAAGGCCCTCGGCGCCGTCGACCACGTAGAGCGTCAGGTCGGCGAGCGAGACGAGCTCCTTCGAGCGTTCCACTCCCTCCGCCTCGATCGCGTCCTCAGCGGCCCTCAGTCCCGCGGTGTCGTACAGGCGAACGGGAATCCCGGCGAAATCCGCGGTGGACTCGATCCAGTCGCGCGTGGTGCCGTGAACGTCCGATACGATGGCCCGGTCTTCCTTCAATAGCGCGTTAAAGAGGCTTGATTTGCCGGCGTTGGTCTTTCCGGCGAGCACGATCCGCGCCCCGTCCCGATAGAGCCGCCCGGCGGCCCAGGCCGACTCGAGCCGGGATAGCCCGTCGATGGCGGATCCGATAGCCGAGGCGTCAAAGGCCCCGGCGGTCGTTTCCTCGTCTTCCGGATACTCTATCTCAACCTCGATGGCGGCGAGCGCCGCGACGAAGGCGTTTTTTATGGACGCGATCTCGCGCGAGAGCGATCCCGAAAGGCGGTCGGCGGCCCGTCCGCGCGCGAGGTCCGTCTTCGCGTCGACGATCTCGCGAATCGCTTCCGAGCGCGCGAGGTCCGTCTTCCCGTTCGCGAACGCGCGAAAGGTAAACTCACCGCGCTCGGCCGCGCGGAAGCCGGAGGCGACGAGCGCGCGGTATACCGCGAGGACGGTCGCCGTACCCCCGTGCCCGATGATCTCGACGGAGTCCTCTCCGGTAAAGCTTTTTGGCGCGCGATAGACGGCGACCATGACCTCGTCGACTCGCTCGCGGGAGCCCTCTGCCTCGGGGCCGAGCACCCATCCATGGACGAGCGTGTTTCCTTCCGCCTCGATGAGCCGCTCCGGGCGCGAGAAGCACTTCGCGGCAAGCTCGATCGCGCCCTTACCGGACGCGCGGACGATGCCGAGCGCCGACGGGACAAGCGCGGTCGCGATCGCCGCTATAGGGTCGTTAAGCGCGTATTCGGATGGTTTCATGCCGGGAGTATAGCCCGAAAATCAGGAAAAAGTCTTTTCCGTCTGCGCGATTGCCAAGTCCTCGCCCATGGGTTTCGCGTAGTAATAACCCTGGATTATGTCGCATCCGTAGCCCCTGAGAAGGTCTACCTGCGCGGCTACCTCGACGCCCTCGGCGACGACTTTAAATCCGAGGCTGTGCGAGAGGGAGACGATCGTGCTGATGAGAACCCTTCCCTTGTCTGTCTCCGTGATGTCGTCGACGAAGACTTTGTCGATTTTTATGTAATCGATCGGGAGCCCCTTGAGGTAAGATAGCGACGAGTATCCTTTCCCGAAGTCGTCGAGTGCGAGCGTGAATCCGGCTGCCTTGAGCGAGGCTAGTTTCTCCGCGATCGGCGCGAGGTTTTCGATCATGAACGACTCGGTAATCTCAAGGGTGACGCGCCCGTGCGGCACGCCCTCTTCCCTCATGACGTCGACTATGTCGCGGGCGAAGCCGTCGTCCCCCAGTTGCTTGACCGACACGTTGACCGAGACGAGGAATCCGTCGATGCCCGCCTCGCTGGCCCGTTTGACGAAGCGCGCCGCGGCGCGAAGGACGAAGAACCCTATTTTGGCGATCTGTCCCGACTCCTCCGCTATCGGTATGAACTCGCCCGGGCTTACGGGTCCGTATCTGCGGCTGTTCCACCGCGCCAGGGCCTCGAACCCGATGGCCTTGCCGGACGATAGGTCTATCTGCGGCTGGTACGCGACCGAGATTTCCCCGTTCTCGATGGCGTTTCGAAGCCCGTTCTCGAGTTCCGTGCGCCGCACGAATTCCTTCTGGATCGAGTCGTCGAAGATCACGCAACGCGTCTTTCCCGTTTGCTTGGCGCGGTGGAGCGCCGCGTCCGCCTTTCGCAACAGCTCGTTGAAGTCCGACGCCTGCGACGGGTAAAGGGCGATGCCCGCGCTGATCGTCAAGAAATGCGCCCGTCCGTCTATTTCCATCTTGCGCCCCAGCAGGGCCATCGCGAGTCGAGCGTACTTTTCCATTTCCTGCGCGGAGGTCTGCGAGACGAGCGCGATGAACTCGTCGCCTCCTATGCGCGCGATGGTGATGTTCTCCGTCATGAACGAGGAGAGTATCTGCGCGGTTTTCACGAGGATCTTGTCGCCCGTCTGATGCCCGTATATGTCGTTGACGTACTTAAAGTTGTCGATGTCGATGATCATCAGGCCGAACTGCGAGTCGGCGTCGGAGGACTCGATCGCCTCGCCCGCGATCTCGATCGCGTGTTCCTTGTTCGGAAGGGAGGTAAGTTGGTCATAGAAGGCGAGGTTCTCGATCCTTTCTTCCTTTCGCTTCGTGTCGTCGATGTCCGTTATGGAACCCGCGATGCGCACCGCGTGCCCCTGTTCGTCCTTGACGGCCTTTCCCCTGACCAAAATCCACTTCCAATCGCCGTTCGCCGCGCGTATGCGAACCTCGCATTGAAAGTGCTCGGCCCTTCCTTCCATGTGGTCGGCGAGCGTGGCGTCGTAACGGGGCCTGTCGTCCTTATGTATGATTTCCGTCAGCTTAACCTGTTTGCCGGCCGTCTCCGGATAGCCCGTTATCTCGGACCATTGCGCTGAGTATTGCACTTCCTTCGTGACGTTGTTCCAGTCCCAGAGCGAGTCGTTGGAACCGATGGACGATAGCCGGTATCGCTCCTCGCTGACCGCGAGTTCGTTCTTGATTCGGTTTATCTCGTCGAACCGTTGCCTGAGCTCGCTGTCCGCCTCGAAGACCGACGCGTTAAGCGCCAGGATTTCCCGGTTTTGGCGCGCCACGCTCGCGGAAAGGCGGCGAGCCCTCTGGGCCGTTAGTAAAAGTATGATGACGATCGCGATCAGGCTTATCATGACCGCGCCGCCCAGCATGGCCTCGACGCGATAGCGCTCGAGGAAAGTCACCTCGCGGTTGATGAATAAAGAGGCCTTGGGAAGGCGCCTGACGTCGACGTTGAAACGCGTGATCGCGTCCCAGTCGAAGGTCGGCGCGAAACTCTGTCCCGAAAGCGGCGTAATGGCGTCCGGCGAGGTTCCGCTCAGGATCATCGCGGCGATCGAGCTCGCGTTTTCGCCCATTTTCCCCGGGCTGAGCAGGTGCCCGCCGAGCGCTCCGGTGCCAAGCTGGTGGGTGTTGAGCACGTACACGGGCGCTCCGCTTGCCCTCGCGAGTCGCCCGATCAGGGTTTCTCCGGTGAAGATCCTTCCGGATCTGTCGATCGAATAGGTGCCGACGCATACGATGTCCCGGTCGTCGAAGCTCTCGGCGTTTCGCTCGATCGAGGCGATCGATAGTTGGCTGAGCGACCAGATCGCCATGTCCGGGCGCATCATCTTCATCGTTCGCTTTATGCGGTTCTCGATGGCCCTACCGGACTCGTTGAGATCGCTGACGATGTAGAGGGTTTGGGCCTTAGGCTGTATCGCGAGCGCGTAGGCCAGGGTCGTCTCGACGTCCTGTTCCTCGTACACCCCGGTGATGCGGCCTTCGCCCCCGGTAAGGCTCCTGACCGATTCGTGATACACGCCGCTAAACACGATCGGCGCGTCGGAAAAGATCTCCCTTCTGTTTTGAACGGCGAATTCGAGCGCCTTATCGTCGCTCGTCAGTATGACGTCGATCCGGGTTCCCTTGTATTTTTCCCGGTAGAGCTCCTTGAGCCTAGCGATATTCTCCTCTGAAGGAAATCGCTTCCAGTCGAGATACTCGGTGAACACGAGCTTGGGGGACTTCGTGGATTGGATCTTCGACATCATCCCCTCGTTGATGAGCTCGGTCCAACGGTATTCGGGGTTGTAGGAATGGAGGATCAGGTAAGTAGGCGGAGGCGATATCGTAGCGCTTGGCGGCACGGCGAACGCGGAGGTGACCGCGAAGCATGCGCTCGCGATTATCGTCGCCAGTTCGCGGAGTTGCCTTCTCTTCATGCTTACAGCCTCGCACTTTCGCGTTCGGGAGTCAATTCTGCCTTTTCGGCGGCGGCGGTAGGTCGGGAGAACCTTCGGTCTAGGGCGAATTTTTGTTTGACAGGGAGCCCGATGGCGCCAAAAAAGCGACACTCATAATCGCCTAAGCCGTCTCCCGCGAGGATGCAGCGCGTTTTTTTTCCAAACGAGGCCCTAATGCCGGGAAAGGACAGCGCGTCGGCCGCTTTCCAGGGAAAATAGCAGCCAAGGCGCGTTCCGAAGGACACCCGGGTTTTGCCGTCGCCCATTCGCTCGATTTCCTTGTTGAGGCCCCTCGCGAAGAGCTTTCTGGCTAGCGATCCTTTGGTACCGATGTTTCTCTCAATGTCCGCGCGGAAGCCTTCCGCGATTCCCGCGGTAAGCAGTACGTACTCGGGCTTGAGCGAGCGGAGTAGGCGCGAAACCTCGCCTAGGCTTGGCGTTCCGCCGTCGGGAAGCGGCAGGAAATGCATCGCCGTTCCCAAAGCGAGACAGGCGTAGATCGCGGCGGAATGGGCGAAGGGGGTCTCGAGGGGAAAGAGGATCGGGGTTTTCCAGCCGTCTTGCAGGGCCCGTTTATAGGCCGTGAGCCCGCACTCAAGGTAGTTTCCGTGGGTAATCGCGATGACTTCCGGGGTATCTTCCTCGCTCGGGTCTATGAAAAGAGTCGCCGTATCGCTTTCGCGCAGGTCTTTTTCGATTTCCCTCATAACCCAGATCAGGGGCTTTCCGCCAAAGGCGTTCCCGGCCGCGATTGGGCGGGTGTCGAGCCCATGCTGGCCTTCCACGATCAAGTCCGAAAGGAACCACGCGTCCTTTCCCTCGGAAAAGCCGCAGTCGGCGAGTGTTTCGCGGGCTTTCGCGGTTTTATCCGATATGCACACGACGGGGAGGCGCGAGCCTCGCAGGCTCAGCGCGGCGGAGATTTTCCGTAGGTTTCGCTCGGAGGCGAGGACGGCCTTGGCCCTCGATAGCTCGAGCCTTTTCGCGAGCTGGCGCGGCGAAAGGGTTTGGCACAGGGGTACGGGAATGCCGCCCGCCTTAAGGACGCCGAATTCCCCGATCACCCACGAGGTTCTGCCCTCGGAGAGAATCGCCACCGCGTCGCCTTTCGCGAGCCCGCGAGTAACCAAGGACGCGGCGAAAGAGAGGGATATTCTGTCCGTTTGGAGAAAGCTCGTCGTTGACCATGTTTCGCCGTTTTTTTCCCCCAGATAGGGCATGTCGCTCCATATGCGGGAACCCTCGTGCAGAAGTTCAATGACCGACCTCATTTTTCTTCCTCCGACAACTTTTTTATCAGTATGGAATCCGAATGGGCGGCCGTCAACAAAAAATTCTCGCGGGCTTTGACAGCGGCTCAGGCTCCGGCTACACTTGCCCCCATGAAAGGAATAATCGTCGCAGCAGGGTACGGCACCCGTTTTTTGCCGGTTACGAAGACAATCCCTAAGGAAATGATCCCGCTCGTCAACGTCCCGTCGATTCAGTTCATCGTCGACGAATTCGTCAATTCCGGGATTACCGACATCGTCATCATCTCGTCGCGGAGGAAGAAAGTCCTGGAGGACTACTTTGACCGCGAGGTTGAGCTTGAGGGCGTGTTCGAGCGCGAGGGAAAGACCCGTCAGTTGGGGCTTATCGAGGCCGCGAAGGCGAATATCGCGTTCGTCCGCCAGCAGCGGATGATGGGGACGGGCCACGCCCTCCTGCAGGTAAAGGCATGGGTCGGCGACGATCCTTGCGTCGTGGCGTATCCGGACGATTTGCACATGGGAAAGACGCCGCTTGCCGCGCAGCTCATGCAGGCGTACCGCGAGACCGGCTGTTCCGTGATGGCGTCGGTTACCGAGCCTGGGGACGTGTCGCGCTATGGCGTCCTATCGATCGCTAAAGACGGGCGCCGGGTCTCGGGCATCGTGGAAAAGCCCGCGCGCGGCATGGAGCCGAGCCACGAGGTCTCGATCGGGCGCTACCTCTATACTCCGGAGTTTTTCTCCCTGCTTGAGGAAGGCTGGAAGCTTCACCTGGCGGCCGCGGAGCGATCCGGGAAGCCGGCGGGCGAGTATTTCCATATTTACGCGCTGAATAAGATGATGGAAGCGGGAAAGGTGGTGTACTGCCCTACCGAGGGAATCCGGCTCGACACGGGCGAGCCCGCGGGCTATCTGGACGCCGTGCTCCGCTACGCGGACACGGTTCCGGAACTGCGCGCGGTCATCGACCGGTATCTTTCTACGCGAGCTTAAGCCTGAGGAAAACCCTCGGCGCGCCCCAGCTTCCCCAGAGGCCGACGAGTCCGTAGCGGAGGAATCGGCATAGGGCGTAGTACTGACTCGTCTCGCCGGGGAAGAGCGCTTTAAGCCCGAGATACATGGCCGCGAGCCCCGCGAACCCGATCGCGAGGCGGACCGCCTTTTTCGGGAGCGAGCCCGCGGCCGCGGAGAACCCCTCTCCGTCGCGCTTGCCGTCGGTTAGGAGAACGTACCCCGCGGCGAAGCCGAATACGAGCCCGCCCATCGAGCTGTCGCCCTGGCTCGTCGCGTTCAGGGCGAACCCGGCGATTGCCGCGAGGGCGAACTTGAACGACCTGAAGGATCGGCCCGTCGCCTCGCGATAGGACTTAAGCGACTCGCGGATACCGGTTATCCAATCGCCCGCCGAAGTCCCGAAGGCGCGTCTTATGGCGGGAAGGGCGAAGAGCGCGACGATCGAGATTACCGCGCCGATCGCCCACCCGAGAAATACGTCCGTTGGGTAGTGTACTCCAAGATAGACCCGGCTTGCGCCGATGCAGAGCGGAAGGGCGATCGCGAGGAGGATGCGCAATCCGGCGCCAAGCCGTTTTCCCTTCCAGGTGCCGAGCGTGAGCGGCCACAGGACGGCCGCGTTCTGGGCATGGGCCGATGGGGTCGAGTATCCCGTTTCGCTTATTATCCCAACCGATGGGTCGACCATGAACGGCCGGGGAACCCGCAGGTTTCGCTTGATCGCCATGTTGATTCCGTTCGAAAGGAATACCGCCATGCCGATTTTAAAGCCGCGCCTCTCGTCTACGCACCAGAGGATGACCGGAATCGCGATCAGGTAGAATATCGGGTCCCCCAGAAGGGTGAAACCGCGCGCGAGAATCGTAATCGCCGGATTGCCCGCGCCCTGAAGCGCGCGGATTACCGAAAGACCCCATTCATACATGGCGTCTAGGGGACCGCCCGACGCGGGAAAAAGCGCCGTCATTTCTGCCATATGGTACTCCTATAGACGTTCGGGCTATTAGCGTCCGCCAAAGGCGGGCTTGACCCGGGCGGAACTCGCCTCGGGGGATTTCCAGGGATATGGCGCGGTCGGGCCCAAGTCCGGCCGGAGATCGCCATAGCGACCCGAGTTATTCCAGTAAGTATAGCCCTGATCGATCGAGTCCCGCACTCCGTATACCTGCTTCTGCACGTAGTCGCCGTCGTAATAGGCGCGGTCGTACGAAACGTTCAGGTAGAATGCCTGGGCCCAGGGGCGGATGATCGAGCGCCCGTGGGCGAGGAGGGCGTTGCGGAACGAGCCGTAGTAGAACACGCGGTAGGGGCGCTCCTCGGCGGGCGCGTGCGCGAGGAAGGTTTGCTCGAAATGGCTCGGGTAGAACATCGGGCAGATCGCGTCGACGTAGCGGGAAAGGAGCTCGACGTCCTGGCCCGTGCGAGCGCCCGTGCGGTACCAGCCGTTGGCGCCGTATATATCGATCGAGATCGGCGCGCGTATTTCCCTGCGCGCGTAGGAAAGGAAGGACATGAGCGCGCTCTCCTTGTCCATGCCGGCGTCCTGCCATCGGAAGGACGCGTTGCCGAGGTTCGTCCCGTCGGTGGGGAAGCGGATGTAGTCGAACTGAATCTCGTCGAATCCGCGCGCGATGAGTTCCTTCGCGATCGCGACGTTGTATTCCCAGACTTCCTCGCTGTAGGGATCGACCCAGAATTCGTCGTAGTATTTTCGCACTATCTCGGTCTCGGCCTGCTTCGCGTTGCCGGCGGAGACCGCGACCTTTTGCTTCACCAACTCGTAGCCCTGCCAGGATTTTTTCTCGGATTTGTCCCATACCGCGTAGCGGGCGCCGCCCCAGGACGCGAGCGATTTGTCCTTGAACACGACGATCCTCGCGACGAGGTATACGTCGTTCTCCCGCGCCTTTTTGACGAAGGGCTCAAGCTCGATACCCCTGCCGATCCTGCCTTTGGAAAGCACGAGCGGGTCGCGCGCGTCGTAGCGGAGCGTCCCGATATCGTCCTTCATGTCGACGACGAGCATATTGAGCCCATTCGTCTTGAGGGTCCTAAGGTGGCCGTCAAAACCCGAGGCCGTGGTTACTTGATGGACGGGGAGGTAATTTCCCTTTTTCCCGCGTGCCTTCGCCGTGAATTCCCCGGACTGGCGTT
>JACCEE010514083.1_pt1 | contig 13498 bp, 6 predicted proteins | sample 7449931 | NCBI WGS metagenome assembly JACCEE01 (sample SAMN15323457, study PRJNA562643) | freshwater metagenome | isolation source: river surface water | place: USA:Blue River Watershed | collected 2017-08-19 | reverse complement strand
TTCTTATGAGTATTATTAAGTTGCTATCAGGAAGTGCAGGAAGTGTATATATGAGTAGAGGAGGGTCAAATAAACGACAAAAACAAAGAGGCGGTGGTCCCAGAGATCAAGTATTGCAAAAACTCGAAGGACTAAAAACTAAATTTGTTGGGAATGAAAAGGTGCTTGGTTGTATTGATACAATTAGTGCTAGAATTGAAGCGTCCGATGATTCTATCCCAGCAACAGATAGTACTTCCGAATTGCAGTCTTTGGAAGAAGAATTGAAAAATCAAACCAAATTACCAACAGATCCACCAGTTAGTATCGATGAAGCGCCAGTAGCACAACCATCCGTAGCAACTCCACAAATAGAAGAAGCTGCAAAACTCAAAATGCATGAGAAGATTATAAATTTTTTTAATGAAAGGATTAAAAATAAAATTAGTGCTAATATTGATACGAAGATTCAGAACATTAGAAGTAAAGTCGGCGATGACGTAATTGCATGTCTTCATACATTGAAAACCGCAATTGTAAATGACATTATAGAACAACTACGCCAACGCAAAAACGAAATAAAAGATAAGGTTATTGAAAACCTGAACCGTGTAGGAGGCGAAATTTTTAGTAGGTTGATATTTATTGCCGTACAACTTTCGATTGGTAATAGAGCGGCAGTAATACAATTGGCAAAGGATGATTTTGTTAAACTTGGTGATACGGTTTCTCATGGATACAGTGTATTAAAGGACCGCGCGGGTGATAGTTTTAAATCTTTAAAAGATCGTATTGTAAGTTCATCCACGTCAGAAACAAATGTAGTAACACCAGAAAAACCAAGTTTATTATCAAGAGTTGGATTTAGATTACAATAATCTTAACCCCTTTGCCGAGTATACGACCTCCCAGCATACTTATCCAGACGTCCCACGTAAATATCGCCATTCGCCACTTGACGCGGTGTTGGAATGCTTGTGTGCGTGACCTCCGTAACGAGTATTTTTTGATCTCCTTGTGTCCAGTAGCAATACGGCGGGCTTACCATTATTTTCCCATTGAACTTGTGATGGCTTGGATTTGACACGCGTAATTGTTGAAGTGCTTCTGAATACCATCCGTGATATTCGCTTGTGTCTTCGGGGAAAGGTGTCGATGGTGGCGTAGTTGTCATTTTTCGTTCGTGTCTGTTCGTTTGATAATAGTATTTATAATTATTATCAATCAATTTTATTCATTCCCCATCCGGTCCCAGTCCCTTCCTCACCCTAGCATTGCTCTATATCCAAACCCGCAAACTGGTTTTGAACCTTGACAACACCCGTTCCCTTCGATCCCTTTACACTCCCAGAGACGACTTCATTGTCTTCCGATTTGGGTATTTGAACCGTCAATGTAGGCATCATACGTCCACCCCTCGACGGTTTTGCACTTCGGAACCCGGATCGCAACTCTGGATCTCTTGCCCCACTGCCGCCGCCGGAAGCACCAGCCGCAGTCTTGGATCGTTCAATCGGCTTTCTTTGAAACGTCTTTTTATCTCCGCTGTGTGATGCCGCCGCACCCGCACCCGATCCCGTCCCCGTCCCTGTCCCCGCCCCCGACCCCGAAGTAGATTCTGCCCCCGCGCTTGCATTCAAGCACGCCAACTGCTGTGCCGCCGCCAACTGGTTCACATAATTAATCACGGTGTGCTTCGTTACAAACGCGCCAGTCTCCTTCATTGTCGCCAAATACAGATCATAGTGAATCTTGTACATGTGCGTCTTCAGCTCGCGGTCATAATCCTTCAACGGCTTCGCATCCTTCTTCACATAATGCTCGATATACGCGTCATACAAGCGTTGCGTGTAGTCATGAAGACGGTCGCGGAACTGACGGAATGCGCGCGAATGTTGCGGATGATACTTCAAGTATTCGTCGATTCCATGATCCTTGCGCAACTGAAGATATTGAGCCATCAGTTTCTGCTCCATACCCTTACGCTTCTTCACACTCTCGTATTTGGCATTACGCATCTTGTAGCAGAAGCCAGTATCCTTATCCACAAACACGACGCCAGGCAATGAAACACTGCAAGAAGTTTGAGCGGATGCATACATTGCGCCGTAATCATTGACGGTATGAGGAGTAAATGTCGCGGTCGCGGTCGCGGTCGCAGTCGCAGTGTCAGCAGTGGCGTCACCGTCAACGTCCGGGATACACGTCAACACAGAAGGCGTATGCGAAACGCTGCCTCCAAAGTTCACAGCGAAAATGTCGCGATCAATACGGACGGCATTCACGCCCACAGCAGATTCATGTGCAGGCGACAACTGATACACGGCGACCAGATACAACTTCGGGACTGAAATCACATTCACGATTTGATTCTTGGGGTGCTGAATCACAAGTGAATAGCAGTATTCCTTAGGAATAGTGTCCAACCCGCCTGGAAGCAAACTCAAGACTTCACAAATTCTGCGACGAAGCACCTCTTGAACCCCCAACTTTTGGAACGTAGACGAAGTTCGTGCACCCTCCTCATTGGCAGCTCCCACTCCTTCGGCGACGGCGGAGGCGAGCTGGGCCTCTGCTTGCGCCTCGATGATATGGTCGAACGATACTTCCCCAACACAACTCTTGGTGGCAATATACCACTTGCCACCGTCATTCTCACCAGCTCGCCAGAAAAGATTCACCATAATTCCTTCCACCAACTCCTCAGCGGTAAGATGTCCACTAACAGAGTTTACTGGCCATGATTTCATCTCGTCTTTGATCTTCAACATCTTTGGCGGCGCAACACAGCATACTTTTCCGCGACTGTCAAACACGACAGACCTAAAACGACCTACCGTTTCATATTGCTCCTCAGTGAGTTTAGCACGGTCATACTTCAATGTGTAAAATATTTCTCCGCTTGAAGTTTTAGAAAAATGAAAAAGGAACCCCTTGTCCGCACACCATGATCGAATATCATTTATACGCGAATCATCGTTATTTTCGGCACTTTCAGACGATGAGACTTTCTCGATGAATGTAGGTAAGTCAGCGAATTCAACAGATGATATGGAAAACATAGTAGGGTTTACTTGTACATTATCATAAGTTTAATCTTTATATCAGTTTGATTTCTTGGTATAAAACACATAAACACTCGGCTTATAAAATAGTAGATACATATACTAAGAAACAATGGAAGACGACCCAAATATAAGCGAAAACATCGAAGATGACGGCGGCGGTCAGGGCGCAGCGGACGAAGCTCGTGATCTCGATCTCGGTCTCGATGATGACGGCAGCGGCAGCGAAGTCTTGTCTCTATCCATTAAACTCGGTGATTTTATAAAAATCATTGCACCAACACATCAAGAAATCCATGAACACACGTTTTTAGCTGACTATGTATCTTCACGTAAAATCAAGCTTATTGATACAGACACACTCACGCCATATCTTTTGAAAATCGATGCGAATGGCAACCTGAGTGATGAAAGTATAACATCGATTGAACTTCTTAGTCGCGCAGAAGAGAATGGATATGCGAGACAAAATAATTTAGTCATTTCTACATGGGTTGATATTCGGTTTGGTGGCGATATTCCAACAATTATTACCGGTATGATTACGAACTTGGATGAAGACATGATTGAGATTCGCACTTACCCTGAAGATGAAATGATTTACATTAATTTTGGATACATGGGTATTCCCGAAAATCTGCCGATTGAAGAAATAAAGATTCGGGCACCTCCCTCTTCTTTTGGTGCAACAGAAGCCGGTATAAGTCAACAAGACAAGGAAGGTGCCGAAGGCGCTGAAGGCGCTGAAGCCGGTTTTCTTGCGATGGGAATGGATGCTGTTGTTGATGAGAATTTGTCCCCTCTTGAGCAACGCAGGCGTCAGCGACAATTGGCTCGCGCACAACAGGGACCCGATGCAGGCGAGGATGCGACAGAACAACCAGAAGGTGAGTCCGAGTATACAGTTCTTTCCGGTTCCGTAGCATCAGGCGCTTCAGGATTAAATGCTGCCGCCAGTGCTGCCGTAACTGCTCCGGTTGCCGCAGTTCGAGAGAAATTACGCGCGATCATCATCGATGCTGATCAGATCCAGGTTGGCGAAGAATTAGACGTTCTCGTTCAAACTGTCGATATTCCGGATGAGAACCGGCGTTTTAATTTAGAAAAGCAGTGTGACGATCTCTTGGATACATTGATGACGAATGTCCCTGACCCCGAAAAAACCCGCAGTGTTCTCGCGAATATTCAGCGGATGGTTGTCCGGTTTCGCGAACTTCGACATCATTTCTCTCGATTCGATACAAATGGAAACCCGGCCATCCCGGCGCAGAAGAGCGTCTTGTATCGCCCGCTTGTAGAATCATTAATGAAGATGGATCATGCTCTTCGTTGGATTATTCCTATCGTAAAGACGCGTAAGGTAATATACGATATTCCGATTGATGAAAGGGTCGCTGCAGAAATGGATATTGCGCCACGTTTAATTCAAGAAGAACGCGAGGCGGAAAATCAGTTGCAACGTCAATGGTACGATGGATCACTAACATACGCACAATATATGACAAATCTCTCGGCGCGGCATTTTACACCCAGCACTGAGCCACGGTATCTGCAAGATGTAATCACTACGCGTCAGGTGAACGAAAATATCACCGCGATTATCGACAACTTGGATGACTTTTATTCATCTGTTGTAACCGGTGATGAATTGAAACGACGAAGGTTTGTTATTCAGAAATACAACTTGGGAATGGCAAAAGTGCGGCCCGCGATGACAGGAGGCGCGTCGACATCTAGCGCAGAAGGCGGTGCAATACTGAAACGCACAACCGAATTCACAAACCTCACGCCCAATGATCGAATGAATATCGCGGGTTTCATGACATTTCCACAACCGGTTATGCAATATTCGCGTATTTCACTTCCGAGTATAAACATACTTGACAAATGCGATCTGAATGCGAAACATGTTCATTATTGGGATATGTTGCGTCAAATGATGACGCTCACGACTCATGATATCACCGATCTTAATGCACCCCTTGATCTAAATGCACATGGGCTACTTCATGAAATCAAGCAATTCGTATTGCAACCAGAGGCTGCCGGAATGAATGACCGGGACAAATACCGGAAGTTTCTTGAGGTTATTATACCGAAAACCCGTAATATTTTCGAAATGATGCGCCAGTATATTCATGGTCGCCTGACATTACAGGATGTTCTCGCTTTTATTGAGCCATTCCTTGTATATCAAGAAGACATCACAGTAAAACAATACGACGAAATCGTTACATTTTTATACGAACGCGTTCTTGAATACAAGCGGAATTATGCAACAAATTTCAGGAAGTTCGGGCGTCTGCGCGCGTTTCATTACAACGTGCGTTATATGGGAGTTTCTATGATCTACAATCTCATCGTGACTGGAAAGATGATGGATGCTGATGTATTCAAGGCATATGGATTCCAAGATACACAAGTGCGATCTGCTTCTGCGGCTGCTCCTGGTGTATCCTCTGGGATGGATGAACGCCAGCGTCAACAAATGCGCGGTCGGGCATATGCCGCTGGATTGTCGGAGCAAACTGAATACAATGACGCCCTTCTCTCGTCATCGGAGCTTCTCTCGCGTATGCTTGCTGTGGATTATGCGAAGTTATATATGGACGCAGTGGCGATTACGACAACCGAACTCATCACGCCATTCGATTTTAATCTTGTATTGGGTGAGCAAAGTCAGAAATTACGCGATGCAGGCGCCATGATTGGGGGTGCGCCTGGAGGCGCTGCTGCTGCTGCTGGACCCGCAAAATCGGCCGTAAATGCAGAAGATGCTCCCAAACGATTCGGTATGGTTCTTGCAAAGAATTACCCGAACGAAGAAGCAGTTCAAGAAGACAATGATAATGACCAGCCCATCTTTTTCGACAAGAAATATGACACAACGGATTACGCATTTCTGGAATCGTACCGCGATCAACAGGAATCGATGAGTTCTGTCGACTTCTCAATGTTCCTGGTGGACGAGCTTATCAAGAAGAAGAAGATGACGTATGAAGAAGCGAAGAAAGAATCAGAGGCCATCATGATCGGTCCGGGTATGCGACCAGTCAATGACGGAGATTACGCTGTTGTAGAGGTGGAAGAATATGTAGATCAACCAATGACTGGCACTGCGCGTCAAGGATTTCCAGATGAGGACGACCTAGGAACCACCGAAACCAAGTTCCTTTATTTCAAACGAGACAACGGAAAGTGGGTGCGTGATACCAGTATTCCAGATATGATCCCAAGCAGTGATCGTAACTATTTCTGCAATGTAAACCGCGACTGTATACCATTCGCAGTGAACGCTACTCGCGATATGATGTCAGAAATAGAAAATATGGAAGGTGTATCTCATGAGGCGATGGCACACATCACAACTAATGATGGTGCTGCCGCCGTAAAGAAAGCATTTCTTGATAAAATGAAGGCGGAGTTTGATGTCAAGTATCAAGTGACTCGGGAAAATTTCATGGAGTTTGTAAATAAGAAGTTCGAATACGATCTGAAAAATATTGCGCGAATCACCGAGATACAGCATAAAGAATTCTACAAATACAATGATCGAAAATACAAGCTCGGTTTTCATTCACCCGCTGACGCTGATGCCGATATTGATGCAGATCTTGACACAATTATTTCGCCGATGGAACCACTGAAAGACAAGATTATTGCGCAGACTGATTTCGTCAAACGCCAGTATGACCTTATGCAGTTTATTACCAGTTTCACGCGCAAGGCGAACGAGATTATGGACGAGGACCCTAACTGGTTATATTGCATCAAATCGAATGCGAAGCTGCTTCCATCATTTTATGAAACGATTGCGATTGCATTTATTCAAGGTGGAACTGGTCGTGGCAGCACACTTTCAGTGGTGATTGACACCATTTGTAAAGAGCGCGGAACAATCAGTGATGATGGTGAAGCATGGGTTGACAAATATAGCGGCGCGCTTATCAAGAAGATCGAACACGTCACCGAAGAAGGGTTTGATGATGCTGGGTTTCGGCTTGTTACGAGAGATATTATTGAGGCTGATCTGGGAGAAGGTGTCTTGAAAGTTGCGAAACCTGCCGCGGCAGCAGCTGCAGGAGGCGGCCTTCACGGTCTTAGTATCTTGGAAAAATACGACAGCCCGAATGCCCGTATTATCAACAATATTATTACTACGATGACCGGTTATATGGGAATCGACCTTCACGCCGAACGCGAGTTCATTATTCAGAATACCCTCGCACTATTAGAGTCAGCGGTTCCTACGGAAGAGAAATATCGCGAAAGATCCGAGAAAATGTTTCGAGAGAAGGGCAAGCACCTTCCGCCATATAAAGAGACCTTTTTCCAGACACTTCTTCTTCTCACGCTTTCTTATCTTACAGTCGCGATTCAATGCGCGATTCCAACTCCAAAGACGCGAAAGACACATGCCGGATGTATTCGTTCTTTTACCGGTTACCCGATTGATGGTGACGGTGATGTTTCTGGTATGATGTATGTCGCATGTATTGCGTATAAAATCAAGACAAGCATTGAGCCGTGGAATACGTTGAAATCGTTCAAGAAGGAGGGGGATATTCTTGCAAAGATGAAGTTATTTCTTGATGCGTCTATTATTACGAAACCAGCGATCAAGGAGCGGCTTCAAGCAAAACGTGATTATTTGAAATCGCGCGAGGGTGCAGCTGACGCCATTCCGGATGAACTCTCAGTTCTGCGTTGGGGAAATTACATGCCTCCGATGAAATATCTCGACAATATGCCAACACCTCAGAATGTATCGGCGGATTTCACGAATCAATTGATTACCGATATGAAACGTGGGTATCATGGTCAGCATGACAAGCTCGCTGTGCTTGAAAGCAAGTGCCAGTATTTCAGTCTATCGATTCAGCAAATGATACACTCTGTCGTGAAGAATAGCAGTCCCTTACTTCTGAATATGGCGAGCGAACCATTCCTCGAAAATGCATGCTGCAATGATCCGGTTGATCGTAGGAGTAAACGCGTGATCGATTATTTCATGGAGCGCGAGCAAAATATCCATCATCACAATCGGATTATTGGATTCTTGACAAAGACGTTGAGGGAAATGGCGGTGAAGTCGCGAGCAACAACGATTATCGACAATCGGAATACACGATTTCAATACCCGAATATTCCGGAGGCTTTTGATGAAAAGACGATTTATCGTGCGTTTATTCATTATTGCCAAATGAACCAACAATACACGGCGGCGGCGGCGGCGTCAGCTGGGACAGACGCGGGTGAAAGTGCAAATCCGGTCGCAACCGCAGTTTCCATGTATTTACATCCGGAACTTCGAGAGATTTGTCCACCACGCCCGCAAGACTGGAACCCGAACGATGTCATCGAGACTAAGATTTCTAAACTGAAGAAAGATTCGAGTATTTTTGACGAAAAGAGTCTTGAACGACTATTGAAAGCTGTTAACGGGCATAAGATGGTCGACGCAGGATATAAGACGGCTATACGTCCTCAAGAGAATACACAGCTTCAGCGGTTTCAAGACGCAGTTCTTTATTTAGAACGGTGCGATGAAAACCGAGATCAGAAAGAGGAACGCGGTGATGAGAGAGGAGGACACGCTGCCGACGAACGAAGTGAACTAGACCAATGTATTATTCCGAGAGAATTACGGGCACTCATCCTCGCTATTCTTCAATCGAACTCGCCAACTGTCGTACAAGAAGATACACAAGAAATGCGCGATCTCAAGAATTATCTTGAAACAAAGAACCGCGAGCTTCGTGCGATTGTCATCGGATTTATTCAGCAAAACGGGAAACAAACCAAAGGGAAGTTCCGAGAGATTGAGCGTATTGTAGATACGATACTCGATTTTGAAATCAACAAGAGCAGCACGGTTCTCATGTCATCCACGGATGAAACTGCATTGAAGAGTTATCAATTTATGCGGAATACTCTAACGCGGCTGATTGACCTTATTCCCAATATTATTAACAATAAGGTTGATTTCGATGACACGAACATCCCGAAACATTGGGGATTCTCTCAGACGCATATGAAAGATATCAAATCGATCATTTCATCGCATTACACATCCCTCAAATCATTTTATAACGATCACGTGATTAAAGAAGTCCTTCGTCATGCAGAGCATCATGTGCGCGATCTTAAAATCATGATTGATAATACCCCATTCATGGCGGAGATCTTTTTCGATGAAGAGAAGGACGCGAAGATTGCAGCTGCAGCGGCGGCGTTATCTGTGCAAAGTCAGGGCGTCGGTGGTGTTGCTGCAGCAGGTAGGGAAGAAGCCTACGAAGTAGACATCATGAAAGAACTCGGCGAACGTGTTCCTCATTCTACTCGAAAGAATATATTCACAATGTATTCCGTATTTGATCGTAGTATTGTCTGCAAGTTATATCTCTTCTATTTTCTATCCTTCATGCGAACATTTGTTCAACTTGTTACTGAGACGCCGATAACGATTTATCAGACAGAACCAGTTGAAGTCAAACGCAAGGATAAGAAATCGACGAGCAAAAAAGGAGCCGCAGCTGCCACCGCATCCGCCAAGAAAAGAACGGCGACAACAAAGGCCGTGTCTGATACACCTGGTGCAATTGGCCGTGCCGCTAATTTTCGCGAAGATGAAGACGCCGAATATGACGATATCGATCCTCATTCGCGCCTTTATTCCACGGATGCAGGAGTTACTGACAAACGACAACTTCTCTCGGAGATGGATATTGTCATGGGTGACAAGAAGGCACTTGGCCAGCGCGTGTCTGAACTCCTCATTGCTTACCTTCGTATGATTGAGAAGGATAAGTCCGCGATCAATTTCAACTTGGCAAATATCAAAGAGAAGCTTACGCGCGTCAAGGATAAAGAGAAAGATGGAGTTGTCGAGAGAATTGGTGCAATGTCAGTGAGTGAACGACAGCTTGAGAATATGATGAAAACGCATAAGATGGGAATCTGGAGCCGCGGAACATCGCAGACAGGCGTTGTCATCTATGACCAAGATTATTATGATGAAGAGCGCGAAGAGATGGAGAAGATCGCGCAGAAGGAGAAGCAACTTGGTCGCAAGGATTATGTGACAGATATGAACCGAGAGATTTATGTCATGGATGCGTTGGAAGCGGACCGCAGTGCCGCAGAAATCGAGGCGCACGAATTGGATATGTCGTCGGGTATTCCCGAAGATGATGATGCAGGGGATGATGATACCGCGTTTATTCACCGACACGATGACGAAGGCGAAGGATATGAAGGTGGTGGTGCTGCTGGCGGCGGCGGTGGCGGTGACTGGGACTAACGGAATCAGAAATAATTATTATTTGAATAATATAAAGGACAACCTTATTGTAAATGAATCAAGAAACAGTGATTTATATTATTATCTCGGCGATCCTAATGTATTTGTATTATCGCAAGAAGGACATTGCAATATTCGTGGCATTCGTAATCGTTGCTGGGGGGACATTGATTTTCAGAGGATCGATGTCATGCGAAGGGTTCGTGGAAGGAAATACTAGTAGTAAAAAAGGTGAAGGTTGTTCGAAACTCGGATTTACAGAACCAAATATAACAAAAAATAAATGGAAAGCGTCTTTAGTAAAAAGTTTGAAAAACATAGAAGAGGTCGCAGATAAATACTGGAAATTCGAAGATATGATTGGAAATAAACCGAAAAATGATAGTGCAAAACAAATTTATACAAAGGTTACCGAGAATGATTTTTTTAAAAAAGAGAGTGAAACGTTAAATAAGGATAAGAATAAACAGGAAACAGCAATGAAATTTCTTGGAGGAGCAGTTGGAATGTATGATGTATTAGTTAAAAACTCAGGCGATAAAGAAAAAGAAAAAAAGTTGTGGGGAGAAATAACATCCGATTCTGTAAATAAGGCAATTGAAGGCGGTGATATGTATATAACATTAATGAAGAAAAACCACGATAATTTAAAGAAGGATGATGCTGATAAAGATGTGCTTGCTTTATCGCGATACCTATTGTGCCTTGCCAGACAATGGCAAAAGATATTTAAACAACTCAAACCGGTAATAGGTAGTGATGGTGATGAATGACGATGATGAATAAATAGGTGTAAAACTAATATTGTAATATACTAGTAGGAAGGTTATTACAATACATAATGAACACGTTGAAAACAATGATCCGAAATAATTTAGCAGGCACAGCCATTTTGTTATATGTCGTCGTATTTATGCTGGTCCAGTACATGAATCCGTCTTTTCTGTATAATGAAGACGGTAGCCTTCGTGAATTTGGAATAGGGTATTCTAGTAAAACAATAATACCGATTTGGCTCCTTGCAATTATATTAGGAATACTATCTTATGTTACTGTTTATTACATATCACTCCCCGCAGCGAGAGTGTTTGTTTAGTTTATTTGACAACAGATATCTTATTCTTCTCTTCCGCTTCTTTCTTCTTCGCTACCGCTTGTGACTCCTTGAGCACCTGGGCACGTATCTTCTGTTGTTCAGGAGTAAATGTGCAACCCATATTCAGTAAGTAATTATAACTAATACTAACAACTAACAAACCACATAATACAAACCATACAAATTCACCAACAATTGTTTTCATCATCAAGAATTTCCGGATTTTTTCCAAGTCTTCGATCTTTGCAGAAGGCCGGATTAGTTTCGATTCCTTAAAACTATCCCAAAATTTATCCAAGTTATCCAAGTTGAGCTCATTCAAAAGGATCGACTGATCTGTATAGATTTGTTCTAAAGCACGTCCAATATCACGTTTATTTTTAACGTTGTCTTCTGGGATATCTGCGCTATCTTGTAGTCCACCTGAGCCATCACCTCCGCCTTTTTGTCCACCGTCTTTCGGGGGTTCTAAATCAAATTGGGGTGTCAGAATATTTGCGAAGACATCCTTCAAATCGGTTGCAGCAGATACAAAAATATACCCAAATGTATTACTAAATGGTGTAAGCCAACCTGGAAACACGATCAATGCGGCTTTTAGAACGCCTAAAACGAGAATCCATGGTAGAAGAGTTGCAATAAGTGCAGTTTTCTCTTGGTCGAAACCGCATATGTCTTTTGACATTGCAAGATTAATGAAATATTCACCGGTGATGAGAACAATGAAAAACATGGAAGTAACCCCGCCACTTAATACACCATTTTTCTTGTATTTATAGTATGAATATGCTGCAAATATAGCTAAAAAAAAACCGATTGCAACGGATGAACTTAACTCTGCCATGACGATCCTTGTGTAACTACATTATACATGGATTATTTGTATTGCGTCTCTCCGATCATTTCATTCTATGCGTTTCCATTTCTTCGTTATTTTTTGCGTATATACTAAGTGTTTTGGTTTGGTTTAATCGTAGCCATGAATGATAATGCTCCAGCACCGACCTTAATCGAACCGGGTGTACGATATTTTTTAAGTAAATCTCTCGAAGAGTGTCATAAGGTAAAAGATTATTATCATACGCGATCATTTAACTTTATAGTTGGTCTTGCTTTTTTTCTATCTTTAGGCATATTTTTATATCTTCGATACAAAGGAAAGCCAACCCCAGAAGAGGTTGAAGCAAAAAAAAAACAACAACAAGAATACATTCTCTCGAAACTCAAGATGGTAAACGCTAGCCATTATGCTCAAAGTAAAGGAATTCCGATGGATTGTCGCGTCAATCCTGCAGGAAATGGAATGGGAATGCTTACAAACCTTCCCTTATGGAAGAATCCGGATGAGGAATACTGGAAACGGATGTGACCAATCGCCCCCGTTTAACCTTAAGTATTTGAATCTTACCATAGTATAACAGATACATTCAATGCCAGAGTCCGTATACCAAAATTTACATGCAGCAATTCAAGAACGCGCGCAATACGGCGGTGGAGCAGCATCACGAATCGCTGAACAAAAACAAGAAAAAGAAACACGCGATACGTTGAAAAAGGCAACACGTGTCCTCCTAGAAATGTCGCGTAAACAAGAAGACGCACTTAAGAAGCATTTGTTGCGGTCGGACGATCCAAATGAGTTTCGCGGTTTGATTTACCCGTATCAGCTCATTCCAGAAGAAGAGCGCGTAAAAATCAACGAAGCAATTCACGGATACTACTCGATGAAAGAGAAATACAATTCTGCGCTTGAAAAACGGCGACAACGATTAATAAATGACCCCGTAATCAACTGGAGATCGCTCTCTGCACAACAAAAGGCGAAACGCCTTGCGGTTATAAAACCAGCGTGTATTGTTTGCAAACAGGAAGGGGGCTCGATCTTCACCGAATCTGACGGTAAACTTAAGGCGATATGTGGAAATATCTCTCAACCATGCGGATTTCATATTGAAGTTATGCGCGGGAAATACGCGAGTTTAGAAACATTGATGAATGAGTCTCTCGAAGAAGTTCGCGCCACTAAGGACGAGATTATCCGGATGAAGTTGGATC
>JACCEE011670112.1_pt1 | contig 13501 bp, 4 predicted proteins | sample 7449931 | NCBI WGS metagenome assembly JACCEE01 (sample SAMN15323457, study PRJNA562643) | freshwater metagenome | isolation source: river surface water | place: USA:Blue River Watershed | collected 2017-08-19 | reverse complement strand
TGGCACCGACATTGCCCCCCGCACCATTGACCGCACTCACCGTCAGGGTGTCGCTGCTATCCGGGTCACGATCGTTGCTCAACGCCCGCCCGGACACCGCCGGCCCGTTGGCAGGGACCGAAGCTACATCGTCAATCGCATCGGGCGGGTCATTCTGGCCGCGGATGGTAATCACCACATTGGCCGTCGCCGTGCCGCCCTTGCCATCGCTGATTGCGTAGGTAAACCGGTCGCTGAGCGTCTCGCCCGTTGCCAGCGCATTGACGGCTGGATTGCTGTTGTTCAGCGTGTAGGTATAGCTGCCGTCAGGCAACAACTGCAACTGCCCGTAAACACCGGACACCGCAGCCCCGCCGCCGGGCACCGGCGTCAATCCGGCCAGTGGCTGCCCGGCGCCGGCACCCAGTGCGGTCACGGTCAACGGGTCGCTGTTGAGGTCGGTATCGTTGAGCAATGTCCCGCTGGCGGCATTGGCAGAAATGCTTGCCGTGCCTTCGTCGATCGAGTTGGTATCGGCGTTCGCCACCGGCGCATTGTTCGCGCCATTGATGGTGATCGTCAGCGTTGCGGTTGCCGTGCCCCCGTGGCCATCGCTGACCGTGTAGGTATAGGTTTCGGTCAGTGTCTGACCGGCGCCCAGGGCCGCGACGGCCGGGTCGGCCGGGTTAACGCTGAAGCTGTAGGTACCATCGGGATTCAAGGTCAGCGTGCCGGTGCTGCGCACCAGCGGCACGCCGACCGCACCACCAGCCAGGCCGGTCACGCTGAGCGGGTCTGCATCCACATCGCTGTCATTGCTCAGGACAGTGCCGGTCACCGGCGTCGTGGCCGCCTTGCCCAGACTGTTGCTGTCGTTTTGCGCGACCGGCGGATCATTGACCGGCGTCACATTGACCGTTGTCGTGCCTGCGAGGGAAACCTGCTTGCCGTTGGCCGCGGCATCGGAATTCACATCGCGGACCGTCCATTGGAGGGTGCGCGAGCCATTGCCCGGGTTCTCGGAAGTCGAATCGAAAGTGACACTCTGCAAGGCAGCCTGATACTGCGCCAGCGTGGCTGTCCCCGTCAGTGTCAGAACCCCGGTCGTGGCATCGTAGCTGCCCGTAATGCCGGACTGATTGACGAAATTGAGCCGGTCGCCGGCAACAAAACCAGCCTGAATACGGATGATGGCCTGATCCATCTGCGTGTCATCAAAATCACTCAATGCCAGCCCCGGTTCCAGCGCGATGGCCGCGCCGTTTTCGGTATAACTGCGGGTACTGCCGGTGCCACTGATGACGGGGGTATCGTTAACCGGCGTCAGCGTGACGTTGCGCGAGGTGGTGGTCGTCGCAGCACCGGCACCATCCGAATTGGCATCGGTCACGGCGATGGTCAGCGTCCGCCCGGTGCGCGTCGTATTCGCGGTCGGATCGTCACTGGTGCTCGAGAAGCTGAGCGAACGCAGCACCTGCTGGTAATTTGCGACAGAGTCGTTGCCACTGAGGGTGAGCACGCCCGTCGCCGGGTTGTAGGTCGCGGTAATGCCGGTGCCTGCCGTATTCACCGCCAGCGTATCACCGGCGACAAAGCCGCCGGCGCCGATGCTTACGGTCGCCGAAGCCATCTGACTGTCGTCGGCATCGCTCAGCGTCAGCCCGGCATCTACCAGCACCGGCGCCGCCTGTTCGGTGTAACCCACGGCGGGTGGTGCCACCGACAGCACCGGCGCATCATTGCTGCGCGTGATGTTGATCGTCGTATTCGCGGTGACCGTCAGACGCCCGCCTGTCCCCTGGTTGACACCCGTACCTGCGACGCCGCCGCCGGCGACATTGGGATTCTGGTCATTGACGGTATAGGTCAGCGTCACCGAAGCGGGCGGATCGTCACTGGCGTTGCGATACGTCAGCCCCTGCACGACCTGATCGGCGCGTGTCGCCGTGGCGTTGGCATTGAAGGCAATGCTGAGGACACCGCCGCTCTGGGTGTAGCTACCGACCGTCACGCCCGCCAGCTGCACGGCGCCGCCTGCGGTCAAAACCAGGCTACCGGTGGCACCGAAAACGTCATCGGTATTCCCGCCGCCACTGCGTGATACGGTCAGCGTTGCGCCGTTCCAGTTAGTCGCATCCAGTTCCGGGTCGGTCACCACGACATTGTTATCGATCTGGACTGCCGCGCCGTTTTCAACGTAATTGCCCGTACGCACGGCGTCGAGGAAGGCGATTGTTGGCGCATCGTTAACCTGAGTGATCGCAACATTGACTGAAGCGCGGTGCGTCAGCTGCCCGCCCCCGCCCTGGTTCTGGCCGCCGCCGCTGGTTCCGCCGCCGGTCGTATTGCTGTTACGGTCATTGAGATCAAAGTTGATCTGTACCGTGGCCGGCGGGGTATCCGAAGTATTCCGGTACGCAACTGCCCCCATTGCCTTGCCCACCAGTGCATCGGTCGCACTGGCGTTGAAATTGACGCTCAGGGTACCGCCGGCATTGGTCACGCTGCCGATATTGACGCCATCCACCAGCAGATTGCCGCCGGAAATCTCGACACCGCTGCCATCACCTGCGGTGCCAGAATCATCGATCATGCTGAAAACATCAGAGGCCGCCACCGCGCCGCTGCGCCGCACGGTCAGGCTGGCGCCGTTCCAGTTGCCGCCGGAAAGCTCACGGTCAAACACCGTGACATTGCCATCGCCATCGAGCCGAACCGGCGTCAGCTGCTGTTCGACCGTTGCCGGCGTACCGCTGAGCGCGGTGATCAACGGCGCGTCGTTGATTGGATTCACCGTCGTGCCCAGCGGAATGGCCGCCGCCGACCAGGTGTTCGTGCCGCCAAGAGCGCCGGAAATATCGCTGGCTGTGCTCAGGGTCTGTGCCGAATCGGCAAGGCGAACGCTCAGGCCGCCGGGCGTACCGCTGTAATTGGCCACCGGCACGAAGCGGATGGAGGCCGTCGTCGGCAAGATCAAGGCCGAACTGTCGCTGGCCGTCGTTGGCACATCCACCCAGGTCGTGCCGTTGGTGGAATACTGCCAGCGCCCTTCGGTCGTGGCATTGGCCGTGTTGCCAACAATAGCCAGACCGCCAAGCGCCGTGGCCGTCGAACCGCCTGTGACGGTATCGGTGACATCCGAATACTGGCCGGCAGTAATCAATGTACTCACCAGTGCCCCGGCCGGATTGGTCGTATCCTCGTTGATCGCCGCCAGCGTCGCCGAACCGGACGCAACGGGCGCGTCATTGACTGCCGTGATGCTGGTGCCCAGCGTCACGGCATTGAGATCACTGGAATACGCAGTCGTACCACCGGTGGCGGCACCTGACAGATTGGGTCCGGCACCGGTGCTCACGGCACCGGATGAGTCATCGATCAGGCGGACGGTCAGTTGCCCCGGCGTTCCGTTCCAGTTGGCGTTCGGCAGGAATCTTACCTGGTCGCTCGACTTGAGCAGGAAGGGCGCTGCCAGCGTGGGTGCCGTCGGCAGATCGGTCCAGCCGCTGCCACTGTCGTATTGCCATTTCCCCTGGGCCGCCGTTGCCGCATTGGCCACCACGGCGACACCAGCCAGCGCATTCGCCGTCGAACCGCCAGTCTGGGTGTCGGTCGCATCATTGAAAATCGGGCCAAAAATCGAGTTCACCGTAGCACCCGCCGGATTACCCGTATCCTCCGGAACACTGGCCAAAGTCACGCTGGCCGCAGTGCGCAACGGCGCATCGTTGACCGGAGTAATGCTGATCACGACATTTTCTGTGTCGCTCTTCGCCCCCCCCGCACCGGTGTTGCCCTGATCATTCACGGTAACGACCAGGGTCTGCTCATTCCCCGCCAACGTATTCAGATTGGCGGTTGGGGTGAACTTCAAGGTCGCAAGTGCTGTGTTGATGGCGGCCTCGGTTCCGGTGAACACCATCTTGCCGTCTGCCGTACCGTCGCCGGTGGTGAATGTCAGCCCGGTCAGGGTCGTCAGGGTGATCGTTCCCTTGGGCGAGGCACCGAGATCGAGCGTCACCTGCATCGGTGAGCCAAAATCGTCCGTATCGGCGATCGACAGGCCGGCGATCGCGTTACTGGTACTGTCTTCATTGACCGTCAGTGTCGCTGGGGCGGAAAACACCGGCGCATCATTGGTGCCCGACACATTGATATTGAAGGTGGCGGTACGCGTGTTATTGCCACCGACGCCGGTCGTTTCCTTGCCGTTTTCCTTGTCATCTACCGTGGTGGTGATGAGGACCGTCGAATCGACGTTGGGATCAGTCGGGGTGTAAACCAGCGTATTCAGCGCCGTTTGCACTGCAGCGGTCGTGCCCTTGACGACAATGGTCGCCGTGCCATTGCTGTCGACTGTGGCGCTACCGGCGATCACCGACAGCGTGCCATAGGCAATGGCGCTTCGCGTCGCCGCCACGGTCACCTCAACATAATCCGCAGCACCCTGAGCGATATCGACCGCGTCGCCCACCGTAAAACCTGTGGTGATGCTGATGCTGGTGCCACTGGACAGGGTCTGGTTGCCGGGCACAGAAAGCGTAGGCTGATCATTCACCGGCTTGATGACAATGTCCGCATTGACCGTTCCGGTTTTCTGGCCATCGGCGTGATTGAAGTCGGCGACATCAACCTTGAGATACATCGCACCATCGCCGCTACCGGTCCCATTGAAGTTGGCAACCCCGGCATATTTCAGGTCATTGATCGCCGCCTGCACCTCGGCCACCGAACCGACCAGCGTGATGGTATTACTGTTGTTGCCGCTTGAACTTGTCAGTCCGGTCGTCGCCCCCAGCTGCAAACGCCCCTGTGTGCTCGTGTTGGCGAGTGTCGTGCGCGCAGCATCGCTATAGAGGCGCACCGTGACCGTCACATCTTCACCGAAACTGTCGGCATCACTGATGGTGAACCCGGACAAGGTCAGGGTTGCGTCCTCATTGACCGTCAACGGCGCCGGCCCGGTGACGATGGGCGCATCATTGGAATTCGAAGCGCGTAACTGAATATCTCTGGTAACGCGATTGTTGGTCGCATCGATATCGGTGCCATCCGCATTCTTGGTTGCCGGCCCGCCGTTGGCATCAGTCGTCAACACCCCTGAGCTGTTGTAAAGCCGGTCATCGACGGTGACCCGAATTTTATAATTGCCGGCGTCGGCATCACTGGAAAAGCCGATATTGAGCGAAGCAAGCACTGCATCGACCTGGGCCTTGGTGCCCTGTACGGTCAGGGCGTTGCTGCCCTTACCGCTGACGAAAGCCGCGCCCCCCGCCGGGTCGGCGGCGCTGTAGTTGAGCAACCCGGCAGCCACTGCGGCATTGGCGCTATCGAGCACCTGAATCTCGACGCGGACGAAATCTGTTTCGCCGGTGCTCACTCCATTGGCCAGATCCGGGTCGGCAATGGTGATGCCGGTGATCGCTGTCGTGCCTGCCCCATTGGCAAAGGCATCGACCCGCGTAGGCACCGTCAGGGTGGGCACATCATTGCGCGGAGTGATCTCGATCAGGAAAGTCGACGGAACCGGTGTCACGCCCTGGGCAAACACCGTGCTGTCGTTGACCGAGTAATCGCCATCGCTGACGACATACTGAAACTGATCGGTGCTGGTCTCGGAACCGTTATGCCGGTACTGGATTCTCCCGGCATCCAGATCAGCCTGCGTGAATACCGAACCCGCGGCGAGCGCAGCGCCATTTAGCAGAATCTGGCCATTGGCCGGTGCTACTGAAACACGGTACTGGCGCTGGACCGAGGAATTGTCGTTATCGCCAAAGATCAGATAGGCACCGCTTCCGGGTGGCGTGGGCACCCCGGAACCGGTAATTCCGTTCAGGGTAGCGTAGCCGGTCGCGCCGCCGATGGTGACCGTCTCGCCTTCCTTGATGGCACCGGCCTGACCGGCAATCAACTGGGACTTTGAATGGTAGGCAGGCGCGTCGTTGAGCGGGTAGATGGTGATCGGCATCGTCACCTCCGCCCCAGCACTGAGCTGGTTGGTCGCTGTCGCCCCGGTGACGCCGGCATTATCCAGTGGCACCAGCTTGAAGCTGTCGCTGTAATTTTCGGTGTTGTTGTGCTGATATACCAACTTGCCGGCAGCCAGGTCGGCAGCCGTCACCACGGTGGAGCCCGGATTAACCAGAACGCCATCCAGCTTCAGCGTGCCATGCGCGACATTGCCGGTGATCCGGAAACTGAGCGCCTGATTGACGGCATAGCCGGTTTCATTGTCGGACGCCGAATTGTCGGCATCGGCCAGCACGATATGGCTGGTGGTTAGTGCAAAACTCCCGCCCTCCACCACAAACTGGCCGCTGGTGGTGGCGGTCGGCGTATCGTTCTGCGGCGTGATGTTCAGCGAAAAAGTCTGCTGGGGCGAAACGAGCTGACCATCGGAGACCGTGTAATTGAAGCCATCGATGAAATCCTCGCCCCCCGCGTGCGCAAAGCGAACCTTGCCGTCAATGACATCCTGCTGCGTGAAGGTCTGATTGACGAGCAGCGCGCTGCCATTGAGGGTTACGTTGCCACTGGTCGGCAGGCTATGGAGTCGGTAAACCAGTTCCGCTAGGATATTGTCCGGATCGGTCGTATTGAGCATTGCCGAGGTCAGGACGACGGTCTCACTCTCCAGCAAGCTGGCTGCTTTCGTGCCGCCTGCGCTCGGAGCGACGTTGACCGGCGCGTTGCCGGGCAGTGCGGCCGGGTCTGCGGTCACCGTTGCCGGTACGTCAATGCGGAAGGTATTGACCGTCAGCGGGCTGTTTTGGGCCGGCGTGTCGTAGATACCGCCGTCACGCAGATCCGGCAGAATCCGCTGCCCGCCATCCTTGACGGTGAACGAGATCGCATCGGTTCGGGCGGTCGTCGAGCGCGTGATGTATCGCACGTGACCGGCGTCGATATCGGCCTGGGTAAAACTGGCACCGGCCGTCAAAATCAGGCCATTCAGGGTGAAATAGCCCAGCGCCGGGTCGGGGACGCTGGTGAGCGTGTAGGTCAGCGTGCTTGGTGGCGAATCGGTATCGGTCACCCGCAACATAGCGTTGGTGATGGTCAGCGACGACGTGCCGTTGGCCATCGTTTGCTGCACATTAGTGGCGAGCACCGGGTCGTCGTCGTTCGGATAGATGCTGAGGTTGACCGCTGCATCGGTCGTGGCCGCCGTACCGGTGCCGCCACCCGCATCGCTGACACGGATATTGAAACTGTCCGCCGTGCTGTCGCCGCCATCATGGCTGTATGTCAGTTTCGTCCGGTCACTGACGACAAACGGGCTGCCGACCGAGGCGGCCGTGATTTCGGTACCGTCATAGAACAGCTTGCCGTGCGTCGGCAGACTGGTGATCGACAAGGATGGAATCGCCTCACCCTCGGGGTCAACAATCGAGATCGCCCCGCGCGACCCGCCAATCGTTGGCAACAGACCATTATTGTCGAGCCGGACACCGGTCTCGCCCTCGATAACCCGGATGCTTCCCCCAACGACCGGTGCCTGATTCACCGGCTGCAGGGTGACATTCACGATCTGGTTGGTGAGCAGGCCACCGGCACCATCGTCGATGGCGATCACAAAACTGTCGGTCCCGGCAGACGTGACCTGACTACCGTTGTGCTGATAGCTGAGCTGGGCAATATCCGCCACCGACAGCGTCGAGCCGACCGCGATCGGGTTGCCGTTGAAACGCAGGGTTCCTTGCGACGGCAAGCCGCTAATCTTGATGATGGTCTGCACCGGGCTGTTGTCGTGCTCGGTCAGGCCCAGCTGCGCCTGGGTAAAGCCGCTGCCCGAGACAAGCGCAGCGGCAAATGCCGCCGACCCGCCTTCATTCACCACCAGTGGCACGCCCCCGGCAACGACCGGCGCGTCATTCACCGGCGAAACCACAATATTGGTCACCGCGAGCGTGGTCGGACCATCGTTGTTCGTGAGATCACTTACGGAAATGTCTATTCGGGAAACATACAGTGGCGTCGTTGCGCTTTTATGGAGCTCGGGCGTAAAGGACATACCATTCATCGCCGCGTTGATCTCGGCGATCGTCCCGGTGATGGTCACTGCGGACGACGCATTAGCCCCGGCCGTCACGCTCCAGCCGCTCCCGGCCAGGCTGAGCGTGCCCCCGGTGACTGCAAACTGGGCGCTGACCAAGGCCGGATTGTCGCTATCGGCCATCGTGATGCCGGTAATCGCCAGCGCCACATCTTCCTGCGTTGTACGCGGCGTCGTCACCGTATCGGTAATCGTCGGCGCCGCCAGCAAGCCATCGTAAGCCGCAACCAGTGATCGCGCCTCGATGCTGCCGGTTGATGATTCCAGCTGCCAGTCTCCGCCGCGCGCCGCATTCCCCGTGGCATTCGTCGACGCCGCCAGGTCCGCGCCAGTCAGCATGGCTATTTGCTGCAGAAGCGTGGTGCCGCGTTCGCCGGCACCGATATCGCAACCGTAAAGCAGGATGTCGGCATCGTCGCCGAGATAATGCGACCAGCTGGCAAGCTGATCGGCATTTTGCGTCAGGCGGCTAGTATCGATGGCATCGCGCCCGAGGCTCAACTGGCCGGCACTGCCGTGGCTGAGCACGTGGACGGCGTCAACGCTGCCCCCCTGGGCCGCTTCCCGCAGCGCTTCGGTCGCGACATCCAGACCATCGGCCCCGGCTGCAATCACCCTGACCATGGCATCGCCAGGCAAGGCCGCCATCATCGCGGGATCGCCCGCCAGCCGCTCATCGACAAGGATCAACACCCGGGAGGAACCACTACCTGCCTGAGCCGCAACCTCAGGCGCGGCCACGCCGCTTGCAGTGGCATCGGCAACATCGTGTTCCGCAGGCGCCTCGGGCTGGAACTGATCGACGGCAACCGCCGCCGCCCCGTCGAACAGCATCCGGGGTTCTAGCGCGAACGCGGTACGACGCGGCCTGGAAATCGAACGGAGTTTGGTCATGGCGGCTTGCTTTGTCATGGGGTGCTAAACCCTTCTGGCAGGTGGATTCTCAGATGCTGGAATACTATACAAGCCCAACCCGAAAACCTAACGACAAAAATATTAAGACCGCAGGGATTCATCATCAAAATTCGTTATTTCGCAACGGTTTTACCAAGTCATAACAATTTTCCGAGGCTTTTTGGATGGCTTACAGAAAAACATCTGCCTTGCTCAGATACTTTAAAGACACTTGGTGCAGCCTCCGGCACGGCGTAAACTGTCGCCTCCATTCCCATACCCTGAAGCCAATGCCTAACTCTTCACCGCCCTCAGTCCGCTGCTACGGCATCAAGAATTGCGACACCATGAAAAAAGCCATGACCTGGCTGACGGAAAAGGGCATCGCCTTCGAGTTTGTCGATTACAAGAAAGCTGGTGTCGCCGAGGCGAACCTGCCGGACTGGATGGCCCGTGCCGGCTGGGAAACCCTGCTCAACCGCCGCGGTCTGATGTGGAAAAAACTGACGGATGAGGAGCGATCTGCGGTCGACGCGAAAAAGGCGCAAAAATTGATGGCCCAGTATCCGGCGCTGATCAAGCGGCCGGTACTCGATACCGGCGACGCGCTGCTGGTCGGTTTTTCGCCGGAAACCTACGCGGAGCACTTCGCATGACCAGCACCGTCCGCCGCTTCCTCTTTGAAGGCCTCGACATCCGGGGCGCGATTGTTCATCTCGGCGACGCCTGGCAGCAGATGCAGGCCGGGCGTGATTACCAGCCCACCGTCGCCCAGCTACTGGGCGAAACCGCCGCCGTCACCGCGCTGATCGCCGCCCAGCTCAAGCAGCCGGGCCGACTGACGCTGCAATTGCGTGGCAACGGCCCGATCCAGCTGCTGGTGATGGACTGCAACGAGCAATTGCAGATGCGCGGCATGGCGCGCAGCAACCCGGTGGTGCTGCCGGCGCCGATGCCGGAACTCCTCGGCGCGCATCAGGGCGGGCAGTTGCTGATGAGCCTCGACCTGCCAACCGCCCGCCAGCCCTACCAGAGCTATGTGCCACTGGTGGGCGACAGCATTGCGGCAATCTTTGAGCATTATCTGGAGCAATCCGAACAGCAACCGTCGAAACTGATCGCCAGCGCCAGCCCGCGGGCCGCGGCCTGCCTTTTCCTGCAGAAAATGCCGGATGCCGACAGGCACGATGCCGACGGCTGGTCACGCATTACCCAGCTGGCGGCGACGGTGAAACCGGCCGAATTGCTGGAACTGGATGCCGAAACCCTGCTCCGCCGCCTCTTCCATGAAGACATCGAGGCCGGCGGCATCCGCATCTATGACGCGCAGCCGGTGGTCTATCACTGTCCCGAAGACTGGGACAAGGTACGCGACATGATCCGCGGCATCGGCAAGGCGGATGCCGAAACCATACTGGCCGAGCACGGCGAGATCCTGATTCGTGACGACATCTGTAATCGCGAGTATCGTTTCGATGCGGCCGCCGTTGCCGCGCTGTTTGCCGAATCCGCCCCGGAAAACCTGCATTGACCACCCAAGACGATCCGTTCATCCTCGGCCGCCAGGTCGAGCTGCTCTTCCGCAACCTGCGGCTGGGGCAGATCACGTCGATCGTCAATGCCAGCTTCCTGACCTGGATCGCCTGGGGCCAGATCGATCACCGGGCGCTGATCGCCTGGCTGGCCATGGTCTGGCTGGTGGCGGGCTTGCGCCTGCTCAGCAGCGCTCGCTACTTCCGCTGTGGTGAAGAGAACCGCCGGCAGCAAGCGGCCGACTGGCACCGCCAGGCGCTGATCGGCGCCGGCTGCGGCGGCCTGGTCTGGGCCGCCGGCGCCCTGCTGCTGATGACCGGCAGCGACACCACGCTGCAGCTATTTACCGCCTTCATCATGGCCGGGATGATCGCCGGTGCCGTGCCGGTGCTGGCAGCCGACCGCCCCGCCTTCCGTCTGTATGCCTGGCCGATCGTGCTCGCCGTGGCAATCGGCAGCCTCGGCAAGGATCCGCTGCATATCGCCTTTACCGCGATGACGCTGCTCTTCATGGTCATCGCCACGCGCAGTGCTGATTACTTCAACCAGACCTTGCACGACACCTTCCGCCTCGAACACGAAAAGGACGAACTGCTCGCCCACCTGGCGGCGGCGCATCGTCAGACGGAACAGTCGGCGCGGATGAAAACCGAGTTTCTTGCCAACATCAGCCACGAACTGCGGACACCGATGAACGGCATCATCGGCCTCGCCGACCTGCTCGACCTGGAAGACCTGAACGACAGCCAGCGCGAGTTGCTGACGCCCTTGCGCCAGTCAGCTGACCAGTTGATGCACCTGATCGCCAACCTGATCGAACTGTCGGCGCTGGAAGCCGGGCAGATTCGCCTCAACCCGGCGCCGTTCGCGGTCAATGAACTGCTGACCGGTCTCGTCTACAGCCACCGCAAAGCCGCGGAAGCCAAGGGACTGCGTTTCGAGGAATCCGCCAGCAGCGAGCTGCCACCGACGCTGCGCGGCGATGTCGACCGCCTGCGGCAGGTGTTCCGGCATCTGCTAGAGAACGCCATCAAATTTACGGAGCAGGGCCAGATCAGCGTCCGCGCCGAAAGCGTCAGCACCAGCAGCGGCAAAGTCCGCTTGCGTTTTTCGGTGACCGACACCGGCATCGGCATCGCACCGGAGATCATTCCGCAACTCAACGGACTGATGGTGCAGGCCGATGGCTCCAGTGTCCGCCGTCATGGCGGCATCGGCGTCGGGCTGCCGATTGCCCGCAAGCTGATCGAACTGATGGGCGGTCAACTGAGCATCGCCAGCACGCCAGGTAACGGCAGTTGCTTCAGTTTTGAAATCGACTTTCCGATCGTTAGCGACGATTCTGACAACGCCGCTTGACCGACCCGCCGCACGGCAAAACGCTACAACACCTTGCCCGGATTCATCAGGCCCAGCGGGTCCAGTGCCTGCTTGATGGCGCGCATCATCGCCATTTCCGTCGCCGACTTGTAGCGCAGGATCTCCTCGCGCTTGAGTTGGCCCAGGCCATGCTGAGGGTCGGCCGGGAATCATGAAAAATTCCCCGAAAATCGCCTACTCTTCTGAATTAAAAAGCGAATTCTGACTGTCAACACTATTCTTTTTTGTGTTGGCGCTTTTTGCCGGTGGCACCTGCAAAGCCGTGAGCTTTTCGAAGATTTTCTCGTGGCTGACGACAACGGCTTGTGCCGCCATCAGTTCGGACTCCAATCGCTGCCCCGTCTCCATACTCTCCCGCAGCTTGCAGACGTTCACTTGGTTTTCCTTGCCCAAATCGGTCACCCGTGTATTGGCATGCGCCAATTGCTCCGACAACTGCTGGTTTTTCACCTCGGCGACGGCCAATTGCTCTTTGGCCGAACGTAGTGATCGTACCTCGCCCTCTTGTCGATGAAGCTCACTGTGGGCGTGGGTCAGTTCGCTTGATAACCGGGCATTGTCTTCGTGGCTACGGATGAGTTCCTGCTGCTTGGTATTCGCCGTATCCTTGGCGGAGCGCAATTCGCCCTGCAGGAACTGAATTTGTTGTTCGAACTGACGCTGATCCTGCTCCCGTTGTTCTTTGGCTGCAGCACGGAAATGCTCCAGTGCTTCGCGGGCGTGCTGATGCTTCTCTTCCAGAGAAATACGATGTGTTTCCTCCTTGGCCAATTGCCCTTCCATGTCCAGGATACGCTGGGCCATTTGCGCCCGGCCGATCCGTTCCTCTTGAAGCTTGGCCAGGGTATCGGTATGGGCCGCTTTTTCTGCTGCTAACTCGATAGTTTTGCGCTCAGCCTGTCCCCGGAACGATTCAATCTCGTTACGTAACGCGGTCATGGTGTCGTTCAACGCTGCAACTTCTGCCTTGTGCTTGTCGGTCAGTGCCGCCATGCGCTGATCGGCTTCCTGATGCAGGCGCTCGGCCAAGCGGGCCGATAGATCCTGAATAGCTTCGCTGACAGCGACCTGGGCGCCAGTGCCGCCACCTTCTTCTTCCTCGATTTCCTTCAGATAGCGGTGGATCGTGCCTTTCGAGCCGGTATTCCCCAATTCGCCACGGATGGCATCGATCGACGGGTAACGCCCCATCGCCAACAGGTTGTCTCGCGCTCTTACAACTTCAGATTTGTAGATTCCGGCTCTGGCCATGGCATCCTCGAATTTCGTACCGTATTACGTAATATGATATTACATACTAACTTAGCAAAATTCAATGCTGAAAAATTCGTAATTCTAAGACGCGATAATGGTTGATTATTTGTTGTGATGGGCAACGGAGCGGAAAAACTATGTAGGGATGGTACGAAATGGAAGGTTTGCTTCCTGACAATTTCTGCCCAAAGGCTTTCAAAAACGTGACTCTGGGGTTCGTCGTTCCGTTAGGTAATCCACCACGCCAGTGATTTGATCCATGCGGGTGTGTCGGCGGTAATGCCCCGGGGTTGAAAAATGAAACGAGACCGACACACAAAAGCCCCCCTGTTATTTCAGTGATTGAAATAGCTCTTTCATGTGCTTGAACTCACCACCAACCCGGTCAAGGGAGAATTGATA
>JACCEE010638483.1_pt1 | contig 13504 bp, 8 predicted proteins | sample 7449931 | NCBI WGS metagenome assembly JACCEE01 (sample SAMN15323457, study PRJNA562643) | freshwater metagenome | isolation source: river surface water | place: USA:Blue River Watershed | collected 2017-08-19 | reverse complement strand
CTGATTTAAATCCTATTGAGCATAAATGGGCGCAAGCTAAGGCTCTTCGTAAACAGCAGAATTGTTCTATTGATGAGCTCTTCTTACTCTACTCCATTTAGTCTTTTTATGGTACGGATACTATAACACGCCATCCAGCTTGTTTTACAACAAATTTACTAATAACTTGTTGATGTAAGGCTGATTCGTACATTAAGCGTACTTTTTTAGATTGTGCATCTACCTCGGTTGCCTCATCTCCACAAGGCAACCGAGCAGCAATAACTAAAAATGGCGGATAAAGTGTAGTAAATCCCTTTTCTAATGCACGCTGTTTTAGTGTACTTTCAGAGTAACGTCCAAAATGTTGACTGAGTCGCAATGTCAAACCTTGGTCTACAGTTTCTCCAATATACAAAATTTTTGCGTTAAGAACGGTAATAATATAAAGCCAAGGAGCTGGCTCAATAATATTAAGAGAATGGCTAAACAACCCACTAAAGTGTCCAGCCGTTGTGAATTGCATGATAACTTACCTTATTCTTTTGCTGACAGCTCTTGTTGTGCTAATTCGGCTAACTCTTTTGGTAAATCATCTGCTAACCGTTCTGCAATCTCACTTGCACAACGACGGAACTCTTTAAATACTTTATCGAGCTCATCTTTTGAAATCCCACCATTATGAGTAGTACGCACCTCTAATTCGGCACGACCAATGATGGTAAATAATTGATTAACAAGAAGTGTAATTCGAGCATCATCTTTAGATGCCTCTTCAACACAAGAAATCCAGTTATGGTGTTCATTAATAATTACTTCAACTAACTTATGAGCAGAAGAGGGATAAGCCTCCCACATCAAATTGCCTTTTAACCCGCGCGCTTTTTTTATGACATCTTTTTGTTTTGCCGCAATTTCAAGTACTTCTTCTGTTAATTCAGCATCTTGGATATTACTTAAAACTTCCTTACGAATTTCTTCTTGGCGTTCTTGCCGCTTTTCTATTTGTTGAGGGTTATTTAAGTTATAGGCTGAGGCTGGTATGTAATCTGTATTTGTAACAACTGTTTCAGCAATACTCTTGCTTGCTATTTGGTCTTTAGCTTTTTGCTTTTCAGAAATAACTAATTCACCACGCTTTTTCCACGCTTTTATACTTTTATTATGATACACACCAATCATTTGTCCTAATGTTTCACGTGCTATTGGCGGTAATACACAGTGCCGTTTTTTGACGTCCAACGATAATACAGTATCAGCAGATTCATCAAACATTAAACGACCACGAAAAGCCCACGCAGATGTCTCTCGGGAGATTAAACCACGAAATAGCTCCGCTAGTACAATAACTCTATTATTGCGATAAATATAAAAACCATGTGTAGGACGCTTATTATAAGGGTCAACCTCAATATTGTATTCAATTCGTTTTTGTTTGCGCAAAGCATGATCTTCAGCTCCAAAAGTTGGAGGATGAACTAAGTTAGTTGCAGCTATATAACATTTATGACCATCATCTAAAGCGAGCTCTGTATGTTCAAGTAAAACATGACATGTTTTGCCATCCCAAGTATTTACATCAAGACTCCCCCCTTTTTCAGCTTCTTTTCTAAAAAGGGGATCTAATGGGGTTATTTCCTCATCATTAACGGAAATCACTAGAGGTTTTGAGTTATCTTCCAAAAACAAATGATAAATAACCCCACAATAACGTTGTAAATAGTCAATAAAATCTTCATTAGGCGGACTATTTAACTCTTCAAGAATTAACATTGACTCTTGTGTTTGTGAAGGTGCATATTCTTGCCATAACAATTTGTATTGTTCTGTAGGGTCGTCGCCTAAATCAATTTCATACTTTCCAGAGGATTCAATATCTTGACGCGAAAGAACAGCACATAATGGTTTATCTGCGTTTTTTGTTTTTGTCAACATAATGATTTTACTACTTAAGGAAAGACTAGCTGACTTTAAACCAATACCGAACTTACCTAAGGCATGTTTAGGATAACTACGTTGACTACCTAATGTAAAAGCATTAATTAGTGTTTCTCTATCCATCCCATTACCATCATCTGCAATGAGACAACGACTAATAACTTCTTTCCTGCCTTTTTCGGGTTTTTGTGTTGTTAAATGAATTTTTATATTGTGTGCATTAGCATCAATAGAATTATCTATTAAATCACATAAAGCAACTTCAGGGTCATATCCCATATTTGCTACTGCGTTGATTAATCTGCCAGCAGAAGCTGGAACAGTGACTTTTTCCATATTTTTATCATCCCTCCATTAAGTAACTTACTATAAAGAACAAATTAAACAGGCTTGATCTTCAGGATCATCGTCTTCTTGTGATGCAAGTCTATCTAATAATGATATTTTTTGCAATTTTTCTGGAATAGGTTGTAACACGGTCTTTAAGTCAGAGGCTCTTTGAATGAGTTCATCAATAGATTCATGTGATGTAGTAATATATCCCATCTGTTTTTCTAGTTCTTGAATAAGCAGTTGACGTAATGTTCCTCGTTCATGCCATGTAAAATAATTACCTCCATGTTTATTAACATGGGTAATAATATCCTGTTCATATTTATCGGCTTCTTTAAATTTATCAGGATGGAACTTAGCTAAACCTAACCATTCATCTTTACGTTGATAAAAACAGAAAGTACACCCTGAACGGCTCCGCCAATTGTAATATTCAGGTATGCCAACTCCTGAATCCTTCAGAATTCGAAAAACTTCTGGTTTATCAATTCCTGCCTCAATAAAAGGGAATACAGGTGTAATATTTTTCTTCGTACTTAAATACCCTTTTCGATCATCTTCATCAGCACGAATTCCAATATAACTAATTGCGTTATCTCCACCGATAAAACGCTCAAAGGGCTGAATTTTCATACTAACAGTGCACCAACGAATCTTTCGAGAAGGTAACATTTGATGCATATATAGATAGTGAGAAAAATTTTTTTCTGGTTCTAGTCGATGAATTTTCTTGCCTAAAAAGTCTTCGAGTCTTGCAATATACTCATAGACTTCCGTTAGTTCCTCACCCGTATCAGTAAAAAAATACTCCATTTCAGGTACTTTATCGCGCATATAAATAGCAAGTGCTGCGCTATCTTTTCCGCCTGAAAGACCCAGTACATGACGAATTTTTGAACTCATGATTGGAAACGCCTTTTAACAATACATATTTATTTATACAGTATTGCTATCTATTTTTTCAAAATCAAGTAATTGATCAAGTAGTAATGCTAAGACTGCTTTCTGTATATCTTTATCTTCTAGCATATCTAGTTGTTTCTTTAATTCAGCTACCTTTTGACAAACCACTTTTTCTGATGATTCATCAATAAAAGCAACATCATGCTTTTGTATTTGCCCTTGACGGCGAGTAATTAATAATATAGCCTCAAATTTTTTACTAGATTGCTTTTTATGTATTTCTGCTTGTGCACGTAAAAGTTCTAAATCTTTTAATTGTACAAAAAAACTGAGTAGTTTTCGTTCTGCTAGTTGATTATCGGTATCTATCCAATGTTCTGTTGGTTTATTAGCGAGTAACCCAAAAATTCTATTTAACCAATGTATTGCATCACCCGTTTTATCAGTTAAACGTGAAAGAAATGGTAAAACAGGTTCTTGTGCATGCGCATACAACTCTAAGTCATTATAACGTTCTATTGCTGTTGCCTTCACGTCCTCTAGGGTTAAACGACTAGATAACTCAAAAACTTGTTTAAACGTACTTTGTAACTGACTTAAAAGCTGTGGATAAGCACCATTAAGTTCCCGAAACGCTTGAATCAGACGTTGACTAAACTGTTGAGTTTGTTCTAAAGAGCTATCATCATTTAATTCATCTAATCCACAGGCTTTAGGTAATAAAATAAAAAGTAGCTCTTGTGGAGATTGCGCTTCACGACAGACTTTACGAACAGACTTTGCCATATCACTTAGATTTTCTGTCTGTTGTGTGTACTCAGGCAATCCATTAATAAATTTAGCAATTGGTTTTACAACAGATAAAATATCAGGCGTTTTTCCATCTAAATTGCTTTTTTGTAGTAATTTAACGTACTCATTCAATAATGCACCATTGATACCTTCCATTCGAAAGTATTGAACGCTAAATGTAATTTGAATACGTTGTGCTTTTTCCTCTTTTAGTAAAAATTGGTCAAGACTCTTGCGTAAACGTTCTAATATATCTAAGCGAAACAAAGGTACAAAATTGCCATCTTCATATAATGCAAGTTCATTTTGATAAACAAAGTAGGCAGTAATGATAATAATAGGAATTAAACCTGCCTTGAGACCATAAGGCGCATTTGAAAGTTCTTGTGCTAATTGTGTTAATGAGATTGGCTTTGCTTCGCTTTTCTTAAAAAACAGCTCTATTTTTTCCCAAGTAGGGTGTAAGTTACAATAATCCTTATCCTTTTCAGGAGGAGCAAAGTGCCAAACTGTTGTAAAAATGTTGTCTTGTTTTGGGCGATGCAACCCTGATTTTTGAAGAATGGATAAATAAATACTTTTTTCAGGTGGATATTTATCTAATCCTAAATCTTTTTCATCAGTATGATTTAACATCGCCTCTAATAAGCGGTTTCTAGCTGAAATAGCAGTGCCTGATGGATAAGCGCGGTTGATAAGTTCGTTTTTTATGTGTGGTGTTTTGTGATATAGCTCATTTGCAACCCTTGTTAAAAACTCTTGTAGCGAGCGTTTATTAATGATTGGATAGGGCTGATTTTTCCAATACCATAATAAATTTTGTGGTATATCAAGTAACTCTCTCAATGCTTTTAAAACTCTTTTTTTACTTTCACTTAGGTAAATTTCATATTCTTTATGGGCAACATGATCGTGAGCAAGAGCAGATTCTGTTCTACCTATTTCTTCTAAGGCAGACCATTCAGTTATCCATTCTCTCAACTGTGCGCCATGCTTAATACAAGCATAAATATTTGATTTACCATATTTAGTAACAACATGATGAGTAAAATAAGCTTCTTGTTCTGGTGTTTCGGCAACAAACAATAGTAAAGACTGTTTATCTGTTATTTTAATTCCTGTTTTTGCAGTCTCATAATCTATAAAAAAAGGGGTAAAGTAACGTAGTGTTCCTGTTTCAAAGGCATGTTTTTTAGCTAAAATTGGTGCAAGTGGAGCATAACTATTAAGATAATTAGCTAGTTTTAACTGTATTGATTTAGCAATACTATCTCGCAAGACACTAGATAAGTCAAAATCACTCCCTTGCCAAATACGATGTTCATTGTTGTAACTACGAAAAGTAATAAGTGATTGTGTCGTTAGTGTTTGTAATAAGTTGATAGCCTCGTTAAAGCATAAATTTAAAAGTGTTGGCGATGCTTTAAACCCACTTTGACTCCCTATTAAATTAAACAATCCAATTGTTTTTAGTAGTTGTTCTACCTCAATATTTGTCGTTTGTAAACGTTCTAATGCGCTTATAATTTCAATCCAACGACGCTGGGTGAGGAAATCTTTATTAGTTCCAGACTGATTGGTAATAAAATAGTCATATAGATGATGTGGCATAACAAACGCACTATGTATTTTCGTCATGTCCAGTTGTGCAAGGGTATGAGAAAAGCTGTAAGGTTCTTGACTAGCCAGATAACTAAAAAGTGTTCGTTCGTTTTGTGCAATTTTTTGGCATAAAGTTGGAAGTAGTAATAATGTAATAGGATGAAAAGGATAACATTTATTGAATAGTTCAATAGCTTGTTGTGTTGATAATCCATTAGGTAACGCACTTTGTTCTGCTAAAGTGTGCGTTGCTTTCTCAATAATTGTCTGAAGATGAGGAAAATCTTTTAACGTAAATTTTTGCGTGAATGTATGTTGTAAAATGCGTAGTGTTTGCTCAGTAGATTCTAAAAAAGCAATACTTTCAAAACGTCCCGCAATTTTTGTCCATTCATTTTTTAGCTTCTCACCTGCAATACCTGCATATTGCTCAAAACTTTGATGCAATAAAGTTACAACTTGTAGAGGCACTACGTTTGGTTGGCTTGCATGTTCTGCTAACAGTTGTAATAAAAAACTGTCCTGATTTTCTGAGTGTCTTGCATCAAACTCTAGAAATTTACCCAGTTCATCGATAACAAGTAGAATGCCTGAATAATGTCCTGTCAGTATTAACTGTAGCTCATTGATAAGTAATATTATTTCCTTTAAGGTATATTGCTTTTGTTCTAAGACATTATGTAGTTTTTGTTGAAAATTAATTATTTTTTCGTTTGATGGTTCGTTGTTAAGCGATTGATGCAAAGCTTGTAAAACTGCTTTACCTAAACGAGCAGGGCTACCTGTAAAGGCAACGACTAGATAACCATTAGTTTGAGCTGCATTTTTAAAATTTGAACACAAATCTGTTTCTGTTTTATCCAATAAACCTATTGCTTGTTGTGTTGCATTGTGTTGTGAGTTTCCTAAAAGGTGTGTAAGGAAAACAGCAAATGCAGATTTTCCAGAACCATAAGGTCCTGTTAATGCCCAAGCACGTGGCACACTTAAAGATGGATTTAATGTTGTGCTAATTCTATGTAAAGTCTGGATTGCTCGTTGAGTTAAAATATAAGATTCAACAAAATTAGATTGTTTTGTATCCCGCTCTAACTGAATAGAACGGGTATAGCGGGTATTTAAAGCTACGGGTATCATAAGAAAAGTAACCAGACTACATAGATTAGCGTTGATAGTAGATATCTAGAAAATAGTCAGCTTCTACAGTATTAAGCTGGTAAATTTGAGCTATTCCTGCTGTTTCACGAAGCTCGTAATAATCGGGATAAGTTTGTACAAGTTGTTCTAGCTTTGCCATTAGAGCATTTTCAGTCAAGCGAAATGCAGCATTCAATGCCATTGAGCCTAGTTCACTTTGCAATAAATTATTAAGTGGTAAAACTTTTATATTTTTTGCTTTAAATAATTGTGTTAATGAAAATCCTATAATTTCACAGGGTAAAAATTGGCGTTCAGTTGGGTACGATTGATATTTTTTATCTTCATGTTGAATAAGACCAAGTTCAGATAGGGGAGAATCTAGCGACTCCTCGATTTGTTCACGTTTATTAATAACAGGCGCATACATGCGTAAAAGTATAGTGACATCTCGATATAATGTGTTTTCTGAAACTTGAATATCTTGATGTTGCAAAAAGAGTTTTAGTGCATTCAATACTTCATCAGATTCGAATTCAGGTTTATTAAAATAATTAAAAAACCAAAACAATGTCGTTGCTTCTTGAGCATTAGATACGATTAGCCAATGAATTAACCAAAGTGTCGCTTCATCCTCTAAATAAATATCGTAACCATTATTACTGTTAAATAATTTAATCCCTAATTTTGTAGGTTGTTTATCAACTACGATTTGCGCAGCTTGTAACCAGTAACGAATAGCCGTCACCATATTTTTACCGACACCAAGTTCTATCATTGCCTCATCTGTATCAAAAACCTTAGGATTACTCTGAAAAGCTTGAAACCCCTTAGTAAGCCAACCAGAACGTAATGGAAATGATTGATGGCGACCAAAACAATGCTTATTTCTTGAAAATTTCATAAGTTATTTTTTATAAAATGATTTGTCCAACACAACACAATTTCACATTAGAAACATGGCAATCTTGCCTAAAACAGTTATCTTTTGGTAAGCGATTGCCTGATGCAGTCTATTGGCATATTTGCGGATTAACCGATGTCCCTAGTTCTCTAGTAGAATTAATACAACAGATAAATGAAATGGAATTTACAGTAGTAAAATGTTTAAATTCAGAGCTTTCTTTATCTTTACTAAATTACCCAGATTTTTTTAATAATCCTTTTCCCATTTTAATAAAAAGTTATCGGATTAATTTGGTAACGGGAAAAATACAAGCGCGAAATTATAATACAAATAACCCGCCAATTCTACACCGTAAAGAGTTACTGTTACCTAATAACCATTCTTTAATTCCACAATGGCAAGCAATAACAAATTACTTAGAAAAAGAAGGTTTATTTAAAGAACCTAAAAAAATTGGATTTAAAAAATATTGGGATACTTTGTTATCAGAGAAAAAAATAAATTTAAGTGATTTCTTATAAATTTTTACAAAAAATTCCTCTCAAACTTTATTGTTTGAGAGGAATATTTTTATCTTATTAAACTTTTTTTACCGCTCTTAGCCGCAAACTCCGCCAAATACCGCCTTGGCTAAAGCATCGCCATGCCCATTGACCCCATTGTACCGAAATTACCGCCAACCAAAATGCCCACACAAGCATGAATAAACGGTAAATCCATAAGGGTAAACTAATCACCCATGCAGACGGTAATTGATTATTCACGCGGTCTTGAAACCAGTTCAGCGCGTAATTGTTCGAGCCGTTACCACTAATGAGCATGTCGGGCGTGCTTTGTAAGCCTTGCTGAATCGCAAATAAAAAAAGTCCAATGGTTACAATCGTCCAAATCACAAGCAGCATTTGCAGGAGGTTAAAACGCATCGCGGCTAGGTTTTGTTGCCAAGTTTTACTGTCAATTTCAGGACTTAATAACATTCCAGACTCTGGGTTTTGTTGTCCGCGCCAGCCGATGATTAAAAACCAGCCAACGACAATTAATGCCGCAATCACTTCTATTTGACTGAGAACGATGGTTAACAGTAACCAGTGGTAAGTTTTTAAGGGGGTAAATTGCAATTGTCCCAAACCGATTGAAACCAAAATCATCACGATTAATACACCCCAAATCATGACCGCCGAACCGACCATTGCTTGTCCACCTGTGAATAAAATCCAGCGGTTATAAGGCATATTGATTTCTATTTGATGGTTAATGCTGGGCATTCCTAAGTCAACAACTGGGGTTTTAAAATGATTTTCAACGCCCATCGCTTGTCTAAACGTTAAGCTAATTTGTTGACTGGTGGGACTGATGGGTAAGGTGACTTGTTGTTTTTCTTGACGAATAGGTTTTGTTACGCCGTTAATCGTCGCTGATTGCAAAATAGCATCGGGCGGTAAAGTGATAACGTGTTGCCCGCCGCGACTGCTGCGCAATTGGAAGGTTAAAGTGCTTTCAGTAGTACGTTGCGAAGGACGCACGACGAGATGACTGCGGTCAATGGTCATAATTTGTCCTTCTACCCCTTGCGGGCGGGAAATTTGCAAACTGACGGATTCACCTGCAAAAGGTCGCCATTCGGGTAGCCATTGCCCGTTAGATTGATGATGTACAACGGGAATACCGCTAATTTCAACGTGCCAAATTGCGCTGGCATCGAGTCGCCAAATTTCGTTACTAGACAATGAACTAGGCGCGGTGAGTTGCAAAGTATCTTGTTTGTCGAGCAGTGAAGTCCAACTGATTTCAGTTTGTTGCGCGGATAAGTTAATTTGTGCAACGGCTTGTGTACCTTGTTTACCTAAACGGACGGTGTCACTAATTAACGATTCGCCTTTTAACAAGGGAATATCTAACACAATCGCTGAACCGATAGGCGTTAAACGGGTGACTTTGGTTTCTACTTGCCAATCAATGCCGAGTTGTAAAGTGCGTTCAATTTGCACAAAAGGCGGTAAAATCAGGCTTGCATCTTCTAACAGGGCATCTTGTTGCGCCGTTTCTTGCGTTTTGCGCGTGAATTGCAAAGTGTCTTCTACAAAGCCATTTTCTCGTAATCCTTCTACTGACCATGTTTCAGTATTCACTGTGACGTGGCGCGGTTTCATCGGGAAAGCGAGTTGCATAGTGCTGCGATTGGGTAAATTGCCTATCAGTTGGATTTGATGAATGCCGACAGGAATTTGTAGCCATAATTGCCCGTTTTCATCGCGAGATAAAGCGGTTGCGGGTTGATTATCTAAAAAAACTTGTTGTGGTAACCAGTTTTCGGCTTGTGCAGGTAAAGGAAATGCGGTTTCAGCGTAGCTATGCACTTCTAAACGGGCTTGTAGCATGTTTGAACTGAGTTCTAATTGCATTTTGGGACTGCTAACGCAATCAGGAAAGCAATTCGGCGGCGTGCTTAACCGTTGTTTCAGTTGCTCCAACAGTTCAGGAGAGGGATAGCCGAGTGAGTTAATCGCGTCTGCTTCTATGCCAGCAGCGGGCGCGGCTTCGGCGGTGGGCGCGTGGGATAAAGTGAGTCCCAACATGCCGACCGTGGCTACATAACTGAGTGCTTTAGCACGATTTAAGTTGAGCATGGTTTGCCATTGATTTTGCCATGATAAACTGATGAAAAATAACGTTAAAGCAAATAAAGTAATGGCACGCAAAGCGGATAAAATCCGATTTTCTAATGGAGACAATAACCACAATTGCACAGTTTGCGACGCATCAACTAAGCCCGTCCAACTTAAATAGAGCGTGCTCCAACTCCATTGCGGTACACCCTGCCCAGTTTGCACTTGTGCATTGGGGTCAATTTGTGCCAATGCTTTTTTGGCAGGTGCTTTTAAATCATTTTTAGCGTTTTGCTGGCGTTGAATGGGAGCTGTTTTCATACGCTCTTCTGTTACAATTGATTGTGAAATTTCATTTTCAGCCATTTTTTGCGTCATCTCTACCGCTGGCGCGGGTTCTGGGGGCGGCATGTTTTCAACGGGAGCACCGCTTGCTTCGTCTCTGTCTGCATAGTAATCCATAGAAGCAATAGAAGCGGTGGAACTGGGCGCGGCAGGTACACGTCCAAAATTGCCTATACTTAAATTTTGGAAATTGCTGCTAAATTGCTGGCTGCCTGCTTCAGCAACGTTAAAATAGGGACGTTCTAATGGTGGGTATAAACTTTGTCGCACTTGACCAACCATGAAAGGAATGACATAAATTAAAGTCATAATTAATAATAGATTTTTATAACTTCCAACCCAGAATTGACTCCACGTTTGCGCAGGTAAAACCCGTAATAACGCTAAACAAATGACTAACTGAATGAAGTAGAAAGGTAAAAATACTGTTTCTTGATAAGTCAACACTAAAGTTACAAACGCTAAAACCCCCCAACGAATGCCCCATAATTTATAAATTGCGGTTGTCAAAACAAACACAATAAATAAATCCATCAATCCCCAGTGTTTAACCCAAGTATTGCTAATGCTGCCCACACCTTGCGCATGTAATAGTGACCAACCAGGCGGTAAAGTTAAATTTAACTGTACTTTTTGAAAAGTCGTATTTTCATGGTCACCATGTAACCAGCCGACTGCGGGTAAAACTGACAAGGCATTTTCTAGGCGGCTTTCTGCATTCACTTGAATATTGCCGCGCCGCACTTCTACGCCCATGTTGTCATTAGCTTGCAAACGGGTGATAAATTGGTCTTGTCCGTTGACACTCACACGCCCTAAATTCGCTTTTAATTCAGTATTATCAGCTAAATCCGTTGCTGAATTTGCCATGCTCAACCGCCAGCCGCGTGTCATTGAACCGCTCATTTGGTCTTGTACGGTATAGCCTTTACCGTCAAAATCTAACCAAAAATAACGGGTTAAATTCAATGTATCTGGCACAGGCTCAGGGTCGCCGCGCCGTTGTTCCACAAAATTGAGTTTATCGCCCGTGCTGATTAAATAAGTCGGATATTTTTTCCATTCGGCGGGTAAATTGGTTTGTTGCGGGTCAATTGCTAATGCACCTTGTACATCGACTAAGCGCAGTTCGTGATTCGCAGCAAATACCCAAATTTCTTTATCTACGCTTAAAGTTTGCAGTTTATTAGTGTTCGGCGTAGCGGTTTCATCTTGTACATTTTCTTCAAAAAAAGCCGCGACTTGTTGTGCATTATCAGGCTGGCGACTTTGCAGGGTTAACACCCAATTGCCTGGGCGTACTTGTAAACGTAATTGTCCATTATTTTCTAAACGGGCGGGTAAATCGCTGTGTAACGCCATAGGAATATGGTTTTTTAACAAAGCAGTGTTAATGACTTCTTCCCGATGTTTGCCCGCGACATCTAATTCAATGCGGGTGATAATTTGTAACGGAATACCATCAATTAATTGGCGATAAATCCGCATATCGGCACGATTTTCTTCCGTCACTTGCGTTTGCTCGCCTTTTTGTCGCAACCATAATTTCCCTTCGCTATCAATACTAGGCGTTGCAACGCTTTGTCCATCAATACTAAGTTCTACTAAAGCCGTATGTAGTGGAATTTGCAAAAATTCGGGGCGTACTTGCCATGTTAACTCACCTTTTAACAGATGTTGTCCTTTGTTTAACCATACACTGGGAAAATTATCATGTTCAACAACTTGCAAGGGATTGCCTTGTTGTTTAACATTATCCGCCCAAACTGGATTAGGAGGATTAGGATTGCTAGGTAATTGCACCCAATCTTCTTTAAATAATTGCCATTGCTGCTCGAATGTTGCACCGTTAGCAGTTACTTTGAGTTTTAATTGCGTCGCCCATTGGCACTGGGCTTGTCGCTCGGTTTGTAAAGGCAAAAAAGGACATTCTAATTCAGGATTTTCAAATAATACCCAATTAATCCAAGGTTTTAATGGCGGTGGCACTTCAGCAGGATTCATGGGATTAGCATGACTGCTAATAAGCATGAATGACAGTAACAACCCAATGACAGTTTGTAACATAGCGACATTCTCTGTAGGAAGGTATACTATAAACAGCTTTAGATGGAAAAAAGCAGGGGATTTTGTAAGGTAATACTTTATGTTTATTGTATTGACGAAAGCAAAAAAACTTTTGTGAATTTGTTTTGCCAATTTACTTTAAGTTTGGGATAAGTCAAAAATAGACAAGCCAATATAAAAAATGACTCTCTAAAATTTACCAATTAGGAGTTACGCAATTTAAAGCATCTGAAAAAGAGACATTGATTAAAGAGGAGTGCAATCGCTTTAGCGATTGCAAGCGTTGTCGAGAAATAAATAACCCAAGTTAGGCGAGAGATTGAAACGAAAACAAAGACCTGCTAAGTTTTTAAAACCTAGCAGATTTGTGGGTATAAATTCGCAGGTCTTCCAATTCTCAAAAACAATAGCTGAAGCTATTGCACTCCTCTGCGTAACTTCTACCAATATAAAGATTTTTTGATGAAAATAACTCGCCTAGACCATGTAGTTTTGACTGTAGCGGATATTGAAGTAAGCTTGCACTTTTATAGCCACTATTTGGGAATGGATATTGTCACCTTTGCTGGAAATCGTAAAGCTTTAAGCTTTGGGCAACAAAAAATTAACTTGCATCAGCGCGGTAAAGAATTTAATCCTAAAGCAGCGAATCCAAGCTGTGGCTCTGCTGATTTGTGTTTTATAATTGACATTCCTGTAGAACAAGCAAAATTGCAATTACAACAACAAGGTGTTGAAATTATAGAAGGTGTAGTGGAAAGAACGGGAGCAATTGGTAAAATTGTTTCTATTTATCTACGCGACCCCGACCAGAATTTGATAGAGCTCAGTAATTATATTGCAGCCTAGTTTTTACTCACTCAAAAATTAATAAAACAGGATTGTTAAGCACTAT
>JACCEE010653334.1_pt1 | contig 13505 bp, 11 predicted proteins | sample 7449931 | NCBI WGS metagenome assembly JACCEE01 (sample SAMN15323457, study PRJNA562643) | freshwater metagenome | isolation source: river surface water | place: USA:Blue River Watershed | collected 2017-08-19 | reverse complement strand
TTTCGCCCATACTCCGCCCATAGTCCGCACTCAAGCCGTATGGGCGAAAACGACCCTAACCCGCGATTTCGCCCATACTCCGCACATAACAAGTATGGGCGAAAACGACCTTAACCCGCGGTTTCGCCCATACTTCGCGCATAACAAGTATGGGCGAAAACGACCCTAACCCGTGGTTTCGCCCATAACTTTCCTTCCAGCGCCGGGTCCCGGGCTCGCGGTTTCTGGGCGAAATTGACCCTAAGCAACGTTTTCGCCCATAGTCCGCACTCAAGCCGTATGGGCGAAAACGACCCTAACCCGTGGTTTCGCCCATACTCCGCGCATAACAAGTATGGGCGAAAACGACCTTAACCCGTGGTTTCGCCCATAACTTTCCTTCCAGCGCCGGATCCCGGGTTCGCGTTTTATGGGCGAAACAGCCTACAACGTGCGATTTCGCCCATACTCACGGTAGGTGGCGCTTATATCTGCCTCGCGCAAGTGAAAGGGGCTGTTGCATCCTGAACCTTTACGTTCATTTTGCAACAGCCCCTTTATGAATCGGATCAGTTATTACCGATTACTCCACATCCTGTAATGCGTCGTAACCCTCTTCGCCGGTGCGGATCTTAATGACATTCTCAACGTCATATACGAAGATCTTACCGTCACCCACATTTCCGGTGTACAGAGACTTCTTCACTGTGTTCACCACCGTCTCGACGGGGATCTTGCACACAACGATATCGATCTGAACCTTCGGCAGCAGTCTGGTCTTGACCGGAGCGCCGCGGTAGTACTCCAGGTGGCCTTTCTGCATTCCATAACCAAGGATATTCGTGACTGTCAGACCTGTAATGCCGATCTTGTCCAGTTCGGTCTCGAGATGGGTGAACTTGTCCTGATTCGTGATAATGGTGACTTTGGTAATCTTTGCTCCGGGTTGTGCCCGATTGATTACAGGGATTGCTGTTTCCGGAGATACCTTCTCGGCCGCCGGTTCGGGTGAGACCTTCGCGACAGCTTTTTTCGGAGCCTCAGGAAGGCTGGTAGCTGCTGTTGTGTATCCATTTGCGATGTCATCATCCATGATCGCAGCTCCGATGGCAAAGTCGGGATAAGCGTTGTTTCCGTGTTCTCCGATGTCAAGACCTTCAATCTCTTCTTCACGAGTGACACGGATACCCATCGTCTTCTTAAGAACAAACCATACAAGAGCGGACGAGAAGAAGACAAAAGCTCCGACGGCAAGAATGCCGATCGCTTGTTTTCCGAGCATGGACAGGCCGCCGCCGAAGAATAAGCCGTTAGCCGCAGAGAGTGTGGTCACACCTTCCTGGGCGAAAAGACCTACGCAAAGTGTGCCGAAAACGCCGCAGACCAGGTGAACGGAGGTGGCACCGACAGGGTCATCAATCTTCGCGCGGTCAAAAAGGATTACAGCGAAAACGACGATGACACCGGCTATCGCACCAATGATCAGTGAACTTGTAACGCTTACATATGCACAGCTGCCGGTGACGGCGACGAGACCTGCCAGACAACCGTTGATGGTCATACCAAGATCCGGCTTGCCGATGAAGATCCACGATGCGGCGGTAGCGGTAAGTACAGCGGCGATTGCGGCGGTGTTTGTGGTAACTAGGATGTGGACAACATCCCCGGGATTCTGAAAGCTCATTGTGGAACCGGGGTTGAAACCAAACCATCCGAGCCACAGGACGAAGAGTCCGATAACGGCCAAAGACATGCTGTGTCCCGGGATAGCTTTGGGCTTGCCGTTCTTATCATATTTGCCGATACGGGGTCCGAGTATAAGCGCTCCGGCCAGGGCTGCCCAGCCGCCGACGGAGTGAACCACAGTATCACCGGCAAAATCAAGGAACCCAAGGTCGGCCAGCCAGCCGCCGCCCCATACCCAATGTCCGACGACCGGGTAAACAACAAGAGTAAGAATGAAGGAGAATATGATAAATGAGGTATACTTCACACGTTCCGCGACGGCTCCGGAAACAATGGTTGCCGCCGTTCCGCAGAAAACCAACTGGAAGAAGAACTTGCCCCAGAAGGGTACATTGGGCGTCAGGGTATTCGCATAGAAGTCGAGATTGGCGTCGCCCAGGATAAAGAGATTCTGAGTGCCGATAATCGGGTTATCTCCGCCGAACATCAGTCCCCAGCCGAGCAGCATGAAGCCGAGCGAGGAAACCGCGAAAACAATAAAGTTCTTCGACAGGATATTGACGGCATTCTTAGATCTTGCCATACCTGATTCGACTGCTGCGAAACCGAGGTTCATAAAGAACACCAGTATGGCAGCGAGTACTACCCAAAAGGTATCGACGATCATTGTTATATTCATGAAGTGACCCCCCATTGAAATAATTAGGACGTGCATTTTATTGTGGAAACAACAAAATGCACGTCCTTGTGCATAAACGATAGAAATAAGTTGTTGTGACTCGAAAGGAAGTTTACGTCACGCGTTACGTAATTCCTTTGCCTAAGAATGAAAATAATGAAAGATCCTGCATTCCAGTAAGAACTATCTTCATCCTTTCGCATAAAATAAAAAGGCGCTGTTGGCATTTGCCATCAGCACCTTCGCTATGTTTAGGCATGTTAACGTAAACCTATTTGAATGTCAACAGAAATTCGAAAAGCAGTCGACAGCATTAACGCAAAATGCTTGCTGTTTCGGTACAAACTGCGGATATTTAACGCACTTCGGATTGAAAATGTCGATTTTCTTCTATATGATGAGAGCATGAAGACATTTGAAGATATCACAATTGCATTGTTGCTGAATGATTTTCATAACGAGTACAGTCTCGCCGTGTATAAGGGTGCAGTTTCTGCCGCCTCGAAGCTTGGCGTTTCGGTCGTCACTTTTGGCGTCGGCTCTTTTGAGAGTCCCGTTCAGCACATGGGAATGAGAACCCGGTTATTTTCGCTGGTCAATCCCGCGGATTTCGACGGGATTTTCTACGTGTCGTCTTCGCTGTCTAACTATATCGGTCTGGAGCGTTTCGTTGATTATGTGGCGAATTTTAGCGATAAGCCTTCGGCGCATGTCGGGATCCGTCATGAGTCGCTCCTGACCTTCGGTATTGATAATTATTCCGGCATGTATGATGCGGTCAATCACCTGATTACGGAGCATGGTCGCAAGAAGATCGCCTTCATTAGCGGAACACGTGGTGTCTATGAAGCAGAAGAGCGGCTTCGGGCGTATAAGCAGGCGTTGATCGACAACAATATTGCGTATGATGAGCGCTATGTCTATAATGGGTCTTTTCTTCGCGAAGACGGCGTGGCTGCGGTAAAGGCCTTCCTGGATCAACGACAACTTGAGATCGACGGGCTGGTTGGTGCCAACGATCATATGGCCTTGTATGCCATGAAGACTTTGCAGAGCAGAGGAATTTCTGTACCTGAGCAGGTTAGCGTAATCGGGTTTGACGATTTGTCCAGTGCCATTAGCTGTACGCCGGCGTTGACGACCGTTCATCAGTCCGCCTTCGACGTGGGCTCATTTGCCATGCGTCGCCTCTCCGAAGGAATTCGCGATGAGAAGACAGTGATTCGGCATGAAGAGTTGCCCGCACCGTTGGCCATTCGACAATCTTGCGGTTGCAAAGCCGGTGCGACTGCACACGCTACAGATGATATTGAAGAGTCACCTGACTCGTTGACGGAGAAAGAGCGAAATGAATGGGGCGAATTGAGTTCCGTTGTGAATCTGATGACACGGGACATGATTGGCAATTTCGAAATTGACGAGATTATTTCCGTTATGAATGACCAACTGAATTTTCTCGGCATTCTTGATTTCTCCTTGGCTCAGTATGTAGGCCAGGGTCAGGCGGAGATTATCTTCGATCAAGCCGGTCACCGTGGAGAGAAATTTCCGGAGAAACAACTGATCAGTGGCGGTATTGGCCGCTTAACGAGACCCTTCTACCGGCATGTCCTGCCTCTTTTCTATCGAGGGGAAGACATCGGGTTTTTTGTTTCCGATTTACGATCCAAAGACGTTCCGGTTCTTGAGATTATCAGAGATCACCTATCCAGCGCCTTGAAGGGTGCTCGACTACTTGAGGCTGCCAAGAGACACGCCGACTACTTGCGCATCGAGGTCGAGCAGCGGACCAAAGAGCTGGCGGACCGTACAGTTGAGCTGGAGAAAGCTCTCGATGTCGTTCAGGAGACCAGCGAAAAGCTCGAGCGCTTGTCCGTATTGGATGAGTTGACCGGACTCTATAATCGTCGCGGCTTCATGACCCTTGCCAAACAGCAGCTCGCTTTAAAAGAGCGGAACAACAAAGATCTGTTGCTGGTGTTTTTCGATATCGACGGCATGAAGATGATCAACGACACGTTGGGACACTCCGTCGGCGACCTCGCCCTCGTGTCACTGGCTAATCAACTGAAGAAAGCTTTTCGAAGTTCCGACGTCATAGCCCGCATCGGCGGCGATGAGTTTGTCGTTCTGGCCATCGAATGCTCCATCCGCGAATATAAGAAGATCAAGTGCCGCCTGGATCACTCGATTGACGAGTTCAATGCGACGAATCATCAGCAGTTTAAGCTCTCCGTCTCCGCGGGTGCCGCACCGTTCGACCCCGACGCGAAATTTACCATCGAGCAATTAATGGAAGAGGCGGATGCCGAACTTTATAAAGAGAAGAAGAAGAAGAGAACCAATCGATAAGTGGAGTACTGGGACGTAGCGTATGAGAAGAAAATCTTCCGCAAGGAGGATTTTTTATTGTCAGATTTGTTGAGTAGGTGAGGTTGGAATGATTAAGTCAAAAAGAAAAATCAACGTTCTTCTCGCGTCGCTCGCGATACTCTGCTTTCAGGGATTGTACTATCAGCTTACAGTTGTGCTTCTTCAGAAAAGTGTAGAAGTTCTTCCGGGACTTACGAATGATGTTTATCTAATGATCCATCATACCTATGAATTTTTGTTCGTATTTCTGCTCACGTTACTGATAAGCAAATACTCACATATAGACTTCGGATACCACATACAAGACTGGAAAAAGGGACTTGGGTGGTGCGGTGTCGCCGTAGCATATATGGTTGTGCTGAGGGTGATTCTGAATATTTTCGACGGTTCTTGGGATGTAAATTTTCAGCCGGATACGTTTGTATTCCAACTCCTATTCTCGGGATTTGGTGAAGAAATATTGTTCCGATCTCTGCCTCTTGCGATTTTGCCGCTGGTGTGGGGAGGTGAGATGAGTATTGGGATCGGAGCAAAATACAGAGTTCATATGGATGTCCTGATATCCGCATTGTTCTTTTCCCTGGCACATATATCCTTTCAATTCGGCGTGAGCGGGTTCAGCTACGATTGGTTGCAACTAATTAGTACCTTTTTCCTGGGGATTTTCATCGGAATGGTGTATAAGAAAACAAACAGTGTATGGACATGTATGATCATTCATGGTGTTGTGAATGTTATTGCTGTGACGATTTGATCCGGCTGTCGGGTATTCTGCGAGCGACTTTATTGCGTGCGGAATTCGTGGAATCGGTCAGCTCACATGAGAACCAATGAGTAATCAAGTGTTATTTGTCATTGATTACCCACGAAATCGATCCGCAAGCGGCAGTTCGTATGTGCATCATTGAGCAAGATCGCCCTTATTCGTCATTGATTACCTACTAAATCAGCAAAAAGTGACTTTTGGCATGTAAATCATTGAGTAAAAATCTCGTTATTTGTCATTGATGCACATACGAAATCGGCAAAATCGGCAATTTCGTAGGTTATCAATGATTAGAAACAGGTAATCATTGATTGAAAAATGGTTTATTTATCAATGATTTACATACTAAATGCGCGGAAATCGGCCTTTTAGCATGTATAACTATGTGATGCCCCTGGGATTCTTTTCGATGATACATATCTACGGAGAAAAACTCCCGTGAAACTTATCTCTGCAAAATCTTGCCAATCTGTTTTCGCCATCCTAGCCCCGACCTGCTCCGCCACAGCCGGCTCACCCGGCGCTTTCGTGCTCATCAACTTCGCCGACCTCGCCCTCTAGCGACCGCTAATCCGCCGACCTCGTCTCTGGCGTTCGCTACCCCGCGCACCACGCCCAGTTGTCGCAAGTTTTGCGACAACTGCTCAACTCTTGCAGCCGCAGTTCTTACTTCCCGTAGAACGTATCGCTTTTCGCGCCGGTCAGAAGCTCTCCGACTTGCACGGCTTCCGGCTCGAGTTGAGCCGTTGGTTCTGTGTCCCGATAGTTTGCCAGCAGTTTGTGAAGTAAGCTATATTCTTCTTTTCCAAGCTTGTAGCCCCGTAGGGAGTAGAGCATGAAGAGGAGGAAGAGGATTGGAACGATACAAAACATCAGCTTGATGCCGAGATCGGTCAGGGGGTCGATTTGACCCGAGGTAACGGCCTGCTTACTGTAGTGGAAGAGGTCCAGGAGGGGGCCGATACCTCCGACCGCAAGTCCTCCGGCCATTTTGCGCAGGAAGGTGGAGACGCCGGAATATAGGCCTTCACGGCGTTTGCCCGTCATCAGTTCATCGACGTCCGAGATGTCGGGAAGGATGGACCAGGAGATGAAGTTGCAGCCTGCGGCACCGATACCGATGAGCGCGCATACGGCGATGATGGCGAGATCAGGCGTCCGGGGCGTGAAGAGAAGAAGGATCAGGCTCGCGACGATCCAGGTAATTGAACCGATGATCGCCGGGACTTTTTTGTTGGTCTTCTGAGCCACTACGGAGAAGACGCCGATGAAGATCAATTGAACGCCAAGAATGGCCGCCATGGTGGGTACAAACAGGTGCTCTTTTCGTATGTTTACATTGAGGAAGTAGACGGCAAGAGCCATCGTGATATCGATCGCCATCTGCGAGGCTACGAAGATACGGATGTATTTTCGGAAGGACCGATTCTTGAAAACGGAGATCCAGGCTTTCCATGTGAAGCTTTCTTCGCTGGCCGGACGGTGGTTTTCCCACGTGCCCCGATATACGAAAATCCACGCGGTAGCGAAAATGATGGCAAAAATGATTGCCATCGTGAGATAACCTTTCTTCGGATCTTCCGGAAATGCTCCGGTGATTAATCCGGGCACTATGGCGCAGATGATCGCGGCGGCACCGGAGAAACCGAGCCGGACTCCTGTGAAGGAGCTTCGCTTGTTATAATCGGTGGTCATCTCAGCGAGGATGGCGTTATAGGGTACCATGACGATGGTGAAGGCGGTCGAGAAGAAGATATAGGCGATCGTATAGTAGATGAACTTAATCGTATCTCCGGTAATTCCGAAAGAATACCAGAGCATAATCCAGGAGAGGAGAACGGGAATACTGCCAAAGAGAAAGTAGACCCGGCGTCTTCCGAAACGAGAACGTGTTCTGTCGGAAAGGACGCCCATGAAGGGATCGGTGATCGCATCCCACACTTTGCCGATCAGGATGATAAGGCCCGCAAGTGTTCCTGACAGTCCTTCCACATCGGTCAGGAAGACCAGAATCAGCAGGCCGACAATGAGGAAAGAACCTCCTCCATAGATGTCGCCGACTGCGTAGCCGATCTTTGCGAGTATGCCATCTCGATTCTTCATAAGCGCCTCCATGAGTATGATTTTTCCGGTGTCGGTCGAGTTCAGTAGGATCGTGTTCTTCGTAGTCGGAAATCATTTGTTATGTCCCGGGTGATTCGCTTCACGGGGAGTTCTACCGGTCTTCTCATAATATTTGTCCCGGATCTGCCGAACGGCCATCACCCATTTGATTTGCTGTCGGAGATCGTCGAAAACGAACCGGCTGATATTGGATTCTTTGGCGACTTCGATGTACTCGCCGGCGGCATAGGGAATCATCAGGATGTTTTTCATCGGAAAAACAAGGGTCTTCTCTTCGTCGGCAACGGAACCGGTGTAGGTGATCGCATCGAGGGTGAGACTCACGACACCGCTTCCGAGGTGCTGATAGCCGTATTTATCCGGCTCCGCGCAGAGAAGCTTAGTTGATGCTGATAAACGAAAATCCGGTGCCTCAATCTCGCGTTCCAGATGATCTTTCTGAAAGTCAAACCACTTGTCGATACCGCTGAAATAGACGGTATCCTGCTTCTCCGGTTCCCAAAACATGTATTGATTCATTCGAACGGAGTTGTCGCAATCGCTGCAGTACATCCGGTCGCCCTCGGATCGAAGTGTGAATTCAGCGAAGCATTTCGGACATTTGTATAATACATACTCCACGCCCTCGGCGACATTCTTGCCCTTAAACGGGATCATTCTCTCCCGCTGCCAAGCATGATCGTCAAAATCGAGGGCACCGGTCACCGCTTGATAGATCTGCTCTTCCGAGAGTTCACGGATCTGATCGACGGTCAGAACCGGCCGGACCGTAGTATCAAGCCTCCCGTAACGTGCGTTTTTCGTCCAACGGGGACGGGTCAGATACCCGCCGTTTGTGTGGACCGCAACCACCGGCACGTTCAGGAACCGCACCAGCTTGGCGATGCCAAAGACCGCAAAGCCCCCTGGCCTGCCGTCGTTTGACAGGCAACCGTGGGGGTAGATCGCCACAACGCCGCCGTTTTGAACAACGGACTTCATTTTCTTGATCGAAGACAGATCATTGGTGAATTGGTTTTTCGAGATGACGCCCATCCAGGTGAAGACCCTGCTGAGTACTTTGTCGCGAAAAAAATTATATGCGCCGACATAGTTCATTCGAACCGGATACATGCTCGCAGTTGTGATCATATAATCGAGCCAGCAGCTGTGGTTCGCCACAACCAGATAGGGTGGCTTCAAGCCTTGCAAGGCTTTTCGATTTACCTTATGTCTGAATACATACTTGAAATATATCGTAACGAAGAAGCCTACCGGATAATACAGAAGCGGGTGGGGCTTCCTTACCCCGCTTCCTGGTTTGGATCGTAATCTTTTCCTGGTTCCTGAGCCCATACTCTGCGATTGTCCTCCGACACACGAAAGAACGAAACACGATACGATTGTATGAAGTCAAAACAAACAGAAAAATATGCAGTAAAATATACGGAGAATCTTCTTCATTCTACACATAAGATGAATTTTGGAATAGAGGTGTCTGATGAAATATATCGACATGGACAACTGGAAAAGAAAAGAGCACTATGAATTTTTTCATTCGCTCGATTATCCGCAGTACAACGTCTGCGTGAATATTGATATAACGCATTTTCTGGACGTCGTTCGTAAGAATAACCTGTCTCTCTATTACTCCCTGGTATTTGCCGTCACCACGACCGCCAACGAGTGCGAGAATTTTTGTTACCGCATCCGCGACGGGCGTGTCATCCTGCATGAGAAGACGCATCCGTCCTTTACCGACATGACGCCCGGAGATGATCAGTTCAAGATTGTCACAATGGATCTTACGGGAGATTTATTTGGGTTCTCGGAACTTGCTCGTGCCGCTTCGCGGAAGCAGACGAGATATTTCCCGGACGCTACAGCCGGTCGTCGCGACGACTTGATTTACATTACCTGCCTTCCGTGGATCTCTTTCACCGCAATGTCGCATACCATCCGGTTGAATCCGGACGATGCCGCTCCGAGAATCTCGTGGGGCAAGTATTTTCGCGAGAACGACCGCGTACTGCTTCCATTCTCCGTACAACTGAATCATGCGCTGGCTGACGGTTTGCATGTCGGTGAGTATGTGAACCGCCTCCAGGCGTATCTGGATGCACAGTGAAGTAATAGAAGAGCATACCAAGGAGGATAAACCAATGGCTACCATCCCGCTCAAATGCCCGAAATGTGGAAACAGCATCAATCTCGATGACCGGCAGGAGACAAGCACCTGTGAATACTGTGGTGCTCAATTCCCTTTTCAGGAGGCTGCTCGAAAATACATGGCAGAACTTGCTGGCAAACTGACCCCGGATAAACAATCGACCGAAGGACCCGTTGTTTTCACGACAACGACCACCACCATCAACGGGAAAACCACCATTGTAAACGGTCAGGATGCGAACCTATCCGAGACCATGTCGCAGTTATTTGGAGAATCGTTCCAGACTCAGGCATTCAGCACCGAGCCGATTCCCGGATATGAATTGCCGGAGAAAGTCGTCCTTGCCATCCGACTGCTTGTTGCCAACAAGCAGAAGATCCAGGCGATTCAACTTTTTCGCGAAAATACACAGGTCGGTCTGAAGGAGGCGAAGGACGTGATCGACAGTCTCGATGACACTTCGACGGATGCCGCTCCGACTACAGGCAAAATCATTCAAGGACCGGCATCCGGCGTGTTGGATTCGACAACGATACCCGGTTACACCCTTGAATCGAGCACTGTTGCGATCATCCTGTCTCTCCTCGCGAAAAAACAGAAAATCGCCGCGATCAAAACATTCCGCGAAGCAACGGATGTCGGTCTCAAAGAAGCCAAAGACGCGATCGATGATCTAGACAGCAGAAATCCGCGACGAGATTCCTCCGTCGGCAACGGCTCATCGGACCGGCGAGTCGACGATCCGGCCGTTAAGGTATCGAAATGTTACATCGCCACCGCCGTATACGGTTCATATGATGCTCCCGAAGTACGTGCTCTACGCAGATTCCGCGATGAGGTATTGTCAGAATCCATGGCCGGCAGAGCTTTCATCCGCACGTATTACGCGGTGAGCCCTCCGATCGCGCGTCGACTCGAGAATGCCGGCCGCGTGAATCGGTTGGTGAGGCGTATACTCGACAGAATCGTTATTCGATTGAATGCAAGGTCAAAAAGATAATACAGGCATCGTACACGTGTGTACAACGAGGCAGAACGTTCGTCCCAAGTCAACTGATTTGACTTGGGACTTTTATTTTTTCGGAATTTGGGGCATAGACCGATACTGTGTACGGATAAGAAAACGGTGCTTCGTGTTATTGACAGAACGAAGAAAATTTTCTCATTCTCTTCGAAATACTATTGACAATTATTACGGCTTCCGATATAACTATTACAGAAGCCGATATAGCGGTTAACGTAATAGAAGGAGGATCATATGCCAGAAAGCATAGAACGAGGAGCATTTACAGAAGCCGTGTTTTATATCTTGCTTTCCCTGCATCAACCGATGCATGGGTATGCTCTTATGCAGAACATTGCGGAAGTAACACGGAAGCGAGTAAGACTGGGGGCAGGCACCCTTTACGGGGCTCTCAATACGCTCGAAAAGAAAGGCATGATTCAGAGTTTTGAAGGGTCAAGTACGGATCGAAAGAAAGAGTTCATTATTACCGATGCAGGAAGGCAAGCTTTTGACAAGGAAGTTGCCAGATTGAAAACGTTAGTTCAGGATGCTGAAACAAGATCCGGAGGTGGAGAAACATGAAAGAGACAATGAAAAAGGCATTTATCGATTTCGACAAAGAGGAACAATGGCTAAATGAACAGGGGCAAAAAGGCCGCATGCTCATAAGCTACGATAACGGATCCTATTCGTTTGAAGATGTTTCCCCGGCCAAGTATCGCTACAAGATTGAGATTCCGAAGAAGCAGAATCAGTCGGACTACTTCAAATTTCTCGGGGAACTAGGAATTACGGTCGTGGCTCAGTCCTCGGGACGCGTCTATTTGCGAAAAAACGAGCAGGACGGGCCTTTTGATCTCTATACGGATTTCGACAATCAAATCAAACAATCTCAAAAAAGGAACATTGTATTTAACGTTATCGCGTCTTCTCAACTGGTACTTGGAATCGTACTGCTGATCAATATGGTCCAATATATTTCGGAGAAGAATGCTCCCTTTTGGATCCTTCTCGTATTCGGTATTGCGTTCATCATTTCCAGTTTGGTTTTCTTTCTTCTGGGAAGATCCAATCGTAGTAAAAACGAGGTTTTGAAATCCGAGAAAATAATGGGAGAATAAGAGAGTAAAGAACCATCGCGACCTCAGAGGATCGAAATTGAGATTCTTACAAAGGGGAATGTAAAGAGTACGTATTACGTGAGGAAAGCGTATGCTGGAAAAAGAAAGTCGACAGATGCTGGAATTCTTTTCAAAGAATCTGTTTTATGTTCTCGTAAATCTCCGTTAGGACGAGACCCCGAAGTTTTTCGTGGTCCCGAGTACTGTTGTAGCGGAGAGAATCGCTGAAGATTATCTGAAGTGGAAGATGACACCTGGTAAAGACAGCTCTATGCATCCGGATACATATAAGAGGACATATCCATGAAGAATCTCATCAGACCCGGTAGATTGCGTTAAGATGGTATGACGTTTGCTGGATCGAATCGTGGAATCTCACGTTGTTCGTTGAGGATATTTTCGCAGAGAGGAGAGTTTCCAATGGAATATTCCGATTTCTTACGTAAACTGTCGAAGCCTGCGCAGCGGGCTCTTGAAGCGGAGGGAATTGATCGTTTTGAGAAGTTGGCGGTATACAGCAAGAAAGAGCTGCTCGCTTTTCATGGTGTTGGGTCGTCTTCGATACCCGTGATTGATCAATATCTGAATTCAGTAGGGCTGAAACGGAGAGACGCAGAGACATGTAGAGAAGGCGACTTATGAATATTATCACGATGTTTGGGCCGTTTATTCCATTGGGGCTCCTAATCATTGCAACGGTCATGTTGATTGTGTTTTTCATCAACAGAAAGAAGCTTGGGTTATTTTGGAGAATTGTATTCCACTGGGTGCTTGTTTGATAATTCTTGGCGTGTTGATTGCGGGAATCGTGACCGTGATGGTGGCTAGGAGTGTGGTTATGTGATTAGCAGAAACCGGAGCGAAATCTCCGGTTTTTTGCGATTACGGGAACAAAGCTTGGATAGTTAACCCGCAATTTATGGTTGCTATTTTCTTCTTCACCAATTATTCACGGCATGCTCCGCGAACGATACGATATTCTCCACCTCAAGTCGCCGTCCGTCATCCAGCACGGCATATCCCCGGAAAGAACCGAACATCTGGTGGCAACAGTTGTCGACCCAGAGAAGCTTCGTGCGCGTCGTCCGGTCATAGACCGGAATGAACAGTAGATCGAGGCGACCGTCGTCGTCATACAGATGCCACGGCTGATCATAGCTTGCGCCCAAATCAAAGTGTACGGTGCCGAGTTTATACGCCGCCCCGTCATAGAACAGGGTGTTCTCTGTAGCGGCGGTTTGATCACCGAAGCCGCAGCCCAGATTGAATCCGAACATTTTTCCGTCCAGATATCCCGTGCCGTTACTCCAGTACCATTCGTTGTGGAACGGCCAGACGCCACGGCCCCAGTCCAGAACGCCGAACGAACTCTCCGGCTCGAAGCGGTACTCGGAATCTCCATAGCGGACGGATCCTTCGGCCGTCATACAGTTGATCTCGTGGTCGTAGTAGAAGGCTCGCGGCGACTCTTTGAAGGGAATATTGATGACGAGGGAATTCGGGTTTTTTCGCGTAAGAATAATCTTCGCCTCGAAATCATCCCAGATCGCATGGAGCGTCCGCGTGTCGCCGGTTGTCTCGAAAGAGATACTGTTCCCCTTCTTGTGATAGGCGAGCTTATG
>JACCEE010781069.1_pt1 | contig 13507 bp, 11 predicted proteins | sample 7449931 | NCBI WGS metagenome assembly JACCEE01 (sample SAMN15323457, study PRJNA562643) | freshwater metagenome | isolation source: river surface water | place: USA:Blue River Watershed | collected 2017-08-19 | reverse complement strand
CGCAGCATTGATGATGGCTGGTTTGGACGGCGTGGAAAACAAGATCCATCCCGGCGAAGCTGCTACCAAAGATTTGTACCATTTGCCTCCCGAAGAAGATGCATTGGTGCCAACCGTTTGCCACAGCTTGGATCAAGCTCTCGAGTATTTGGACAAAGACCGTGCCTTCCTCACAAAAGGCGGCGTGTTCACAGACTCCATGCTTGACGCTTACATTGAATTGAAAATGGGTGAAGTCACACGCTTCCGTCAAGCAGTGCACCCCATCGAATACGAGATGTACTACTCACTGTAATTTGCAGCGAGTTTGGGCACCTGAGCCCGACCCCAAAAAGGACGGCTCAGGCCGTCCTTTTTTATTTGGAAATTTAAGCAATGCACATTGATTTGTTTTCACGCTCAAAGATCACGTTGCAAGGCGGGATGATTTGGTGGTGTGCATTGTCAGCTTTCTCTGTGAGTGCAGAGCAAGCTGTTTATCAGTGTGGTCAAGAGCTAACCAATCGGCCAAAAAATCCAGAGCTTTGCCAGAAGATTGAAATTTCAAATCACACGCAAATTGCTGGCACAAAAGTTCAAAATTTTTCAAAATCAAACACAGTGGCAAGCACTGTTGAAAGGGCTGTTGCAAGCACCAGTGAGAAGCCCTCTGAAACTTCACAGACGGCTCAAACCATTCCACACAATGTGCACCAACGTTACACACAGGCGCGCACTATTCTGGAGGATGAGCGTCAAAAACTCATGGCGCAACACGCTGAATTGGTGCGCAACTTCAATCACGGCCAACCTACATTGTTAGAGGGTGAGAGTCGTCACCAAGCGCAGTACCTCCAAAGAGTAAATGCCTTGAAAACTAACTTGCATCGCATTGAGCGAGATTTGCAAGCCCTGCAGCGTGAGATTGCCCGCTATGCAGCACCCGTTGCCAATGCCCAGACCAAGTAAGAGGCGCTAGACAAAGATGACCCCACCCGTCAAGTCGCTCAAACAAAGCGAGCCACAAAACTTGCGCTTCCAAGCCTTTGATTGGTTGCCCACACCCATTGCTGTTTTAACCAACGATGGTGTCATTGTTTTTGTCAACGCAGAGCTAGAGGACGTGATAGGGCAGTCACGTCGTAGCCTTGAAGGCCAGTCCTTTATCAATTTTTTCACAGACTCAAAACCTTTAAAGCACGCATTGGCAGGCGCAAAGGCCAACGAATTTGCGGCTTTGCGCTACGACTCAGAATTGCTGCGCATCAAGCAAGAAGACAGCTTGCCAGTTCATGTCATTGTGGCGCAGTCTGATTTGCCAGGTGAAATCATCATTGAGTTGTTGCCCATTCAGCAGCAAACCAAACAAGATCGTGAAGAGCGTCTGCTCGATCAAGCGCAAGCGAACAAGGAGTTGATTCGCAACTTGGCGCATGAAATTAAAAATCCTTTGGGAGGCATACGAGGTGCAGCGCAACTCCTAGAAATGGAGATGGATTCCAAAGAGCTGACGGAATACACGCAGGTCATCATTCGGGAAGCTGACCGATTGCAAATCTTGGTGGATCGACTGCTGGCGCCTCACAGAAGGCCGCATGTGGTGGGCGATGTCAACATTCATGAAGTCTGTGAGCGCGTTCGATCGCTCATTGTTTCTGAGTTTCCCAAAGGGTTGAGAGTGATTCGTGACTACGACACCTCTATTCCAGAGTTCAGGGGCGACCTTGAACAACTCATTCAAGCGGTTTTGAACATTGCTCACAATGCCGCCTTGGCGCTGGCCGACAAGGTCACTCAAGGCACAGCCGAGTTGACTTTCAAGACCCGAATTGCAAGGCAAAGTACTTTTGGCAAGCAACGTTATCGTCTGGCATTGGAATTGCATGTGATAGACAACGGGCCTGGTGTTCCAGACTCGATCAAAGACCGAATTTTCTTTCCGCTCATTTCGGGAAGAGAAGGGGGCTCTGGCTTGGGGCTGACATTGGCGCAGACATTTGTCCAGCAGCACCACGGATCGATCGAGTGTGAAAGCGTTCCAGGTCGCACAGACTTTAAGATTTTGATTCCGTTGCCTTGATCTGATTTCAGACCTTGGTATCTTTTTAGAGAAAGTTGAGACCCATGAAGCCTATCTGGATCGTAGACGATGACCAATCCATTCGATTCGTCTTAGAGAAAGCGCTTCTGCGTGAGGGCCTAAGCACTCGGAGTTTTACCAATCCCAAAGAAGTTCTGGCGGCTTTGAACGCAGAGGATGGACGTGAAGTTCCCCAAGTGCTTGTCAGTGACATCCGCATGCCTGGCGGCTCTGGATTGGATTTGCTGACTGAGGTCAAGCAAAAATTACCAGGTCTCCCGGTCATCATCATGACCGCATTTTCCGATTTGGACAGCGCTGTGTCGGCCTTCCAAAACGGTGCTTTTGAATATCTCCCCAAACCGTTTGACTTGCCCAAAGCCATTGAACTGATTCGCCGTGCTTTAGAAGAAAGCCAACGCGAGGAAGTGGCCGAGGAGTTAATGGCCAGCACACCTGAAATGTTGGGCCAAGCGCCCGCGATGCAGGATGTCTTCAGAGCCATTGGCAGGTTGTCGCAAAGCAATGTCACAGTCATGATTACGGGTGAATCAGGCTCCGGTAAAGAACTGGTTGCCCGGGCTTTGCACAAACACTCGCCTCGCGCAAATGGACCTTTTGTGGCCATCAATACTGCGGCCATTCCAAAGGACCTGTTAGAGAGCGAGCTGTTTGGTCACGAGCGTGGTGCCTTTACGGGTGCCCAAACTTCAAGGCGTGGTCGCTTTGAACAAGCCGACGGCGGCACGCTGTTTTTGGATGAAATTGGTGACATGCCTTTTGACCTGCAAACGCGATTGCTTCGCGTTTTGTCGGACGGTCATTTTTACAGGGTGGGCGGCCATACGGCCGTGAAAGCCAATGTGCGTGTCATTGCTGCCACCCACCAAGATTTAGAACAGCGCGTGAAAGAGGGCGTGTTCCGCGAGGACTTGTTTCATCGTCTGAACGTCATTCGCTTGCGCTTGCCGGCTTTGCGCGAAAGACGCGAAGATGTGCAAGTCTTGACCAAACATTTTTTGGTGCAAAGTGCACAGCAGTTGGGCGTTGAAGCCAAACGCATTTCAGATCAAGCGCTGGACATTTTGAGTCACTTCAATTTTCCAGGCAATGTGCGTCAGCTTGAAAACATTTGCCATTGGTTGACGGTCATGGCGCCAGCTCAAATGATCGAGGCCAAAGATTTGCCACCAGAGGTTTTGGCACCAGGCACGGAGAAGACTGCTGCTGAGCCATCGTCTGTTGGCAATGATTCAATCAGTGTCAAAGATGCGCCTGCAACGTCTGTTTTGCCTTCAATGCCGCCCAGCCTGATTAACCTCGGAGCCCATGCCGGTTGGGAAAGTGCATTGGAGGTCGAAGCTCTGCAATTGCTGGGAACAGACCGCCAAGATGTGTGGGATGTTTTGACGCGCCGCTTTGAATCTTTGCTCATTCAAGCTGCTTTGGCCACCACGCGCGGCCGAAGAATCGAAGCGGCAGTTAAGTTGGGCATTGGTCGCAATACCATTACCCGCAAAATTCAAGAGCTCGACATCGAAGCTTGAATGCAATGAACAAAAAAAGGCCTTCTGATGAAGGCCTTTTTTGTTGGTGTTAAGTCCACCTTGCTGTACAAAAAATTACTTTGAAGAAAGAATCTTGCCTGTATCGCTCACGGCAACGTATTGGTTGTTGGCGCGAACCAAAGTAGTTAGATTTTCAGTTGAGTTTGAAGTTCGCGTGGTCCAAGTGATGCCGTCTGAACTGGTGATGATGGTGCCGTTGCTGCCCACCGCCATGAACTGATTGACAAAGGACAAAGCATTTAAGGATGCGTTGGTGTTGATGGTTTGGCGTGTCCAAGTGACGGCGTCTGGGCTGGTCAAAACGGTACCGGCGGCACCCACAGCCACAAAATTGTAGGTGGTGACGCTGTTTGAGTAAGTTGAGTTGGAACCAATACCTCTGAGGTCGGCTGTTGTGTTGGATGTTTGAGGCGTCCAAGTGAAGCCATCGGTACTGCTTAAGATGATGCCGCCAGCGCCTACTGCCACCCATTTGCCAGCGTTGGAAAAGTTAACGGCATAAAGGTGGTTGGTTGTGGGAACGCTGGTGGCCAGCTTCCATGTGACGCCATCAGTCGATGTGGTGATGCTGCCATTGTCACCAACAGCCACCACCGCACTGCCGCTAGAGGCAATGGCATTCAAATTTTGGGTGGTAAGGCTGCTGACCTCACCCCAAGTTTGTCCGTCAGCACTGGTGACAACTTTTCCGCCTGCGCCCACAGCAATGAACTGGGCCAATGCAAACTCTGCTGCATTCAAGTCACTTGTGACAGGTGACGTTAAAGAAGTCCAAGAAGCAATGCTAGAAGCGTTGTACAAACGACCCCCATTGCCTGCAGCAATGTATCTGTAAACGAAGGTGTTGGTTGCAGCATCGACGACGCCGCCAAAGGCCATGGCTGTTTTGTTGCCTGTGCCCAAGGTAATGCCAGGTGTCCACTCAATGCCAGCAAGTCTGGGTGTGGCAATGACGGTAGGCGTTGCATCACTGCCTGGCCCGCCATTGATACGGCCTGTTAAGAAGAATGAATAGGGTGTGCCGTTGGTCAGTCCTGTGACCGTGTAGGGTGAGCTAACCTTGAGGCGATAGCTTGAGCCCAAAGTGGCCAGCCAAGTGCTGAGCGTCAAGTTGGGGCTGTTGGGAGAAGCAAAAATCCAATACTCGACGCCAGGTGTTTCTTGCCAAGTAATGGTGACTTCGCTGTCGGCTGCGACCACTGTGATACCGCCAACGGGTGGTTGTGGAATGTCAGAAGAGCCACCACCACAAGCCGTCAAAATGAGTGCAGCGGCAAATGCCATCAATGAAACACGAATCGAATGCAAAAACATGAATTTTTCCTGTACGGAACAAGGTAGACCCCAAATTCTAAGTGACTTCAATGGGGATATTGCCAAGATGACAGTTTAGGGCTTGGTGCATCGTCATTTCAAGTGAATTCACTTCACTTTGCCCAAATTGAGTGGGAGAATTGTTCATCTCTTCGAAAGTTCTTATGAATTTACCAATCGCTTCTATTTTGTTTGCTGGCGCTATGCCTTGGATTTGTGCTGGCATTGCCAAGGCCGGTCAAAAGAACTACGACAACCACAACCCACGGGACTGGTTGGCCAAGCAAACGGGTTACAGGGCACGCGCCAATGCAGCGCAAGCCAACTGCTTCGAGGCCTTTCCCTTGTATGCCATTGGCGTTTTGTTGGCCTTGCTGTCCAAAGTAGACACAGACCTCGTCCAAATGTGGACGGGCATTTTTGTTGTGGCTCGCGTGGCCTATGTGGCCTGCTATTTGATGGACAAAGACAAGCTGCGCTCATTAGCTTGGCTGGTGGGCGTCATCAGCACGGTGGCTTTGTACGTCTTAAGCGCAGGCTAAAGCGTTACTTGCTCCAGGTGTCCTTCAGGCCTGTGCTTCGGTTGAACACAGGCTTGATGCCTTGATGGTCTGCGCGATCGGCCACAAAGTAGCCGTGCCGTTCAAACTGGAATTTTTCATCGGGCTTGCTGTTGGCCAAAGATGGCTCCACATAAGCCTCAATCACTTTCAAGCTGTCTGGGTTCAAGCTTGCCAAAAAGTCTTTGCCGCCAGCGTCGGGGTTGGCTTCAGTGAACAATCGGTCATAGAGTCGCACTTCGGCTTTGATGGCGTCGGCTTGGGAAACCCAAGTGATGACGCCCTTGACCTTGACGCTGTCTGAACCGGGTGTGCCGCTTTTTGTATCAGGAATGAGTTGCGCCAGAACCTCTGTCACTTGACCGTTGGCATCTTTGTTGGCGCCAGTGCATTCAATCACATGGCCGTATTTCAAGCGAACCTTGTTGCCTGGGAACAGACGGAAAAAACCTTTACTGGGAACTTCCTCAAAATCGGTGCGCTCAATCCAAAGGTTCTTGCCAAATTTGAAATGACGTTGACCCAGTTCTGCATGATGTGGATGAACAGGGGCATGGCAATCGTCCAATGTGCCTTCGCCCATTAGTGCATCCCAGTTGGTGATGGTCAATTGAATTGGATCGAGAACGGCCATGGCACGTGCAGCCTTGGGGTCTAGATCGTCACGCAGGCAGCCTTCTAAGGTGCTGTAGTCAATCCATGAGTCACTCTTGGTAACACCAATGCGTTCTGCAAAAAGTTGCAAACTCTGGGGTGTGTAACCGCGGCGACGCAATCCCACAATGGTGGGCATGCGCGGATCGTCCCAGCCATTGACTTTGCCTTCATTGACCAGTTGCGCCAATTTGCGTTTGCTGGTCACAACAGAGCTTAAGTTGAGGCGTGCAAATTCGTATTGCTTGGGGCTGGGTGCAGCCAAGAGGGCGCCGAGATGCGTGCCATCTGCCAAGGTATGGGACTCGCTTAAGCGCGCCATGAGCCAGTCGTAGAAGGGGCGCTGATCTTCAAATTCCAAAGTGCAAATGCTGTGGGTAATTTGCTCGAGAGCGTCTTCAATTGGATGCGCAAAGGTGTACATCGGGTAGATGCACCAAGTGTCCCCGGTGTTGTGGTGGGTGGCACGGCGTATGCGGTAGATGGCTGGATCGCGCAGGTTGATGTTGGGCGAGGCCATGTCAATTTTGGCGCGAAGCACGGCAGCACCGTCAGCCAGTTTGCCGTCGCGCATTTCACGGAAGCGTGTCAGGTTTTCTGCGGGTGTTCTTGCTCTAAAGGGGCTGTCTTTGCCTGGGGTATTGAAGTCGCCGCGGTTTAGGCGCATGTCCTCGGGGCTTTGTTCGTCAACGTAGGCCAGTCCGGCTTGGACCAAGTGTTCAGCCGCACGGTACATGAAGTCAAAGTAGTCGCTGGCCTGATAGAGGTGCGATGTGCCGTTGGCGTCCCAATTGAAGCCCAACCATTTGACGGCATCCAAAATGGAATTGACGTACTCGGTGTCTTCTTTTTCGGGGTTGGTATCGTCAAAGCGCATGTGGCAGACGCCACCATAGTCGCGGGCCAAGCCAAAGTTCAGGCAAATGCTTTTGGCGTGTCCAACGTGCAAGTAACCATTGGGCTCGGGCGGGAAGCGGGTGCGGATTTTGGCTGGATCGGGGTTGCCACTGGCGTGATGCGCCGCATCCCCTGGCGAGCCAGCCCATTTGCGTTGTGCGTAGGTGCCTTGTGCCAAATCAGATTCAATGATTTGGCGCAAAAAATTACTGACCTTGTGTGCATCCTCAGGGGTGCCCGGTGGATTGGCTTTGGGGTTGGCTGTACTCATGACCCAATTTTAGGGCCTTTCAAGAGCGATAATTGCGGGATATTCAAGGAGTCACAGTGGATTTAATGTTGCTGGCCAAAGCCGCTGTCATGGGGGTGGTTGAGGGTCTGACCGAATTTTTGCCCATCTCATCAACAGGGCATCTGATTTTGGCAGGGTCTTTGATGAACTTTCATGACGAGAAAGTCAAAGTGTTTGAGATCGCCATTCAAACAGGCGCTATCTTTGCCGTCATTTTGGTTTACTGGCAAAAAATCACATCGACAGTCAAAGCCTTGCCGTATCAGGCAGAAGCTCAGCGCTTTGTCCTGAATGTTTTCATTGGATTTTTGCCGGCGGTAGTTTTAGGTTTGTTGTTTGGCAAACTCATTAAAGAGCATCTATTTACGCCTGAGGTGGTTGCCACCACTTTCATTTTGGGCGGTTTCATTATTTTGTGGGCCGAGAGAAGGCCGCCAGCAAGTGTTCGCATTCGCGCTGTGGAAGACATGCGCGGGCGCGATGCGCTCATGGTGGGTTTGGTTCAGTGCTTTGCCATGATTCCAGGAACCAGCCGAAGCGGCGCCACCATCATTGGCGGTATGTTGCTCGGACTGTCACGCAAGGCGGCCACAGACTTCTCATTCTTCTTGGCCATCCCAACACTCATTGGTGCGGGTGTTTACAGCCTTTACAAAGAAAGAGCACTATTGTCGGTTGAAGACATTCCGATGTTTGCAACCGGCTTGGTGGTGTCTTTCATCAGTGCTTGGATTTGTGTTCGTTGGTTGCTCAAGTACATTGCAAGCAACAGCTTTGAAATCTTTGCTTGGTACCGAATTGTGTTCGGTTTGGTGGTTTTGGCAACGGCATGGACCGGTGTGGTTCAGTGGTCGGCTTAAAGCTTTTGCACCGGCCTGATTGATTCAAGCTGAGAATTAAGCTGGTGTTGCGCCCAAGTTTCTGAGTGCAGACTCCACGGCCGCAGCCGTAGCGATGGGCTTTTCCATAGGGAACAAGTGCGAGCCATCTAGCCACATGACGCGGCCCTTAGAAACTTTGTCGGTTAAGTCAGAACCCACCAAACGCATTTCTCTTGAACGCGTCCCCCCCACAAAAGCCACGCCGCACTTTAAGGGATGACGTTTTAAAAGCGACGGCAAATTGTGCGGCAAGGTGTTGTAGATGGCCGTCTCAATGCGCCTGTCAAAGCTCAAGACCCGTTGTCCATCCTCTTCAATGGTGCCGTGCTCTGCATAATCTCTAAGTGCATCGGGGTGCCAATTTGAAAAGGCGCGTTTGTGCTGAAAATGGGCTACGACGGCTTCAACGTCTGGCCAATGCTGCCGCCTTGTTTGGCTAATTCTGCCAGGGCTGACAGATTCAATCCAATTGGTTTTTTTGGCCAACTGAAGCGCGCTGGCTTTCCAGCCGCCCACCACTGGCGAGTCGAGCAACACCACACCCGCACACAACTTAGGATGTTTGGAAGCGCACATCAAACTCAGCAAGCCACCCAAAGAGTGGCCCACCATGTACGGCATCTCGCCTGTTTCCTGAATAGATTGCTTGGCAAACTCTGCCAACTCTTGCACCAAATGGGGCCAATTGCTGGTAACAGGAAATTGTTCTTGGTGGCCCAATTTTTCAATTGATCTGACCTTGAAGCCACGCCGAATCAAATCGTTGGTGAGGCTGCGATAGGTGCTGGCAGGAAATCCGTTGCCGTGAGAAAAAATGAGACTGGCCATCAGATCAGCTTTTCTTCAGGCGTTGATATTTTCCTAAGCGGAGAATGTTTGCCAACTTTTTTCAAGGGGATGTCTGTGGCATCACCATTCCAAACGGGGTCTTCCAAACTGTCAAACATCTCTCGAAGTTTTTTGCCCCAGTTGTCGCGCAGCATATTGAAGTACGGGTTTTGATCGTCAATGCAGACAACGCGATCGCTTTCCAATTTGTCGGCTTCATAAACAACCATGTCCAGAGGCAGACCTACTGAAAGGTTTGACTTGAGGGTAGAGTCCATCGAGACCAAGGCGCATTTGGCTGCTTCATCGAGGGGCGTGAGGGGCGTAATGACACGGTCCAAAACAGGCTTGCCGTATTTGGATTCACCAATTTGGAAGTAGGGTGTTTCGGCGGTTGCTTCGATGAAATTGCCAGGTGAATAAATTTGATAGAGGCGCATGCCTTCGCCATTGATTTGCCCACCAAAAATCATGGAGACATTGAAGTCAACGCCCCCCGCTTTGAGTGCAGCAGCATCTCGCTCATGCACATGACGAACGGCAGCGCCTAAAACGCGCGCAGCATCGAACATGCTTTTGGCGTTCCAAATGGTGATCGGCTCTGCATCAGGATGGTCCACAATTTTTTCAACCTGCAGCATTTCGCGAACAGATTGTGAAATGCTCAAGTTGCCTGCCGATAGCAAGACCATGAAGCGATCGCCCTTTTTTTCGTAGATGATCATCTTGCGGTAGGTGCTGATCATGTCCAAGCCGGCATTCGTGCGCGAGTCGGACAAGAACACCAAACCGGCTCGTGTTTTGATGGCAACGCAATAGGTCATTCGATTTCCTAAGGAAGGTGTTAGTTTTCTGATCGCTTCAAAACGCGCTTCAGGCTGTACAAAGCCTCCAAGGCTTCGCGTGGGCTCAGTGCGTCAGGGTCAATTTGGTTCAATGCCGACTCGAGCAGGGAGGGCGCATTGCTTTCGTTTTCGGGTGGCGTTGCAAACAGGTCGACTTGAACGCGATTTTGGTTGGCGCCTGCTTCAAGTGCTGTCAGCGTGTGGCGTGCATGGTTCAGAACACCTGTGGGCATGCCGGCCAACTTGGCCACTTGAACACCATAGCTCTTGCTGGCCGGACCCGCTTGCAACTCATGCAAAAACACAATGTCGTTACCCGATTCAGTGGCGCCTACATGCATGTTCAGTGCGGCATGGTGCGTGGCAGGAAATTCTGTCAGTTCAAAGTAGTGTGTGGCAAACAAGGTGAAGGCTTGCGTCTTGTCGTGCAAGTGCGTGGCAATGCCACTGGCCAAGGCCAATCCATCAAAGGTGGATGTGCCGCGGCCAATCTCGTCCATGAGCACTAAAGACAAAGGCGTGGCGCTGTGCAAAATTTGGGCAGCTTCGGTCATCTCCAGCATGAAGGTTGATTGCGCATTGGCCAAGTCATCGGCAGCGCCGATGCGCGTGTGAATGGCGTCGATGGGACCCAGCCTGCAACTGCTGGCGGGCACATGACTGCCAATGCTGGCTAAAAGCACAATCAATGCCACCTGGCGCATGTAGGTGGACTTACCGCCCATGTTGGGGCCGGTAATAATTTGCAAACGTTGCTTGCTGTGCATCAGGCAATCGTTGGCAATGAAACTGCCACCCGAGGTTTCGGCCAGGCGTGCTTCCACCACCGGATGTCGTCCTTGGCGAATTTCGATGCAAGGCTCTTTGGCAAATTGTGGGGCGCACCAATTGAGGGTGGCTGCACGCTCAGTGAGGGTGCACAGTGCGTCCAATTGCGCCATGGCTTGCGCCAATTTGGTGAGCGCTTGAATGTGTGCTTGCAGTCTGTCGAGCAAGAGCTCGTACAAATATTTTTCTCTGGCAAGGGCGCGCTCTTGGGCAGACAAAGCTTTGTCTTCAAAGGCTTTGAGCTCAGGCGTGATGAAGCGCTCGGCATTTTTCAAAGTTTGACGCCGGCGGTAGTCGTCGGGTACTTTGTCAATTTGACCTTGCGTCACTTCAATGTAGAAGCCGTGCACTTTGTTAAATTGAACACGCAAATTGGCAATGCCAGTGCGCGCTTTTTCGCGGGTTTCCAATTCGAGCAAAAAATCATCGCAGTTGGTTTGAATGGCGCGCAACTCATCGAGCTCAGTGTCCAAACCATGCGCCATCACGCCGCCATCACGGATCAAATTGGCAGGCTCTTCTAGCAATGCTTGTTGCAAGATCTCGATCAAACCCGTGGGGGGCTGCAAATCGAAGTGGATGTCGTGCAAGAGCTTGGTGGGCGACAAGTGGCCCAGTGTTTCTTGCAAATGAATCGCCAATTTGGCGGAGCGGATGAGCGCGTTTTTCAGCGCTACCAATTCTCGGGGCCGAACTTGCCTGAGCGCAATTCGCGCAGTGATGCGTTCCACATCGCTTGCGCCTTTAAGTTGCTCGCGCAGCCGATGCCAAATGGCTACGCCACTTTGTGCGGCTGCGTTGTTGTCATTGAGCTGGCCAATGGCGGCCAATCGATCGACCGCTATTTGGCGATCTCGAGGTGGGTTCAACAACCACTGTTTGAGCTGACGACTGCCCATGCCTGTCATGCAGGTGTCTAGCAAAGAAAAAAGAGTGGGCGCATCTTCGCCACGTAAAGTTTGCGTGAGCTCTAAGTTGCGTCGTGTGCTGTTGGGCAGGTCAATAAGGTCATTGGCCTTTTGCACTTTGAGTTGAGACACATGAGGCAGCGATCTGCCTTGCGTGTGTTCTGCATAAGTCAGTAAGGCACCAGCGGCCGCATGCGCCTGACTGAGCTTCTCGGCATCCCAAGCGGCCAAGCTGGCCACATTGAGTTGTTTGATGAGCTTGCTGTGACCTAAGCCTGCTTCGTATTGAAAGTCGGGTCGCAAAGTAAGCGACAAATGCAAACCACGTTGACCTAAGCGCATCGACTGAAGTTGTTGCTCCCACTTGGGCGTGATGGCGGCACTGACCAACAACTCGCTGGGTGCAATGCGCTCGAGCCAATCGGCTAATTCATCATGCGTGCATTCCGCCAAATGCAAAATGCCTTGCGTGACACTCAGCCAAGCCAAACCGCAGGCATTGCGAGGTGCAATGTGCAGTGACAACAAAATGGCTTCGCTTTTGTCAGACAACAATTCAGTGTCTGTGAGGGTTCCCGGCGTGACCACCCGCACCACTTTGCGCTCAACGGGGCCTTTGCTGGTGGCCACATCGCCCACTTGCTCGCAAATGGCCACCGACTCGCCTAGCTTGATGAGTTTGGCCAAGTAGTTTTCGACGGAATGAAAAGGCACGCCCGCCATGGCAATGGGTTTGCCCGCTGTTTGGCCGCGGTGGGTGAGGGTGATGTCCATCAGGCCGGCAGCACGCTCGGCATCTTCAAAGAACATCTCGTAAAAGTCACCCATCCGGTAAAAAACCAGGGTGTCAGGAAACTCCGCCTTGATGCGCAGGTACTGCTGCATCATGGGGGTGTGGGCACTCAGGTCGAGCGCGTCTGTCATGGCTTAAAAGGGGCTGTCCGTTGAATCTTGCCGTGCTTGAGCGGCCTCAGCTTCTTTGGCATCGGCAGCGCGCACAGACGCCTTCTCGCCAGCACTGGCGAACTTGCTGTACTTGCTAAGAATGGGCACCAATTGACCGTAAATTTTGGGGGTGCCTGCCAAGCATTCTTTTTGATCCAAGAAATCGGCTTCACCCGTAAAGTTGCCAACCAGGCCGCCAGCTTCTGTGACCAATAAAGAACCTGCCGCCACATCCCATGGCTGCAATCCTGTTTCAAAGAAAGCATCGGTAAAGCCAGCCGCCACATAAGCCAAATCTAAGGCCGCAGCACCTGGGCGACGCAGGCCAGCCGTGCGTTGCATCACATCGCCCATCATGCGCAGGTATTGGTTGAAGTTGTCACCGGGGCGGAAAGGGAAGCCCGTTGAAATAAGGCACTCATGCATTTGCGTGCGCTTGCTGGTGCGCAAGCGGCGGTCGTTCATGTAGGCGCCGCGGCCCTTGGTGGCCGTGAACAAATCGTTGCGTGAGGGGTCGTACACCACGGCTTGTTCGACTTTGCCATTCACGGCCAAAGCAATGCTGACGCAATAAACGGGAAAGCCGTGGATGAAGTTGGTGGTGCCGTCGAGTGGGTCGATGATCCAAACGTGATCGGCATCGGGGTTGCCATGCGTTTTGCCAGACTCTTCGGCCAAGATGCCGTGATGTGGGTAGGCCGTGAGCAGGGTTTCAATGATGGCGTTTTCGCTGGCCAGGTCAACCTCGGTCACAAAGTCATTGACTTGTTTTTGCGAAATTCGAACAGCCTCCACGTCCAGGGCGGCGCGGTTGATGATGGCGCCGGCGGCGCGTGCAGCCTTGACGGCTACGTTGAGCATGGGGTGGAGATTGGTCGACATGAATTTTTAAGAGCAAAAACGGAGGTCCTCCGTGCGATGACAGAGG
>JACCEE010161713.1_pt1 | contig 13508 bp, 8 predicted proteins | sample 7449931 | NCBI WGS metagenome assembly JACCEE01 (sample SAMN15323457, study PRJNA562643) | freshwater metagenome | isolation source: river surface water | place: USA:Blue River Watershed | collected 2017-08-19 | reverse complement strand
GAAAAACCTGGCGTCGTCTCGCTAAAAAACATACGGTGCTCACCACCAGCTAATGGCATTTAGAAGAAGGGAAGCTATGTTTTAAGATGATATATAAGAAGAAACTGCAATCAAAGAAGGGAGATAAAGCTTTTTAGGTGGTGAAGAAGTATGCTTAGAAGCAGTGTGCTGGTTCGGGGATTGCGGAACTCCTCACTTCGTTCGTCAAACAGGTCCTCAGCCTGATCCGAAAAACCTGGCGTCGTCTCGCTAAAAAACATACGGTGCTCACCACCAGCTAATGGTTAGCTGAAAAAGGAGTCGAAGCGTTATATGAGATTCGGGGGATTATAGTAGTTCTAGGTAGTTGTTTGCGGTGTGGGTTGCGCCTGCAGAGATTAACTCTTGGGGGGTGTTTCCGCTTGTGATTCCGATTACTGTAATGCCAGCTGATGCGCCTGATTTTACACCCGAAAGTGAATCTTCGAAAACAAGGGCTTGGTTTGGTTTTAACCCTAATAGTTTTAGAGTGAGTAAATAGATTTCAGGATCGGGTTTTCCTTTAGTTATCATTGACTTATCGGCAATTACATCAAAGTAGTCGCTTATTCCAAGTTTTGAAAATACCAAGTCAACATTTTCTCTTGGGGCAGAGGTTGCTAATGCGATCTTGAGGTTGTTCTCTTTTGCCCAATCCAAAATTATTTTAAGACCTTTAATTTCTAAGAATTCTGGATCGTCTTTGATTACATTTCTAAAACTTGAATCAATTAAATCACAGTGGATGTCTGCTTGCTCTTCTGTCATATCTCTATCAATCAACATTCTTGCAGCGTCTGCTCCTGTTGTACCAAACATTTTATCTATAAAAAACTTATAGTCAATGTGTACATCAAACTGTTCGAGATACTTTTTCCAACCCTTGAAATGATATTGTTTTGTATCGGCAATAACGCCGTCCATGTCAAAGATTAAGGCTTTGATAGATTCATTAAAGATTTGGTGATTCATGATGATATTTTTTATAACTTAGAAGGGGCAATTATAAGACAAATGAAGGGATGTGCAAAATATAATTAGTTAATGTACCACTTAAATGGAATTGTACTATGCAAAAAGCGATTGAAAATGGTGATAAAAGATATAAAATTGGACTTGCGCTTTCGGGTGGAGGTGTTAAAGGATTTGCCCATGCTGGTGCTTTAAAGGCGTTGGAAGAGTATAGCATAAAACCTGATATTATCTCAGGGACAAGTGCCGGAGCTGTTGTGGCTGTTCTATATTCGGCTGGTTATTCTCCCGATCAAATATGTGATCTTTTTTACAACAAAGACTTTAACGACTTTGTAGAGTTGAATATTCCAAAGTGTGGCTTTTTTGGAACCGCAGGATTTATTGCATTTTTAAAAAAACACATTAATTACGAACTAATAGAAGAATTGCCTATTCCAGTAAGAATTGTTGCTACTGACCTTGATAATGGGAGACGTGTTACCTTTTCAGATGGTGAACTTCACAAAAGGGTAATGGCATCAGCTTGCGTACCAATTGTCTTTACACCTGTTGACATTGATGGTACAAAATATGTCGATGGAGGCATTTTTAAAAATTTCCCAGTTTCTGTTATTAGAGATGAGTGTGATTTTGTTATTGGGGTAAATGCCAGCCCTTTGGTTACTGAGAAATACAAAAAGAATATTGTTGGAATTGCTGAGAGATCATATCATTTTATGTTCAGAGCCAATACAATTGAGGATAAAAAACTTTGCGACATTTTAGTTGAGACCGACAGTGTAATGCAATTTAAGACATTTGACCTTAAGCAAGTTAAGGTAATTTTTAATACAGGATATGAGGAGATGAAGAGAGCTTTAGACCTCAGTTCATATAACCTAGAGAGGGGAAATAAGTAATCAATATTGAATTAGTCATCAAAAAAGATTTCTGCTTTGGCATGGTGGTTTAACACGTATGAAGCTGGTAACGTTGATGAAAAATCGTTTTGGACACTTTCAATAATTTTACGTTTTTCGGCCCCTCTTAGATAAAAGCAGATCTCATTTGCAGACATTATTGTTTTATACGTTGCTCCTACCCTTATACTTCCATTGTAAGGATTTTGATAAACATCATATAGATTGTTGTTTTCAATTTGCCCATTTTTGACACTCTCTGGAAATAATGAAGAGGTGTGTCCATCTTCGCCAATACCTAAAATCATTAAGTCAAACCCTCCTATATTCTTAATGAGATTAGAATAACGACTAGACTCTAAATGAGGAGTATGATCTCCATCAATCTGAAAAATTTGCGTTGACGAAATCTCCATATAATTAAAAAACTCCCTCAAAAAGTTTCCATAATTGCTCTCGGAGCTATCGGGAGAGACACATCTCTCATCAACCCAATAAAAGTCTATTAAAGCCCAAAAAGAGTCATCTTTATATACATCTCTCCACAACTTGTATAAAGCAATAGGTGAGTTTCCGCCTGAGATAGCTATAGAAAATCTACTACCACTCTTTAAATGTTTCGACAAAACCCTAGATTTTATTTTTTCAGATAAATCTTTCCCAGTTTTCATTAATCTTAAATGCATTTAATTGGAATTATAATTCACAATAGAGATCGGTGTTTGTTAGATTTTTACATGGGTTTGTCCAATTATGACCATTCTCTATAATCTTTTCACTCTCTAATGGCCCCCAAGTTCCAGCAGGATATCCATAAAGAGGAACTTTATGACCACAATCATTCCAATATTTCAAGACAGGATCGAACAGTCTCCACGCAGCCTCTACCGCATCACTACGAGTAAAGAGAGTGGAATCTCCATCAAGACAATCTTCAATTAACCGCGAATATGCATCTTCTGTCGGAAGACCTCCAAGTTTGTCATATGTAAAGTCCATTGGCACCTGTTTAACTTCAAAACCAGACCCCGGAACCTTCATCCCAAATTTCAAAACAATTCCCTCGTTTGGCTGCAACCTTATAATCAACTGATTGGCAGGAGGAGTCTCTTGTCCAGAAGAGAAGAGATGGTGAGGTGTTTTCCTGAAATGAAAAACAATTTCAGATACTTTTGTTGGCATCTGTTTTCCTGTTCTAATATAGAAAGGCACTCCACTCCATCGCCAATTAGAGATACCAAGTTTCATAGCGACAAAAGTCTCAGTAGTGGAAGAGGTATTCACTCCAGACTCCTCTCTATACCCCTTTATCTGCTCTCCACCTCTTATTGATGAAGTATATTGCCCTCTTACAACATTTTGACGAATCTCGTCAACAGACAACGGTTTTATTGATTTATAAAGTTTAGCAACTTCGTCGCGAAAATCCTTCTCATTGAATTCAACAGGTGGCTCCATAGCACAAAGCGCAACAAGTTGAATAAGATGATTTTGCACCATATCTCGCAGAGCACCGGCATTCTCATAGTAACCTCCACGTTGCTCTATTCCAAGATTCTCTACTGCAGTTATTTCAACCCTCTCAATGTAGTTTCTATTCCATAATGGTTCAAAAATTCCATTAGAAAATCTTAATGCAAGTATATTCTGAACCGTCTCTTTTCCTAGAAAATGGTCAATCCTATAAATTTGACTCTCTGTAAAATATTTTTTGAGTTGCTTGTTGAGTCTTAATGAGCTCTCCAAGTCATATCCAAAAGGCTTTTCGACGATTATTCTACGAAATACTCCTTTAGAACCCTCTTCTGAAGAGAGATGAGATCTACCTAAATTTTCAGGAATAGATTCGTAAAGCTTTGGAGGAGTGGCAACATAATAGAGAAGATTGTCGTTAGAGAAATCTCCAGACCCACAAACATTGATTTTCTGTTTTAAAAACTCATAATCCTCCACTTTTGATGGATCAGCTGTCACATAGTATAGATTTGTCAAAAAACCGTCTATACTGCTCTGGTCATAGTCCTTATCTTTGAGATATAACTTAAGTTCGCCTCTGATATAATCCCTGTAATTGGAATCAGAATATTCAGTTCTGCCTACTCCAATCACCGAAATCTTTTCGGGAAGACGATTTTGTTTGAATAAAATATATAACGAAGGCATCAGCTTCCGTTTAGTAAGATCTCCAGAAGCCCCAAAGATCACAATAGATGTAGCTCTATGATTGTTTAATGCTAACTTTCCCATAAATCAAACAATATAAATTCTAGAACTTGTGTCTCCACCTTCACCTGTCCAATTTTCGTGAAAAAATTCGCCTCTTGGCTTATCAGTACGTTCAAACATGTGTGCTCCAAAAAAGTCACGTTGAGCCTGAATTAGATTTGCAGGCAGACGTCCACTCCGAAAAGAGAGGAAGTAGTTATAAGCAGACGAAAATGCAGGTACTGGAATATTAGCCTCAGCTGCAACTGCAATTGTCCGCTTCCAACCATCGAATGATGACTTAATCTCCCCTACAAAGTAACTATCAAGCAGAATATTTTTCAGATCACCATTTGCCTTGAAAGCGTCAGCAATCTTATTTAGAAATTCAGAACGAATGATACATCCATTTCTCCAAATTAATGCAACAGAAGAGAGGTTGATATTCCATCCAAATTGGTCGGAAGCCTTTTTAAGAAGTTCAAAACCTTGAGCGTATGATACTAATTTTGAAGCATATAAAGAATCTGAAATCTCATTGAGATTCAGTTGTTTCGAAACAGATGAAAGATCAGAATAGATATCAGATGCCTCTATCCTTAGCTCTTTTTGGGCAGACAAACTCCTTTCAAAGACAGCAGATGCAATCAAGTTCAATGGAAGACCATGCTCCATTGCATTAATTACAGACCACTTACCAGTCCCTTTTTGTCCTGCTGTATCTAGAATTTTATCTAAAAGATATTCACCATCTACATCTTTATAATTCACAATTTTAGATGTAATCTCAGTTAAATAGCTCTGCATCCTACCCTTGTTCCATTCAGAAAAAGCAGCTGCAATCTGCTCATTATTCATTGCAGAAATCTCTTTCATGATATGGTATCCTTCGGAAATAATCTGCATATCACCATACTCTATTCCATTATGAACCATTTTAACAAAATGGCCAGAACCTCCACCACCAATCCATTCACAACATGGTGAACCGTCATTTGCTTTTGCAGAGATATCGTAAAAAATTCGACTAATATGAGGCCAAGCTTCATGTGAACCTCCTGGCATAATAGACGGCCCCTTCAATGCACCCTCTTCTCCTCCAGATACACCTGCACCAACATAAAGAAGTCCTTTCGACTCAACATAATTAACGCGTCTAGTAGTATCTTCATGATTCGAATTTCCTCCATCGATCAGAATGTCTCCTTTAGATAATTTTGGAATAAGAGCCTCAATTAACTCATCAACGGCAGAACCTGCTCTGACCATCATCATGATTTTCCTTGGCGATTCAAGGGAATCTATGAACTCATCAATAGTTTTGAATCCATTTATATTTTTTCCACGAGCCCTCCCTTCGATAAACTTTTCTGCGACCGACCATGTTCTGTTGAAAACAGATACTGAATAGCCCTTACTCTCCATGTTAAGCACTAGATTTTCACCCATTACGGCCAGTCCTATGAGCCCGATATTCGATTTTGACATATTTGTATTAATTTAGCCTTGAATATTAAACACTAAGTTACTAATAAAGATTGCGAATATGCAAAACAGATTAATTCTCCTTTTGTTTATTGCAGCCATCACAATAGGATGCGGGTGCAACAACGATCAGTCAAATTCAGAGAAAGAGCAAGCAAATAATATATCAAACGAACAATCTTCTTATTTAGTTATACCAGAGCCACCTGCAATGCTAGATACTGAGAGTGAAAAGATTGATTATTTATTAACAAACTATTGGGCAAACTATAACTTCAACGATTCTACTTTAGCTCGAAAAGATAATTTCACCAGCAAGCCGTTGGCTATGTATTTTAAAATCATGTCGACAGCCAGCCAATCTCAATTTCCAAAATATCTTTCTAATTTGGTAACTGAATTAGAATCAGCAGATACAGTAATCTTTGATAAGTTTACAAGTTTGACTGAAGATCTATTGTACGATCCAAACTCTCCAATTAGATGTGAAATAATCTATTACAGATTTACAGAACTTCTCTCTAAATCGAAAAGAGTAGATAATCTTGTGAAAGATAAATATCAACAACAAAGAGTGATGATTACAAAAAACCAACCAGGGAAACAGGCTTCAAACTTCACCTTTACCCTTAAATCGGGAGGTGTACGCTCTCTTTATGATCTTGATGCAGATTATCTACTGTTAATGTTTTATCACCCCGATTGCCATACATGTGCCGAGACAATTGCAGAACTTAAAAACTCCCCATTTTTCACACATAAGGAGTTAAAAATATTAGCAATCTTTCCAGAGAGAGACGAAAAGCTATGGCGAGACAAAATAGGGATGATTCCAGAGGAGTGGATATGTGGTTTCGATAAAGCAGGAGTGCTAGAGGCTAAAAAGCTATATGACTTAAGACCATCTCCTAGTCTATATCTTTTAGACAAAAAGAAGTCTGTGATTTTAAAAGATGCTCGACTGGATGAAATTGCTGGTTACTTGGCAGGTGCAATAAAATGATAGATCTGATTCTCTTCTAAATACCATAAGTATCCTTCGACTTCGCTATAACCACATTTCGATAAAATTGAGATATAGTTTTCAATTTGACGATTGTATCTGCCCTCATGCTTTAATCCAAATTTGTAGTCAACAACAATCGCTTTCGAATTATCTTTATCTATCATCACTCTGTCGGGACGATAGATCTCCCCTCCAGGTAAGATAATATCTCTTTCTGTTAATATTTCATAAGCTCCAGTAAACCAACCCCTCTCTTGAACAGAGTCTATCATAGATGAGAGACGCTTGATAAGTGACTCTGCTTCGAAAGACATTATAGTTCCCTTTAAGACCTCCTTTTCAACTGCAACTTCTAAGTCACTTTTAGTTTCAACAACTGAGAGAATGTCGTGCATAATAAGACCATACTCCCTCCTATTATCTTTATCAAAAAAGTCGTCTGCTTTAAAAGAGAGTTTTAGCTTATCGTGAGGAAATCTACCCTGTTTGAAAGCAATATTTAACCCATCTTGTTTTTCGCTACTCTCTCTATCTACGACCGTCCACTCACCAAGCTCATAGACCCCATCTTTTGAGTCATCAAATAGCTGTTTATAAAGTATTTGAGAAATTGACTTAATTGAATCACTCTCTTTCGCTTTATCTTCTGCCCTCTCACAAAAGATAATAAGCTCTTGTTTAGCTCTAGTGAAGGCGACATATGCTAAATTGAGACTATCAACAAAGTTTTTGGTTGTTTCAAGGATAAAGTCGTTTTCAAAAAAGGAGTTCTTTAGTTTACTACTAAGGGTAACGGGAACAGAAGGAATTGCGGAAAACGGAGTATTCTCGGTACTACACCAGATTGTGTTTTGAATACCCTTTTGCGAGAGTTCCAATGAAAAAAACGGTATTATTACCACCTTCATTCCCAAGCCTTTTGACTTATGAATGGTCATTACTCGCACTGAGTCGTTCTCTTGTGGAGATGAGATGCATTTACGAACTCCGTACTCGTCCCACCACTCCAAAAATAGAGCTATATCGGAACCGTTCCTTGATGTAAAATCAAGTACAATATCTTTAAAGGCTTGAATATATACTGAGTCGGACTGAGAATGCTCACTATTTAGTGATTGGATTATCTCCTCACACATTTGGTACATAGACATTGTTATATCTAAGCTCTTTTCCGACAGATCAATGCCCAATATCTCCACCGATCTTGCACAGATTTTATCTTCTGGATTATTTAAATGTCTTAATACAGCAATGATCTTTTTTATGATTAATGCATTTGAGACAAAAAGAGAATCATCCGAAATAACCCCAAAACCTTGCTCGATTAAGAATTCTGCAAGTCGTTGTCCCTCTTTGTTTTTTCGAACTAAAAAGACAATATCTCCTAAAGAGTATCCATTTGATTGTAATCTTTTGAGAATATCTGGTAATTGAGACAAAACACTATCATTAGTCTCTTGATCGCTCTCCTGTTTTTCAACAAAATTGACTAAAACATGCCCTCTCTTATCTTTTCTAGAGTCTGGAACTTGTTGTTCTGCATCAGAATAGATGTTTGAAACAGAGATCTCTCCACTTAAAGACATTAAGTTATCTGCAAAACTTGAAGCGAATCTAAAGAATGAGTTGTTGAATTCAACTATTTCAGGTGAAGATCGCCAGTTTTCTGTCAAAACATTCTCTTGAACAGATGAGCTGTCGAAAGATTCAGAGATACCACTATTTAGTAGTCTCCACTCTGAACCTCTCCATCGGTAAATACTTTGCTTAACATCTCCAACGATGAGATTCTCCTTTCCAGAAGATAAACTATCTAAAAGTAGAGGATAGAAGTTTTTCCATTGCAGAATTGAAGTATCTTGAAACTCATCAAGCATGTAGTTATCTATTCTTGTTCCGATCTTTTCATAAATAAAAGGGGTATCGCTTCCATCAATGATTTTATTGAGCAATTCGTTTGTCTCAGATAAAAGAAGTTTATTGTTTTCGCGCGAATATTTTTGAACAAAAGAATCAATGTCAGTTAAAATTCCAAGAATATAGATCTTTTCACTAATAGCTTTGGCTGTAAAATATGTTTTTCTCTCTTCATAAAACTTAATAGCCTCTTTCGTTAGCTCAATCAGTCCATTGTTTGCTATGTCGCAAATTCTAGAAGCTAAAGATGGATTGCTTTTTTTAGTTGAAGCCGTAGTGAAGTTGTCTGCACTCTCCGCCATAGACTCAAATTTTGACGGAAGCTTTTCAAACTCTCTCTTCTCTGCTAACTTTTTAAAATAGTTTAAGGGGGTCCTTGATCCTCCAGTAAAATCAGACAACTCGAGCCCTGCACTTTGAATCAATTGAATAGCACGCTTACCAATATCTGAACCTCTGCTTTCGTAATCATTAATTACTTGGTTTAAGGCATCAATGTAACTTATTAATGCCTTTTTATCATTTAACGTATGTGCAAGACCACTCCTATTAAGTCTGTATGCCTCTTTAAACAATTCACTTGCAAATCCTTTGATAGCCGATCTAATATCCCAGCCGTTCCCATTCTCTATTGTATTCAAAGAAAATGTAATCAACCAGTTCAAGATATCTTTGTTTTCTTCGTTACCAAGTTCTAGAATCAGGTTATCGATTGCCTGCTCTAAGATAAAAGACTCATCAACCTCTACGCTATAAGCACTATTTTTCCCTATCTCCCTTGCAAAAGAGCGCATTGTTTGCTGAAAAAATTTATCGATTGTACTAACTGAAAAAGCAGAGTAGTCGTGAAGAATCGCAACTAATACATTTCTTGCCTTCTCTCTTATTCGCCTCTCATTCTCTTTAGGGTCATCGCTAAAATTGAATTTTTCGCACAAAAAGGGGATAAAGTCGCTCTTTTTTGACTCATCAGAAAGTTTATCCAACTCCTCAATGATTCTCCGTTTCATCTCCTCTGTAGCCTTATTTGTAAAGGTTACAGCCAAGATATGCCTGTACGCAAAGTCGGAAGAGAGAAGCATACTTAAATATTCTCTGCTCAAACTGTGTGTTTTACCCGAACCTGCCGAAGCTTTATATACAGACAACATACTATTTACAAATTTGGTTATATTGACAATATTTACACTTTTCTTCATTAGATGTCCCAACAAAAGGAGTCGAATCATCTAAAATTCTTACCATAAGGTCATTAAGCCTCTCTTTAAACTCATCAAAATTGACCTTGTCAATTTCATTACTCTTGATCTCATCTTTGAACATCTTATTGATAAAAACGGGCGAGATTATATCTCCGTCATTAAGATCGGAGATCAATGCATACAAGTATAGCTGGAAAGCAACAGACTCACCTTTATTTGACTTCTCGCGATCAAAAAGTTTTTCTACTTTATCGAAGGTGACATCTTTATTACCAGTTTTATAATCAATTATCCTATTAACGTCATTAAGTTTGTCAACTCTATCGATAATAGCATAAAATCTAACTATTTTATTATTCGATAGTTCTAGCGTCTTAAAACATTTTTTCTCTGTATCAACAATAACAAAAGGGGCATTTGCCGCATCATGATCAATCATCATTTCGGCACATCGTTCTAACAACTTTTTAACTATCAGGTTATGTCCTATAATCTCATTAATATTTAGAATGCTCTTCATGGAATTGTCTACAATAGTTGAGATATGCTCTTTTCGTTTAAGAGATTTTAGAACATCTGCTGTAGTTATATTTTTATGAAGAGGTTTATAGAGCTCTTCCATCACTTTATGAAACAAAGTTCCATAAGTATTTGCCTCAACAGATTCTGTGACCTCTGCTTGTTCAGAAAGCCCTTCGATACTTTGAAAGTAGAATTTCAGAGAGCAATCTAAATAGGTATTTAGAGCCGAAGCCGAAAATGGTTTTGCATCTTCGCCAACAAATAGATTATTTACCTTTTGAACTAATTCTGGTCTCTTTTCAATCACAATAGTATCTCTCTTCTGAGCGTCAATCTTAAAATTCAACACCCTTTCAGTTATTGGATAACGAAAATGGTATTTCAATTGATAGACGAATCTGCTTACCTCTCCAGACTTTAACTCTTCTGATCTTGTATCATATATGAGATATACCTTTTTTGCTCTATAAATTGATCGATAAAAGTGATATGAGGTAACAGAGTCTTGCAGTTCATATGTTGGAAGAGAAAATCCACGTCTTAGGTTATATGGAATCAGAGAGTTAGGAATACTTTTAACTGGATAAATACCTTCATTCATTGAGCAAAAGATCAAATTATCAAAATCAAGAGAACGAGTCTCTAAAACCCCCATAACTTGAAGACCCTCTAGAGGTTCTCCTCTAAATGGAACAGTTTTGGAGGCTACGAGTTGATTTAATATTTTGAAAAAGGTCTCGCTTTTAATCGTAAGACCAATGTCTTTTAATCTTTTAACGGCAATATAATAATGATAAAGAAACTCCTTTTCTATCTTTGACAAAGAGATTGAATTATAAAGAATTTCAAAGATTTCTAGAAGATAATCAGCCGTTTTTGTAGGATCAACTGTTTTGAAAATATGAGCCAGTATCTCATTTTCGGCAAATTTACCCGACGGTAGATATACGATGTTGTTATTTGTAATAAACTTTTCGAGATTAGTAGCTACATCTCCCAAAGCCGATCGAATATAGCTATTACCCAGAACACGTAATACTCTTTTGTAATAGTTTACCCCTTTTTGAAGTTCTGCCAATGAGTCAATTAAGGCAGAAATCGCAGTTCCTGCAACAGGGAATCCCATTGTAACATTAATAACATCAGTACTCTCTGGTATAGAATTTAATACAGGAAGCAGTAGCTTCTCATCAGGTAAAACAACAGCTGTTTCAATCCCAGAGCCGTTTTCGGTCAATATTTTTGATACAATTGTAGCTTGTCCAGTAAATGATGGAACTCCAATAACTTCAATTTCCGGAAGACCTTCACTCTCAACATCGAGGTTAATCTTCTGAGGAAACTCTTTAATATTTTCAGACATAAAGAGTGATGAGCGGTTATCGGAGTCTGTAATCATGTCTCCATGAAAATCCCAATAAAAATCGGCTCTATTTGTAGACTGAAGATTCCATAAAAGTCTCTTTTCACTTGCACTCAATACATTCAATCCAACAAAGACAAACCTATCAACACTATCTTCCAGTGCTTTTAATGTACCAGTTTGTACACTATCAGCAACCTCACGATATATCATCCCATCATATCCGATCTTTCTATTTAGCAGCGAATTGCGCAAATTTTCATATAATGGAAACATCAGTTCCCAAATGGAACGAAATTTCTGCTTTTTCTCAGAATCTCCTACTGGCAGAAAGTTTTGCCAAAAGGAACGAACGGCAGTAATCTGATTCTCACTCAAGAAAGAATAGTCCGACTCAATCTCTTTTAAGTCTTTTATATTAGCAAATACCTTTTTTGCATCGACCATGTACTTGTCGATGTCATCAAAATCACCTAACAGAATTTCTGCCCAGTATATAAAGTCATCAAATGTGTCGGGAACTGGAGTCAGTTTAATATATTCAGAATATAAAGTGGTCAAAAGATCAATCTTGTCACAACTAGTCAAACCCGAAAGTGATGAGAATAGATCCTGGATTGTAATGACTTGAGGAGATATTACTGGTTTATTGGTTGCTTCTCCTATGTATCGTTTAAAAAAGACACCAGCCCTTCGGTTAGGAAAGACAAAACACAATCTATTCAGATTATCACCTTCGTGGTGATAATAATATTCAGCGATTGCCTTTAGAAATTTCATTAGCTTTGAGTTTATTACCGACAACCCATAAGGTGTCACCTTCTTCAATTATTATACTTGAATGTGGACGAGCGAAGTCTCCCTGCTCCCCTTTTTCAATTCCTATCAATAGCAGATCGAACCTATTTCTGAAATCACTTATGTTAGCCTCAACTCCAATTAATAAAGAGTTTTTGCAAACTACAAAGTGATATAGATCCATATCTTGATGAGACGTAGAGATACACTCCGCAGTGGCACTATTAAGGTCTCGAAATGTTGATATTTCAACATCATTCCCTAAGATTAGCAACTGATCATGAGGTAAAATAATCTCGGTTTTAACCGGTAAATCAATATATCTACTGCCCCTTTTTATCTGAACAATTTGTGCTCCCGTCCTACTCTCTCGGTGAATTTGGGAAATTGTCTTACCCGCAACCACTGTGCCTGGCTCTACTTCAATGCTCTCTATATGTATCTCATCAGCAAGAGTTTTAGGAACCACAAACTCTTTTCTAACTGGTTTAACATGTAAATTTTTAATAAAATTTGTCTCTAAATGTGAGTAGTACTTTTTTATGGTTTGAGATAGATAGATTGAAATTATAGTAATTACTACTACAATAAACAGTACACCATACCCGATTCTTAAATAGTATGAGATAGCTAACGCTACAAAAAGGGCTCCTAACAAATACTTAAATCCCAACATTGCTAACAGAGGTCCTCTGCTAAATCTGCTATCATTCCAGATTTTGTCGAAAAGGCCTGCACTATCTTTGCGTCTGATCAATGCAAACAAAAATGGAGACATACCAGTAAGTGTTAGCGAGGCAAATAGATATGAATCAAAAGTAAAATCTCCTGTAAGAGAGAGTATGAAAGGGTTTACAATTTTTGTAAACAAGATGAATACCAAGACTAACCAACCGCCAAATATAAAGACCCTTGTTACATATGATCTCATCAGCTGGTTCCACTCACTCTCTCTGTCGAGGGTTTTACGGCCAGTTCCCAACCTCTCCATTACAACCTTCCAACCCGAAGGTACATTTTTGTAGATTGATTCATAAACAGGCTCAGCAGCCCTGATATAGTATGGAGTTACAAACGTTGTAATAATCGAAACTGAGACAATCACCGGGTAGAGCGAG
>JACCEE010018778.1_pt1 | contig 13510 bp, 13 predicted proteins | sample 7449931 | NCBI WGS metagenome assembly JACCEE01 (sample SAMN15323457, study PRJNA562643) | freshwater metagenome | isolation source: river surface water | place: USA:Blue River Watershed | collected 2017-08-19 | reverse complement strand
CTAAAAAATGCCGGATGCATTGTCGAAGTTGGAATCTTAACGAAAGAGTGCTTTGAACTTAACAGGCGTTTCTTCACCTTCCACGAAAAGAAACGACCTTACATTATTCTGAAATGGGCTCAAACTGCTGATGGGTATGTAGATATTGATCGAAATTCAGTCAAATTTGGCAAACCAACCTGGATAACAAACGAAATTGCCCGCATTGCTGTTCACAAACAACGCTCAACAGAACAGGCAATTCTGGTTGGAACAGAAACAGTGATCAAAGACAATCCATCGCTCACTCTTCGCGACTGGTTTGGCAAACAACCGGTTCGAATTACCATCGACAAACAAAACCGACTACCATCCAATTTAAAAATTTTTAACGGTGATATTCATACTATTGTATGTGGAAAAGATGAAAACAAAGGCACAAATAAAAATATTACTTACATAAGCAACATAAAAGACCTGATCACAGATCTGCTGAATTATCTGTATATCAAAAATATACAATCGATCATTGTTGAAGGAGGGCCAAAAACATTACAGAAATTCATTGACAGAAATTTATGGGATGAAGCGCACGTCTATATTGGAGAAAGCAAGTTTGGAAAAGGAATTAAAGCTCCTGTTTTCGATTTTGAAATTACACAGATCGAATATCTTTTCGATAGTGAGTTGAAAGTTTATCGAAACTACGAAAGTAATTCCAAGTAAACACTACCGAATTTTGCATAGAACTCGTTTTTGTCTATTTTTGCACCGCTTTGGTTTCATAGTTCAACGGATAGAACGACAGTTTCCTAAACTGTAGATCCGGGTTCGATTCCCGGTGAGACTACAAATCGCCATAAACAACCTATCCAAGAAGCAATAGTCAAGACATCTTTTGAAGGTATCGTTCAGAAAACAACTTTTAAATCTTACTCCATTTAAAAAACAACGTCACCACTCGTTCGAAATAACAGGTATGATTGAGAAATAACGAACAAAAGTTGTATCTAAAATTGCTGAACCGGCCTTCTTAAAGGCAGATGTAAAGCCTCTTCTATTTGTTGCAAATTCTTCCAAAGCATCAAAAGGATTTGTAAAACTGTAGTTTGTGCCATTGTTTATCAATCTGACATTACTAAGCGTTACGCGGTATTTTCCTGGTTTGAATTGCACCAGCACATTTGCCGAAAAATCATAGGCCATCAAGTAGTTTGGTGTAGTAACTTTATTATAACCAGCAAGTTTATAGTTTGCCGGAAGCTGAGGCAATAACCCTGACAACCGATTTTCGATAAGATTGCTTTCCGTTACTTTTCTGTTCTCGATCAGATAGTTATACAGATTATTCATACTATCTGTAGTCTGAAATTCGTGTTGCCACTTCACTGAGCCATCAGCACCACAAATAAAACCTCTAATTGTATCCTGAGCTTTTAAACCCGAAATTGAGAGAAACAAAAGAACTAAAATGGATATCCGTTTAATCATAGCAATTCTATTTTAACAATGTGAAAAATGCTTTGAACCCTAAATTATAAGTGTTTACAAAATAAAGCAATAAACAAATAAGTATGTCCTATCACAGAATAAAAAAAGAGGATTTGAAGATGAAAATGATGTGTCAGGTTAAAAAAAACGGTTTCTTTCCAGCAAAAGTTTATTAAAAAGAAAAGAGATCCATATGAATCTCTTTCCACTTTAAATCAATATCTTTTCTTATAAAAGCTTTTCATCAAGAATAGCTCCTTTTTCATCAAGCATCATAACAGACCGTATCAAATCTTTGTCACGGAAAATAATTTCATATGTAATTGAATTTCCACGATTAATCATAACCGCATTCATCAGTTCACCTTTACCTGCAACAGTAGTTTTAATATTCTCAGGCAAAAAGCCTTCGGGCAAAAACATTTTATAAACTGACAAAGTTCCAGCTTTATCGAAATCGGCAATATATTCTATACTATTTTTATAAAAAATAGCCTCATAAATGTCTCCTGATTTATTCCATTCAATATTAATGACATCAGGAAATTTCTCTAAAAGTGAATTTTTTACAGCATCTGGAGGAGAAAATAGAGATCCTCCAAAAATTTTAGAAAAAAAGTTCATCATGCGATTTATTCTTTTTAGCTAGGTCAGGAAATTCAATTGTGCATTTCAAAAAAATCAAAAACGAAAAAATCATCAGAAATTTAATGAAAGCTATTGTTGAGACGTAAAAAAAGATAGATGTAACAAATTGGGAAAGTTATTTATCCCAAAATTTATCTTTATAAAGATATATAACCCTAGCTCTAGCTCTTTTGAGCCGCATTTTTGTAGCATCTTCGCTTATTCTCAAAGATTCACCAATCTCTTTCATTGAAAGGTTATCCTGATATTTCATTAAGAGAAGGGCTTTCTCCTCGGGGTGTATCATTTCAAAAATCACCATCATATTTTCGTAATCAATGGCATTAAGATTCTCATCGGTTTCATCAATTATCTCGGGGATCTCATGTTCTCTATTCCACTCCGGATAATGAAGCTTCTTCTTATTTCTTAAATAATCGATACAATGATTATAAGATAAGGAGTACAACCAGGATGAAAAAGAAGATTTACTTTTGAAAGTTGAAAGTTTTTCAAACGTTTTAGAGAAAATATCTTCTGCTAACTCTTCTGCTAATTGACGATTTTTAACCAAACTATAGCACTTATCCAAAACCTTCTTGTGGTATCTCTTATAAAGCACCTCAAAAAGAATAGATGAGTTTTCAGAATTAATTATGGAAATTATTTCTTCATCTGACATCAATTTAATCTGTTTTTTGCTCATTTTATAAGTTAGTAAAGCTCAATTAGACTGTCAATTTTCAAAAAAATTAAAAAAGTGAAAAAAAAATTTCCAATTATTCGTTTATTTTTCAGTACCTTGCACCCGATTTTGGAAGACAAAGAACAACAATACGAACATACTAAAAAAAAAAATCACTCGATGTTGTTACTTTGAAAATCAAAGACGTCTTAATAACAAGAATATTGAAATTTTGAAAAACAAGATCTTCTTCTGACATTCAGAAGTAAATAACAAATTATTAAACATAAATTTTAATTAAAATGAAAAACAAATTCTTATTAAGCCTTTCAGCACTTGCTATCGCTTTGTTCGTTTTCTCAGGTTGCGCAAAAGTACCACAAGCTGAAATTGACAATGCTAATGTAGCTATCGAAGCAGCAAAAACAGCTCAAGCAGATGTTTATGTTCCAGAAGCATTCGCAGCTCTTCAAGATTCAATGAACGTTGCAGTAACTTCTATCGAAGCTAAAAAATCAAAATTGTTCAAAAGCTACAAAAATGAAAAAGCTCAGTTAATTAACGTTGTTGCTCTTAGCGAAGATGTTAAAGCTAAAACTGAAGCTAGAATCAATGAGTTGAAAGCTGAAATCCAACAGACTTTAACTGACATTACTACAATTGTAGAAGAAAACAAAACTTTGATGACTCAAGCTCCAAGAGGCAAAGGTGGTTCAACTGTATTGATGGCTATCAAAGCTGAAATTGCAACTATCGAAACTTCAGCTGCTGAAGTACAAGCTGCTGTTGGAACTGAAAGCTTCATTGCAACTCTTGACAAAGCTAAAGCTGTAAAAGAACAAGCTACTAACATCAATAACGAACTTAAAGCTGTTATTGAAAAATATACTAAAAAATAAGAAATCTTAAGATTTATATTTTAGCATATAAAAAACGCCCCGGGAATTTTCCCGGGGATTTTTTATGTTCTCTTCGATCCAAATTGCATAATGAAACGACCGTTTAAAAAAATTTTAATCCTCTCCCCATTTATTATTCTTTTCTTAGTTGTACTTATTCTTTTCATCACAAAGGATAAACCGCCTGTTGAAGAAATAAAAGATGCACAACAAAGCATTTCCCAAGCAAAGGCTGCTCACGCCGACAAGTATGCAAAGAACTTATTCAAAAATGCTACAACAAGCTATAATATTGCCATAAAATTTTGGAAAGAAGAAAACGAAAGATTCTTTCTTTTCCGAGATTTTGACCTTGTAAAAGAACAATCTATAAAAGCAGCAAAGCTAGCCAAGGCAGCAACAGCTGAATCTCAATCAAACTCAAAAAACCTGAACCGGGAAGTTAAAAGAGAGATTGATGCATTAAAAGAAAAAATTGATTTTTTCGACAGAAATCTCGATCAAATACCTCAAGTCGAAGCCTTTAGAAAAAAACACAACAAAGGAAAATTGCTTTTTAGAGAAGCAAGATTAGCCTTTGAAAAATCTGATTTTAATCTGGCTAAAATTAAAGCTGAACAATCGAAAAAAATTATAAATACAACATATTTCCAGGCTGAAACCATTCTGAAAAACTATTTTAACAATTATTCGGAATGGCAAAGGTGGTTTAAAAATGCTGTCAACTATTCAAAAGAAAATAACACATACAGTATCGTAGTTGATAAATTCTCGAGGAAATGTTATCTCTACTATGATGGGAACTTAAAAGAAACTTTTGATATTGACTTAGGAAGCAACTGGATGGGAGATAAAAACCAACAAGGTGATAAATCGACTCCTGAAGGGAATTACAAGATTGTCGACAAAAAAGAAAATGGAAGGAGTCGCTACCATAAAGCTTTGCTGATCAACTATCCTAATGAAGATGATTTAAGAAGGTTTGCAGAAAACAAAAGAAAAGGATTAGTTTCTTCAAACAGAAGACTTGGAAACCTCATTGAAATTCATGGAGACGGAGGCAAAGGGGCAGACTGGACAGAGGGATGCATTGCATTATCAAACAGAGATATTGACAGACTCTATTCAAAATGTACAGTAGGAACGCGAGTTACAATAGTCGGTTCTCTTAAACCATTAAATGAGATTATTAAATAAACATTTCAGATAGATTCTGGTTAATTAATAAAAAAAAAATGAGCGAATTACTTGTCACAGAGAATGGAAATGCAGAGGTAAAGAAAAGTGGTTCAAAATCATTCCTCTCAAAGCCAGCTATAAAGTTTTCTATAGTAATGGTTTGCCTTACCTTGTTCGTGATCATTTTACCGATTATAATTCATTTTGTTGCAACTACGCTTACTGCCAGGCAATTTAAACTATTCACATCCAGCAGTTCCGAAGATTATCTGGCAAAAAAAGTCTCTTTGGAACAAAACATATCCAAACAAAAAGAGGCGTTAGATAAATTAACTCCAAAATCATTCTATCTCGTTGTAAATAGTACTGATAACGATTTTCAATTACTTAAAGGCAAAGAAGTTATCCGATTTGGTAAATGTTCAACCGGTAAAAATGAGTTACTTGAAAGAAAGAATGGAAAAAAATACTTATTCAAAACACCAAAAGGAATATTCACTATAAAATTGAAAAAGACTCATCCGGTTTGGACTAAACCAGACTGGGCTTTTATTGAAGAAGGTCTCCCGGTACCCCCTCCTAATCACCCAGACAGGTTTGATGAAGCGACCCTCGGTGATTATGCACTCTCCCTCGGAGATGGGTATATGATTCATGGCACAGTGTGGCAACGATATTTAGGGCTACCAGTAACGCACGGTTGTATTCGTTTAGATGACGATGACCTTGAGTTTGTTTATAATTCTCTTCAAAAAGGTTCGAACGTATATATTTACTAACTGGTTAAATCTATTAAAATGAAAGCTATAAAAGCAATTATCATACTAATTTTCAGCATATTCACATGCCTATACCTGTATTTCTATGCTGTAGCTCCACTCATAACATTAAACCAGATAAATAAATTTGCATTAGCCGACTCAGTGTTTATGAGGAAACATCCAATAGCTGCTGAATATCCGAACCTCATGAATCAGCTAAAAGAAAAAGCATACTTGGATGCTCAATTAACCTTAGCCAAATCAGATTCATCAGGACTTGTTATTAATCTGAAAGACAGTACGGCCTTGCTTGTTATTAAAGGAGTTACACTCCGTGTATCTAAAATTGATGACATAAAGCAAGATCGTATTTTTAAAGGATTAAATGGGCCAGCCTACTCCAAACTTTTTTCAAAACCATTGATTTGCACCTCCGATTCATCGACAGTTGTTAAAGCTCCAATTGAATACCATAAAGCTCCAAAAGATACCATCGAAGCAATGCAACAATTGCGTTTGCCCGATTCGTTAGTATGCGAGCCAGGTTATTATTCACTCAATCTGAATCGTGGAATCAGGTTGGTAATGGTACAAAGTGAAGAATGGACAACTCCTGAGGAAATTGCAGTTGGTGAAAGGTTTAAATCGGATATGCAGCGCCAGAATTTCTTTCTCTACAGGATAAAAGACCTTATAAGCAAAGAGACACCTGATTATGTCCCAACAATTGTTCTAAAAACTTCGAAATACAATATAAGGGCAATTTACAGGGGACTTCCAGATAAAGTTAGCGTAGTTTTAACCTACTGATTTTATTGGCTTTATTTCAAATTGACCACTGATTCCAATTTGTCCTTGACAGATCATCAGCAAAGAAATAATTTCCTGTTCAGTTGAATAAAATTGCTGTTGAATAGGAATATCATTGGCCAGTTTAATTTTGTTGCTTATTGCTGTAGCATAAGCATCGGCTAAAGCAGTGTCTTTACATATTACCATTACAGCATCGGCTTTCCCAAAATTAATCGAAGGACCAACTGTTCCAGCCGAAGTGCAAACCCCTAATGGCGTATAATGAGCAGGAATCTGGACACCAAGTTTCCCCGATAATGGAGAATCGCCAGCATAAACCGACATAAGCAAATCGCGCTTCAAACTGAGATAAATGTCTCCCCCATTTTCTACAACAATTTCTTCAACACCAAATTCTGCCTGAACGGCCTTCCCTATAAATTCGGAAAAAGCTCCAGCAACAGCAGCCATTGGACCTGTACCTGTTTTTAATCCGGCTATCGACATAATCTTCGCAATTTCTGGAGCACCAAGCAGCAGTTCAATAGGAACAAAAGAAGTAGCAAAAAGAGGATGATTGAGAATATAAAGTTCAAGAGATTGACGTAATTCCACCAATCTCCTTTGAGCAAAATCCTGAATTTCTGTATTATAACTCTTTGAATCGATACCTATCCACAGATCAGAATCCTTATATCCAATGGTGAATGGAACAAAACGACCTTCGCCCATTTTGCTCCTATAAAATCTTGGCTCAAATCCTGAACTGTTCATCAAACAAGATCATTTAAGAAAGAATACGAATCGGAAAGCCGAAAAGATGCCGTTCAATTTATTCGCTAAAATCGATATCGAAAAGACGGAGCGGGCAAGCTTTGACACATAACTCACACAGAATGCAGTTATCCTGATTAAATTCGAGCTTCCAAGTTTCTTTATTCATTGATAATGCTCCGGCAAAGCAAACAGCAGTACAGTTTCCACAATTGATGCAATTGTTCTGGTTAAAATTCAGCCTTTTCTCCATTGGCTGGCATTCAACGCTGTGCTGTTCAAGAAAAGCCAACCCTTTATCAAGGTTTTCTTGCAATCCCTCCATCTCAAGTAAAAGTCGGCCAGTTTTACCCGGCATTACTTCAGCTTTCAGAATATTAATTCGAATGTCATAATCTTTAACCAGGACATAACTCAGTGGTTTATCTCCACTTTGAGGTGGAAACCTCAATATTACTTTTCTTTTAATCAGGTTCATAATTCACTACCTCCTTCTTTAATTTCGACTTCAACAAGAGGCTTTAACGAAGTATTTGTTGGGAACATCTGAATTGGTTCCTGAAGCAAGAATTCTCCTTTTTGAATTTGTTCTTTCAAAATATCGGCAATTTCACGAGCTTTGGCAAGACTTGCAACCGGTGCAGTGCGAATTTTCTGTCCATTAACTTCGATTTCGCCCGACCGCAACTGTTCATAAGTAACCTGTCCTAACTTGGGTTGGCCAACAGTTCCGTAATCGAGCACGCTAGTTTGAATTTGGCTGTTATTAATTGAAACCCTTTTTGCCATTTCAACATCAAGCACCGGAATAGGTATCCCAATCCCAACAAACAGGCTTACTCCATATTTTTCGTAATAAGCTGCTTGGAGGAAATCACTGCTCATTTCTTTCAGATTACCAATAACTGCAAGTGTTGCTGCATTTGTAACCGGAACTCCATTCTCGTCTTTTGGACGAGTTGTGTGAAACTGAGTACCAGGCCAAACAACGTACCCAGTTGTTCCACCAATAAAAATCCGTGTTCCAATACCAATTGTTTTAAACTCCGGATCGTTCAAAAGTGGACTTAACTCACCAGCTGTAGAATAAGTTGCATTTTTCATATTGGGCAGCAAAGTACCCATATACGTATATTTTGTCTTTGAAGTTGTATTAACCGCAACATTGTAATTCTGATAAGCATTTCGCGGATTAAACAAGATCATATCGTTGACTGTATCTTTGTTTATTATTGTCCGAATATGCTTCCGTGGATAGCAATCAGTTCCTTTACCCCAAGCTTCAAGAATTACATCTTTTCCCTCAATCAGGTCTTGGATAATGTGAGCACCTCCATATTCTGGGCGATCAGAATTTACAGCAGTTGCACCTATGTATGTATCAACCGCAGCTAATCCACCATATGCAGGAACACCATTCAGCCTAATCTTTTCCATCCGAATAGGAGGGTTGGAATGCCCGAAGTTTATAAATGCACCACTTGAACACATTGCACCAAAAGTTGCAGTTGTAACCACATCAACTTTCTCTGCAATCTCTTCGGGCGATGAAGTCTTTGCCATTTCAGCCACCTCTTCAGCAGTCAGAACAACTGCCTCGCCTCTTTTAATTTTATCATTAATTTCCTGATATGTTTTTATCCTCGACATTTCGATTTTTTTGAGTCTGTCACAAAAATTAACCACAAACCAGTAGAATACTGATTATTAAATATTATACCATATTCGTAAAAGAAGAAACCTCGTTTATTTGCATGTACATCGATGAGTAATGCACATTACTAAGCAGGAATAAGCCAGATACACTTTTAACGCTCACAATTTTTAAGAGAACGTAAAAATAGTAGCTATTTAAATAAGATCAAAAGATTTTGTTTCGCGCCAAACTAAAAATAGAGATCTACTTGGAAACCATTGAAGTTAGATTGTTATTAAAAATGATGACTAAGTTGCTTTTTTGGGACAACAGATCTGGTAGATTACCAGAAAATTGATTCCCCGAAAGGTTCAAATAACTTAATTTGTCAAGCAAAGATATCTCAACTGGGATAGAACCAAAAAACTGATTGTTGCTCAGGTTTAACCGGGTCAGCTGCTTCATTCCGCTAATTCCGGTTGGCATTTTACCTGAAAACTTATTATTTGACAGGTTTATCCACTTAACATTTTCAAGATTCCTCATACTGCAAGAGAGCTCTCCGGATAATGAATTGTTTGACAGTGAAATATAAACCAGACTACGCAATGAGCAAATTGACTCAGGCAACTCTCCCGACAACTTATTGTTGCAAAGAGAGAGTCCTTTAAGAGCAGAAAGTTTTGAAATAGAAACAGGAATACTGCCTTCGAACAAATTATTGGAAAGAATCATCTCTTCTAATTGAGTTAAGTTGCCAATATTGGAAGGAATCGATCCACAAAATTGATTGTTAGCAACATTAATCCGAAGCATCTCGTGCAAATTGCAAATTTCGTCGGGTAAATTTCCAGTCAACCTATTATTAAAAACATAAAGTTCTTTCAGATGAGTAAGATTTCCGATTTCTGGAGGCAGAGTACCCGACAGGTTGTTAGCACTAAGGCTTAATTGCACAACATGACCATTAGTTACATTAACCCCAAACCAACTTGAGGGGGTATTAGACTCGAGCCAATTCCGATTCTGAACCCACAAATCGCCTTTTGTTGAAGAATATATTTTTATAAGCGCATCTAACTCCGACTGAGGTATTTCAATAACCTTTTCTTTCGAAAATATTTCACTGGCAACTGATGTAATTGTAAATGCGAATAACAATACAAAAACGGAAAGGATTCTATTCTTCATGGTCGATCATGGGTTAATATACTCAATGGAAAATGTAGACACTCAACTATTTGTTGCTCAAATTTATTTATAGTACAGATCATATAAAGCGTAAAAAATACCTTTTTGACGAAAGTCGTATTCTTATTGACGAACATACATTTCTGAATGATCAAACAAATTTTATGCTTAAACAAAAGCATTCATCAACCTCATTCGCTTTAAAAACAAAGAATTATTAAATTTGCGGTTCTTAAAAAAAAATCAGATGGAACAGAATCTCTTAATTTACAACACCCTTAGTAAACGAAAAGAAGCCTTTACTCCAATCCAGCCCGGGAAAATAGGACTTTATGTTTGCGGACCAACAGTATACGGGCATGCTCATCTGGGCCATTCACGCCCGGCTATAACTTTCGATCTGGTTTTTCGTTACTTCCAACATTTAGGTTACGCTGTTCGCTACGTTCGAAATATTACCGACGTTGGGCACCTTGTGAACGATGCTGATGAAGGTGAAGACAAAATTGCAAAGAAGGCTAAGCTCGACCAGCTTGAACCAATGGAAGTTGTTCAGACATATACCAATAGTTATCGACGCAATATGGCTCAACTCAATGTTTTGCCACCTAGCATTGAACCTACTGCCTCGGGACATATAATTGAGCAAATTGAACTGGTAAAGCAGATTCTTGACAACGGATATGCTTATGAGAGCAAAGGCTCGGTTTATTTTGATGTTGAAAAATATGCCAAAGATTTTGAGTATGGTAAGCTTTCGGGCCGAAAAGTGGAAGACCTCTTGACAAATACCCGCGATCTTGACGGCCAAGATGAAAAACGGTCGAGCCTTGACTTTGCGTTGTGGAAAAAGGCACAACCAGAACATATAATGCATTGGCCATCGCCATGGAGCGAAGGGTTCCCGGGCTGGCACGCCGAATGTACTGCCATGAGCAAAAAATATCTGGGCGAACGTTTTGATATTCATGGAGGTGGAATGGATTTAATGTTCCCCCACCACGAGGCTGAAATTGCTCAAAGTTGTGCGTCAATCGGCTTTGAATCTGTAAATTACTGGATGCACAACAACATGATTACAATAAATGGTCAGAAGATGGGGAAATCGTTGGGGAATTTTATCACCCTCGACGAATTTTTCTCCGGAAACCACCAGCTACTTGAACGGGCCTATTCACCAATGACTGTGCGTTTTTTCATTTTACAGGCACAATACCGAAGCACTCTTGATTTTTCAAACGATGCATTGCTTGCCGCAGAAAAAGGGTTGGAACGACTGTTCAAAGCAATTGATATTCTTGATAAAATAGCCCCATCAACCGAATCAACAATTGATGTTGAAACATTGAAAGCAAACTGCTATAATGCAATGAACGACGACTTTAACAGTCCAATTGTAATTGCGAACCTCTTTGATGGAGTCAGGTTAATCAACTCGCTGAACGACGGAAAAGAGAAAATTAATGAAACTGGACTGGCTACATTAAAGAAACTTTACAACGATTTCGTTTTCGATATTCTTGGTTTGAGAAAAGATGAAACCGGATCGGGGAAAAATGAGGTGTTAACTGAAGTTGTTGACCTTTTGCTCAATTTACGAATGCAGGCAAAAGCAAATAAAGACTGGGCAACTTCTGATAAAATTCGCGATGAACTGACCAAAATTGGATTCGAGATCAAAGACAAAAAAGATGGTTTTGAGTGGGAACTAAAAAAGTAACCTGCTAATATCAAAAGAAAATAACCAATACCTGAGGCGAAATAAGTATCCTCAGGTATTTTTTTTGTTGTTGACTAAAAAGCCCCTTCGGAAGTATCCGATTAAAATCTATTTTTATCGTACTAAATCGAACTATGCTTTTTAACTCACTCATATTTGTTGCTTTTGCAATTGTGTACTTTCTGGTTTCTAAACTGATTGGAGACCGATTAAAAGGAAGGCTTTTCTGGCTTACAGCCATGTCTTTCTTTTTCTATGGATGGTGGGATTGGCGTTTCCTCTTTCTAATAATCTTCAGCGGACTTGTCGATTTCACTGCAGCATTAGGCATGAAACGTTGGGAAAAACATGGGAAGGTGTTCCTCTTATTGTCGATGATTGCCAATATTGGTTCACTTTCGATTTTCAAATATTCAGGATTTGTTGCCAAAAATATCGATCTGTTATTTGGGCTTAGCGGCCAGTTTTCACTTTCAGAAAATATACCCGTGTTTTTTCTGACAACACCTGTCGGAATCAGTTTTTACACCTTTCAAAGCCTCAGTTATACGATTGATGTTTACAAAAAGAGGCTCGAGCCAACACGTAATATCCTCCATTTTTTTGCATTTCTTTCAATGTTCCCCCAGCTTGTAGCAGGCCCAATTGTACGGGCTAGAATAATGTTGCCGCAACTTCTAAAAATCACACCGGTATCAAAAGAAGGGATGTGGATTGGTTTCCGGTTTATTGTAAAAGGCTATTTCAAAAAAATGGTAATTGCAGATAACCTTGCACCAATTGTTGTTGCAGCATTCAGCCAACCCACCATTACTCAATCGTCGCTTTACTGGTGGGGAATCAGTCTGGCTTTTGCTTTTCAGATATTTTGCGACTTTGCAGGTTACAGCGACATAGCACGGGGCTTGGCAAAATGGATGGGCTACGAATTCCCCGACAACTTTAACCATCCCTATATTTCAACTTCGCTGCGCGAATTTTGGACCCGCTGGCACATAACACTTTCGACCTGGTTCAGAGACTATGTTTACATTCCGTTGGGAGGAAATCAAGGCAGCAAATTCCGCCAACATATCAACCTGTGGATTACAATGGTTGCATCAGGGCTATGGCATGGCGCTCAATGGACTTATGTAATTTGGGGCGCCTTGCACGCTTTCTTCCTGTCGGTTGAACGGATTACAAACTGGCCATCGTACCTGAAAAAGAACAAGCTTTTACAACTATTGAGCTGCATTCTGGTCGTGTCGCAAGTGTTAGTCGCATGGGTATTCTTCAGGTCTGAATCGATATCGCAAGCATGGGAAATTATCAAAATGATGTTTGCTTTCAAAGGAGCACTTCAAACCGGTTGGGGACTGAGCGGAACGATTTTAATTTCAATAATGATACTGAATGAAACAATTGTTGCAAGCAGAATAAAAGAGAAGATTAAATGGGAAAAGCCAATCTGGGCCTGGTCCGAAATGATTTTCTACGCCATGGTAATTGCTATCATTATTTTCTTCAGAGGCGAAGGCAGTGAATTCATCTATTTTCAGTTCTAAAAAATGAAGATGCAGCGCAACATACCAATCACATTAATAATTGCAACCGTTTTGGTTGTAACGCTTAGCTTTTTGCTGCCCACCCAACAACAGAAACAACTTGCAGAAATTTTCTGGACCGAAAAAACCTTTGCTCCTTCTAAATATGATTTAATATTGATTGGCGATTCAAGGACATACCGAGGTGTTTCGCCCGATGAAATGGAGAAAAAACTAACTGGAATGAAGG
>JACCEE011505688.1_pt1 | contig 13512 bp, 13 predicted proteins | sample 7449931 | NCBI WGS metagenome assembly JACCEE01 (sample SAMN15323457, study PRJNA562643) | freshwater metagenome | isolation source: river surface water | place: USA:Blue River Watershed | collected 2017-08-19 | reverse complement strand
CCATCTTTCATTGATTTAAGCCCATTTAGAACCTTCTTCAATTCAGCTGCATCAAGTTGCTGATCTTTAACTTGTGCATAAGGAATTTCAAACTTTAATGAAATGTGCCTGAGCAAACAAAGCCAAGAATTCATTTCAAAGGACATGTACAGAACATTTTTCTTAGCAACTTCATTCGCATGTAACGCTGCATTAAGCATAAATACACTCTTACCACCAGAAGACGGAGCCAAGAATACAATAATCTGTCCTGGTAAAAATCCAAATGTTTTAGAATCTAACTCTTTGATGCCACAAGTTATACCCTTATATAATTCAGGGTTTTCAATTCTCTTGGTATACTCCATTTCGAAGTATTCTGCGGAGTCAGCAATATCTAATGTATGAGCTTCTCCACCTCTGTCATGAAGTTCTTTATCTAATTGTTCGACTACTTCTGTAATTGATTTATAAGTATCATCAAGATTCTTACTGACAAGATTGTTATGAGTATCATCCATAAGTTGTTTTATGATACGTAACGCTTGTCGCTTTTTAATCTCTTCAATTAATTGCGGAAGATCATCAGGATTTACATCACAATCGTTTATCTCCGACCATAAGAGCATAAATTTAGCACGTTCAGATTCACTAACTCCGCTAGAATTCAATTTATGTTGAAATACAAAATCAGTGTAAGAAGAAACATCGTTCTTCTTATAATAAGCACAAATCATGTTGTAAATAGCTCTTACAAATGATTTATTACTTTCAACATCCATAGAATAGAAATGCTTACTTGTAATTGATTTTTCATTAAACTTATCATATGTTTTTACGCTAGACTTAAGATGTGCTAAGGCTAGGATTTCAAGTTCAAGTTGGTCAAATTTATTCATTTTTGTACGCTCGGCAATTTTATATTCAAACATTCTTCTAAAAGTGAAGTCCATCCAGATACTTTTGAAATCTGGTCGTGAGTTCCATTAGATGAAATTACAGTAGGATATCCAGAATTTAATCTAGCTTTACATATTCTATCCAAAGATTGATTAAAGAATGGATTATTGTTTGAAATATGTTCTACTCCGTCAATACATACTAATTCATAATTGGCAAAAATATCTTTAACATCATCAATTTCAGATCTGTTGTCAAAATCAGACATGAGACTAACTAGGTCAGACCATTCATAGTACATTGTTGTCAAAGATTGATTAATAGCTGATTGTGCAATTACAGAATTAATAAAGGATTTACCTGAACCTTGATTACCAGTAAATAAAATAGAGTGAAGTTTGCTTTTTACATTGCCATCATGTTGTAAGTAGATACTCTTACCTTGAACAATAACTGATAAATTAGAAGAATAAAATTTAACTAACTTCTTGATATTTGTACTTGTTATTTGTTGAGATCCTAAAGAATTACCACTTGAATCAGCATGAATATTCCAGTCTTCTATAGTTTTGTGCCAATATTTTCTAGGCAAATTTGATTTAATGTAAATTTCTTTAAGCATCTTAGATTTAGCACAAGAGCATACAATAACTTGACCATCTGAATTAAGAGCATATCCACGGTAGCTGCATTCAACACAGCCCTTACCAGTTTTTTTACGTTCTTCTAAAGCTCTTGAATCAATCGAATCAACATCAACACCTAAAGATTTCAGGAAATTGGAATTAGCACTCATGCACCTATTGTACCGTTAGAATTTCTGTGATGCATTCCTTGCTCTATTATTTGCCCATTTTCTTAAGGCATTTATTGATTCAGCCATAGTTTTTGATAAAGGGACAGTTTCTTTAATAGCTTTTTCTAAATCAGTATTATTTATTTCTCTAGAATAATAAAATGCTTCATACATAGCAGATACAATAGAAGCTTCAATTTCAGCACCAGTAAATCCATCAGTCTTTTCAACTAGTTTAACCACATCGAAATTTTTTGGTTCTCTATTTCGCTTTTTAAGATGAATTTCAAAAATAACTTGTCTTTCATACGCATCAGGAAGATCTACAAAGAATATTTCATCGAATCTTCCCTTACGTAAAAGCTCAGGAGGTAATTGGGAAACATCATTGGCAGTAGCAACAACGAATACAGGGCTTTTCTTTTCTTGCATCCATGTTAGCCAAGAACCCATAACTCTAGAAGTTGTTCCGCCATCTGTCATAGAAGAACTTGAGGAGCCTGACATTCCTTTATCAATTTCATCACACCATAAAATTGCAGGAGCTACACTTTCAGCAACTTTAAAAACCTGCCTCATATTACTTTCTGATGAGCCTACAAGACCTGAAAAGATTTTACCCATATCCAATCTTAGCAAGGGAAAATTCCAATAGTTTGCAACAGCCTTAGCACACAATGATTTACCAGCTCCCTGAACACCAACTAATAATATGCCCTTAGGATTTTCAGGTAAACCAAATTCTACAGCTTCTTGTGTAAATGCTCGTTTTCTTGTATTAAGCCAGTTTTTGAGCTCATCTAGACCACCAACTGAATCTAAATCAGCATTGACATCGATCCAATCTAATAATCCTGACTTCCTTATGATATCTTTCTTTTGTTTGATAATTTCTTCAGGATTTAATTCATTGTTCTTGATAAAATTATATGCACAAACTTGCTCACATTCAGTTAGAGTTAATCCTTGAAATGAATCAACAATATTCTCTAACTCTTCTTTTGAATATTCTAATTTTAATTTTGTGCTTTTTCTAGATTTTAAAGTGTCTAGCATTTGAACAATTTTTTCATTCAAATGTTCTTTTTCAGGAAGTGGCCAATCAATAATAGCTACATTCTTTTCTAATTCTTGTGGCAATTCGAGTTCTGGAGAAAGAATTATAAGAGCCTTGTTTTTGGTAATGCAATTGATTGATAAATTTCTTAAGTGTCGTGTAATTGAAATCTCAATTTGTCCTTGAATAGATTTTAAGCCAAAAAACTTATTAAAATCTTTCAAAATTAAAATAAAAAATTTATCCCTAGGAACTTCAAGATCATCGAACCATTGTAAAATTTCAACTTGGTCCATTTTTCTTTTAGATTTTTCAGGTAAAAGTTCATCTGAAGTTCCTGACAAACCGCTGATAATATCCCAGAATCCAATATTAAATTCCATAGTTGCGTTTTTGAATAGATTCTTAATTGATTCTATTACTCGCATTTCTTCATGGGATATTAAATAAATGATTGGCCTCTTAGATCTAAGATGCCAATCAAGTTCTTTTAGTGCAATGTCGTGGTTAGAGTTATTCATAATTTGGTTAGCCTATTATATTCTTTTAATGGCCTACCCTTATAATCCTCATCTCTCCACCATTTTTCATTATAATAGTCCTTGCAATATTTAGATAAAGACTCTCTCCAATCAAGCATAGAAAAGTTATCTGAATATGGAGAACGTAAAATTGATCTTTGAAAAATCTGAGAAACTCTTAATTGAGATTGTATATCACCTTGCCTAAGCTTTTCAATATATGCAATTAGACCTTTAAATACAACATCATAAGAAACCCCCTTGTACTGAACGAAATATGTTGCAGCTACGGGGATACCAAATCTTGCAAAAATTTCACTAACCTTGCCTTCTTTATCAGCTTCTTGAATCTCATCTAAAATATTTTCTTCTTGATGAGACCTGTCGATTTTATTCTCTTCAACTTGAGGCAAAATCTCTTCTTGAAAAAAATAATTGATCATTTTAAAGACAGCATTTGAATCAATGTATGAAGTATGCTTTAGAACTTCATCTGTGTTTTCAAATACCCAATCAATTAATTTTTTAGTATAGATTCGCTTATTGACACCATTTGATGCCATAAATCTCATAATATCGTTAAAAACTTTTCCATCAGATCCATAGACTTTTCTGTATTTATTATTAAACTTCTTAAAATACTCTAAAGAAAAATAGTCAACAAATGTCCTGGCAGTCCAATCTTTAATATCATGAGCAAGAAGATTTGGAGTAAGTCTCTTATCCTCAGTGGAAATTTTTCTAGTTCTAGTTATTTTGAAAGGATTTGATAAACTTTCTTTTTCAGGAACAGGGGTAGCCATTATTTCTTTAACCATTTCTAACAATTCATCGCTCATCGATTGCTTCAATATCCTCTGACAAATTCATTTCATCCATCAAATCATCATAATTCATTTCAACTACAAGAGCATGTTTTTCTTCATTGTGCTTTACCTGAAATATCTGATTAGCTGGTTTGCCAAATACATCTACTCTATGAGATGTAAATATTAACTGTATATTCTCTGATTCAGAATATTCTTTTAAAAAGCTAGCTAATTTTATAATCTTATCGTCAGCAGAAAGATGTTTAAGGGTTTCATCAAGCAATACAGGTCCTTCATATCCCTTAAACTTTAACAGAGCAAAACTAAAGGCTAATCCAACAACTTCTATCAAACCACCGCCTCTAGAATTTACAACACCAGTTTCCAGAATAGAATCATTGTAAACTGATCTAATCCTGATCTCACATTTGAAATCATTCTTGCCTTTTTCTCTTTGTTCATCATGAGTATCAAAGAAAACAGCATAGTCTGAACCATAAATCTCTTGAATAAAGGTAGTTGCAGTTACCTCAAGAAAATCAAAAAACTCTTTCTTCTTTTCAAGTGCGATTCTATTCAAAAGAGCGACAGATTTTACTAGTTGATTTTTAAGAGCTTTATTGTCAGCTATTTTAGATTCCAATGTTTCAATTCTTTGCCTTAAATCATCTCTAAGGTTGACCTGAGTATTCAAGTCAACCTTATGATTATCTAAAAACTGTTTACATTCAAGCAGATTCATTTTCAATGTTCTCAATACTCTGATTCAACTTTGTGATTTCTTCTTCAATCTCAATTGTAAGAGAATCAATCTTATCTTTTAGCATCTTTGGGAGGCAGCCATAAAGTTCTTGGCATTGAGTCTCAAGGTCTGTCTTTTCCTTTAGCAATGTCTCATACTGCTCATTAAGGGTTTTCGTTGCTCCTTTGGCTTCTGAGATCTTGGTGTTAATCTTTTCAATTTCTTCGATATAATTCATATTTTTACTCCTGACTGTAAATAGTATCACGCATTCTATCAACTGACAATGCTATCACATCTTCTTCAATGTTATTTTCTTTGCCATATTCTTTAATAAGTTGAATAGGATCATTGATAAGATTAAATTTCTTCATGTCAATTTCAGAGAGCTTACGGATATAGGCACTATTGGATTTGATTTCTTTTTTCTTGGTTTCTTTAGCTGAAAAATTAAAAATCATTTCTGCTGGCAAAGAACTCTCAAGCTTATGATATTCGACATTATAGATAGTACCCTTAAGGTCATAGACAACAGATACAACATTAATATCTCTGCAAATAATTTCAGGTTGCATGGCGTATCTACCAACACTACCAGGATTGATAAATTGAACTCCATCTTCTCGATTTTGTTGCATAGGAGAATGAATATGTCCACTTAGTACCAATTTAGTTGCTGGATGAAAACTAGTGTCCTTAAAAATTACTCCTTCAAAATCTCTTGCTGGAACTGTCATCAAAGACGCATGTAAAGCAAGAATAGGGTAATTAACGTTTTGAAGTTTTCCAGCCCTAATATCAGCATCAAGTTTAGGATAAAAATGTCCCAAGTAGATTCCAAGATGATCAATGCTTTCACAATACTCTAATAATCCACTTGAGAACAATGTATTTAAACTAGACATTGGAAGATTAGACATGTTGTGGCCAATATCATGATTGCCAATGACAGCATAGGATTTAAATGGCCACGGTTTCCCAGTTTCATCGCTTCTTAGGGCATGTAAAAGCTTAGATACAATTGTAGGCTGCACAACTGTTTTATCAAAAATATCTCCAAGAAAAACTACAGCATCAACTTTCTGGTCCCGCCCAATTTGAAGACACTCTAGAAATTCTTTAGCAGAAGTTTCACAATAATTATCTAATCTTCCCGGAGGTTGTTTAGATGCACAGTGATTGTCTCCTACAAATAAAACCTTAAATTTACTCAACTTCTTCTCCAATTAAGTTTACTGTACCACAACTTGAACACTCAAATGTTTTCATAGACTTTAGTTTTTCAAGTTGTGCGATTTGGTCATAAAAGAAATCTATCTCTTCCTGCTTTGCTTTTAATGAATTTTTAACTTCATTATAAGATACGATTTGGCTCTTACATGTTGAAAAGAAGTTTTGAATCTTGACCAATGCTTCTTTCTTTTCATTGATAGATTTAATTTGAGCAGCAATCTTTTTATCAGTAATTAACTTACATCGTTCAAGCTCAGTACGATTCTTGTTGATTTTAAGGCTCAAATCTTCATGTTTTTTGACCATTTCCTTAGAAGATCTATATAATGACATTTTTGATTTAATAACTTCAAATTGTTCAAGATTCTCCTTTGACAAAATGCTATCGTAGATTCGTTTCTTGTTCTTCAATTTGCTAATATTATCAGTGACTTTATTGTAATTTGATTGAAAAGAAGTCAGTGATTGTATAGTCTTATTACTTTCTTTAATTGATTGGAACAAAGACTCATGATTTGCAATGCTCTGATGATATTCTAAGCTCTTCTTTGTGTTTTTGATCTGCCTCATATTATTTAATGCAGTCTGATAAAAATCACTCAAAATTTCAAGATTAGATTGTTTGACTGAGCAATTTTCATAGATTAAAGACATTCTATTAAGATCGACAAGTTTATCATCCAAATTATCATAATCTTTCATCTTGTCATTTAATTCAGAAAGGGTAGTTAAGTCTTCTTTAATCTTGCTTTCAACTTGATTAGCTTCAGAGTTCATCTTTTTGCTACATGAATCAAAATAATCAAGTTTAATGAGTCTTGAAATAAATCTTGGCAACTCTGTGGAAGATAAACTCGTAAGACAAGGTGGTGTGAATTGACCTAGATATGCTAAAGATCCTAAACCAGAATCATCAACGATATCACTGTTACCAAGAAGCTTTTTAATTGCATCAGTATATTTAGAGCCAAAGTTGTGAAATTCTTGAGGTTCTTCATCAGGTGCGTAGTAAGTAAAAACATTCTTAGATGGCCCTTTGGATCTAACAAATTTGCGACCGTCTATGAGTTCTACTGTGACTGTTGTATATTGAGCGCCTAAAGTTACAAAGCCTTTATCAAACTCATCATGTAGGACAAAATTCATAGCTCTATTGATAGCTGTTTTGCCTCCATTACTTGTACCCGTAATAAGGTTAATGTTGCTATCAAAATCAATAACGGTGTGATGATGATTTTGAAAGTTCTCTAATGTGAGTGTTTTGATCTTGTTCATAATTAGTCCAGTAATATTTTATCCATAATTGTAGCAAAGTGCAATGAAATAAATTCTTCCTTTGGCTGGTAATTCATAGATGGGGTTATTTTGTTGTATATCTCAATCCGGTCAATACTAGGATTTGTTAGTTGTATGGGACTATGAATCAATTCGCAGCATCTTTCTTGTAAATCGCTTAAATTATAATATTTCTTACAATGCAAACATTCGAAAGCAGATTTTTTGAAGTAGATGAGAAAACCAAGTTCGTTTAAGTTTAAATCAGATTGGAATTCAAAAATAACTTTGTCATAATTCTTGTAGAATTTTTTAAGAAAGCCAAGGGAGTGATTTTTATAAATAATCCTAACTTGTTTTTGGCTACTAATTGAAAAATTTTTAATGTCTATTAGAAATCCAGAAGTTGTAAGAAGATTATTTTCAAAAAGAATCGCATGAAATTTATTAGAATCTTGAGTAAGAGATTCACGATTTAAAAGAGAGAGATCCATATGATTATTAAAATTGATAGAGACATGATTGTAACTGAATTATATCAACTTAGGGCTATAGTTACAAATATTTCAACTGACCCATTAGAAACAGAAGACGCTAGAAAAAAGATTGATGAATTAATCAACTTAATTTCTCTAGCGCCTCAAAGTGAAAATAATTCTAGCTTCCCGAAAATTTCAGTTAAAAGAGGTTAAATCTCCAAATCTGGCAATGAGATATTTACATAGAAAGGCTCATCTGTTTCAACACTAGCGTAAACAGATGTCGAAATTCTGTAAACATTTCTGGATCCTGTATGTGGACACTCAATTTGCCAGCTGTTATCATCGCAAGGAATAATCTTCCCTCTCTTAAGAGATTTAGGATTATTGATAGCATATGATGTGGAAGAACTTACCTCTTCGTTCCATTTAAAAATTCCGTTAGCTCTTAGACCTTCATCAGACATTTCTTCTTCCGTCATATCTTCGAGTAAATCGAGCATATCAATAAGGAAATCTTGTCCATCTTCTGTGGTCACTGTCTCATAATTTGCCATTGCGTCAGAATTTTCTTGAATTTCATCATTAAACTTTGAATTGTCTACAGATGAAACTGAAGATTCTTTTGGAATAATTGAATTGTAAGAACCGCTTTGATAAGTTTTAAACACATCAGTAACAGAAACATTATTTTGCTTTTGTAATGTGTAAAGGACACTGTATGCAAGCTTCTTAAATGATGGAACAAAGCCATTCTGTTTTACAGTACAATTGTCGTCATTAAATTCAAGCTTACCAACTTCCATAACACCAACATTGGGAGACAGCAAAGTAGTGAACAATTTCATTCCAGATTCATTTTCAGAGGTTGTCAAATCACTCATCAATGCTTCAAAACGTTCACGACCACGAGTAAGATTAAAGTTTTCCATATCAAACTACATTATACTCAGAAGGAGCTAATATGTCAAAGCGAATTTCAATTGGATAGTCAATTCCACCAATAGGATAAAAAAAGAATTTATGATTTTCATTCTTTTGCACTTTGATATATAAAAAGTCATTTCTAGAATATGTTTTTTTAAACCCAGATTCGTAGATTGTGTCCTTATATTTAAAGATGATATTTCCGTTACCACCTCTTGGGCTGTATGACATTTTTAAAATACCAGATTTTTTCACATCTAGATTTAAGCATACTTCATAACCAAATTGTCCATTAATATCATTAGGTGGATTCTCTCCAAGCCTATGTATCGCAAAATCTTCAATCTGGTAATTATAAACTTTCTGCCAATCATCATCAATAAGTAAGACGTGATTAATCTTTTTAGAAGAATTGCCAAAAGAAATCTTAAATACAGAATCTTTTTTAAATTTGCCTTCTATAGCACCAGAAACAGTTTGATTAGGTTGCAATAAGATGGTTTTTTTAATTTGACCATCTATTTTGTTATTTTTAAGAAACGAGATTGTAGCATTAGAACCAGCTCTGCCAGGATCTTTATCGACATTTAGGCCAAAAGATGCATTAGATACAAAACTTGAATACAGATTAAATTTAATATTTCTGTTTGTTTTGTTTATATAATGGAAGAAAAATTTGTTTTTTGATTCTTCGTTGAATCTATGTTCTATAATCGATCCACTTGAATAAATCTTCTCAGGATTATTTAAATAGATAAATTTCCCAGGTTGAATCATATTCCAAACTACCAAAAAACAGTATAAAGATAACTTAGAATAATAAAACATCTCAACCCCTCCAAGGAAAAGAAAGTCTGTAAGTTGTAATTAAAAACTAAATCACAGATAAAATACTTTTCTGAAAAATCTATTTTTTATCTTTTAGGTCAAGTCATGAAATTCAATCTTTCGAAATTAAAAACAGCAGCAAAGCCAACCGCACAAGATTTAGAGAATCAGCTTAGAGCAGAATTAGCACCTTTAGCAGAAATGTATCAGCAAGGCAAGATTTCTCAAAAGGATATCTACAGACTCCTTGGCACTACAATCAAGAATTATCAAAATGAAATTATTGCTGAGGAACTTGAAAGATTTAGAAAGCCAGTTCAAGATTTGACAAGACAAATTTCAAAACTTAAACCTGATTATGATCCTTCTGAAATCTTATCTGAAGTTATGTCTAGTATTAATGTCGCAGTTATTCCTGAATTAAGAAGACTTTATATTTTAGCAAAGAAGAGAACAGAAGAATTATTTAAAGAAATTTCAATTACTACTGAACCAGAAAAACAAACCTGGGGTACATTTGTAGAAGATGAAAAAACAAGAATCTTGGATGATACTAAAGCTTCTTTTGAAGAGTTTGTAGATAAGATTTCTAGTATGTTCGGAAATATTTCTGAAGATGAAGCGAAAGTTTTAATTAGAAATATTCCGCAGCCAGCTAATATTGAAAAAAATCCTGAGTTGCTTGCAAATAGATTTAGTGGAATTGACTCTTATTTTTCAACAAATATTGTAGAGAAAAATCCACTTCCTGAATCTATGGCTAAATATGTAGAAGCTTCAAAAGCTGTTTTTTCATTTTTAACAGGTATCAGAAATAAGGCAAAAGAAACCTGGACTCTATATATGTCTGGAAAATCGCCTGCTGAATTAAGTAATTTACCAAGTGTTGAAAAACAAATCGATGTTGATCCTTGGAATTTATTAGATCAAGCTGGCTATCAACTATCCGCTTTAATTGGCCCTATATCATATTGGAAAGTTGAAAATAAATCTGGCAATATTGAAAGCGATAGTAGTGTAGATAGATCATTTAATTCTGATGATGAAATTATTCGAAGAGTTCAGGAAACAGTTGCTCAAGGTTATGATGATGAGAGATTGTTATATATTTTAACAGATCCAAAAGAATTACAAGGCAACCCAATCCTAAATGATCCTAATTATAAAAGATTAAGAGCCTTGTTTACTGAAATTTTAAGAAGTAATAGATCTAGATTTAAAGACATCTTGGTAAAAGCTGGCTTTAATAATCTCCCTGAAATTGTAGAAAGAGTAGATAAACTTAAAAAAGATCCTGTCTATGCAGATTTCAACCTCTATGCAAGATCAAGATCAGAATCAAAATTATATAAAGTCTTAAGAGAAGAATTTGATTTGAACCCCCTACCTTATGAATCTAATATGAGAATGCCATCAGAATTTCCATGGGGTAGTACAATTAAAACAGACTTTCTTTTACCAGCAGACGTTATTCAATATTCTGGCAATGAATTAACAATCAAGAGACAAATTGTTTTTACTGGTGAATATCTTGAAGGTAGAGCAAAAACCAATGACCCCAAGCTATTATATGGAGAAAAGCAATTCTTGGGGCCAGATGGGAAGCCTCATAAATTTAATATTAATGTTGGTGGAATTTCTATTTCTAAAGACATGAAGACTGGTGTTACAGTTAAAGAACAAGATATTTATAACGCTACTACTGATTGGAAAAAAGTCGCCCAACCTGTTGTTGCATCTATGATTGGTTCAGCATCTCTTTACTTTACTGATGAAGACACAAGATCTCCATTTACTTCAGCTGCCAAAAAGTTAGATCAGCACTTTATTATTTACGATTTTGCTGGATGTAATGATGATACATGTGTTGCTATGAATTTACTTAAAAAAGTTGCTTCAGAAAATCCTAATAGTGAAGCTGCAAGATATCTAGCTACACCAAGAGAATTTGACCAAAAGAAAAAACAACTTGATTATCTAGATGTTGTAAAGGCTAACTTTTTAATGTCTAAAGTATTTTCTGCTGCTATTGAACGATCCTCTTCGAATAGTTTCACAGCAGAATCTATGTATGCTCATTTTGAATATTTAAAGCAATTGAATTTAGATGAACAACAGATTTTAAAAGAATATAGAAATACTCCAGATCAAAATGAAAAATTGAAACAAATTGCTGAGTTAAAATCTTCCTTAAATAATTCTCCTATGAAAGAATTTAAAGACAATTTTGAAGAAGCTAAGAACCAAGAAAGATTTGCAAGAATTTTAGCTGGTTTTGATTATTTGAAAGAGTTAGTAAGAAGTACAGATATTTCTGATGTTGATCTTAGAGTTAAAACTAACGATCTGCAAAGAGGATTAAACATCATGGAACTTAAAACCTCTGCTGAAAGAATTAAGTTAATTAGAAAATATGCCTCTTCTTAGTCCTGAATATATTTCTAAGTGGTATTATTTAGAAGATTTAAACAATACAAATAATATTGTTTTAGTTCAGACATGCACTCAAAATTTAATAACATCTGCAGAATCTAATCAACTTATGGCTGGCCATGCTGGTTCTATGTCAATTACTCCATCGCAACTTGATTGGAGCACAGCATTATCAAGTCCTATTTTAGTTATCAACAACATAGCTCCAAGCGACTCAAGAACTCATAAAGATTTATTTACATTTGTTAAAGAAAAATACGATTATCTATTAAATCATTTAAATCATGGTGGGACAGAATATCCATTAAATTCTAGTTATTTAATGAAGAAGTTTACAATTAAAATTGAAAATGATGTTGAAATAGATACAGATTTGATTGGAAACTTAGGTAATTATTTCAACAATACTCTAGCTGTCGATAATCAAAATTACCAATTAAATTCTAAAGATTTTATTGCTAGGTCAATCAAATTTTATGATGTTAATTTTTATGTCAATGGAACTCAGCTTAAATTAATGGGCGCTGATATAACAGGAACGTTTGATTATTCGAAAAATTATTTTATAAATTCAATGACTAGCATGCCTTTTTATGGGGTTAATTTCTTTAAGTTGAATGGAAAAATTGAGCTTCTAATACCTGTAAGTGAATGGACAAACTTTTCTGTCATAGAGCAGGAATACAACGCTTTATTTACAGAACAAGCAAATGTATCGATACAAATACAAAATGAATATTTAAATCTAGGTCAAATTAATTTGAAAAATAGCCTTACGTTTAATTTAAATGGTTCATTAACTACAGTCTCCTTGACATTTGAAACGTATGCAAGATATCGAGAATAGGATCTTTTATGCCACTTCTAGCCCCACAGCTTATTTCTACATGGTATTTGTTTCAGCAAAATCTCAATAATCAAAGTCTTATTCGCATTGTTGAAGATTGGACAGAGCAACAAACCCAAGAATTAAATGAAAAGAAATTAATACAGGGTTCAAACGGAACTCATGTAATGGATGTTGGTGGCATTATTTGGGAAAATACAGTTAGAGCACCAGTATTAATTATTAATCAAGCTACTGGTTATTCAAGTAGATATACAGATATTTTTGATTTACTTTCCTATTCTTTCAATGCAACAAGATCTCCATTTTTAGATCCTACATTAACATTTTTGATGCAAAGTGCTGATATAACAGTTGATCAATCTGGTGGCAAATGTAATATATCTTATTTATCACCTATTCCAATGTCAAGAACTCTAAATACAGAAACTTATAAGACTATTGATGGAAATGGAAATTATATTGATGTTTCTCCTCCATTTTTAAGAGTGTATGCGCCTGAAAATTATAATGCATTGCCAGACTTTATTGGAAGAGTTGCTAGATTCTATGATTTTTATGTTTCGTTTTTTGATACTGCAACACAATCATATACATCTTTCCCAGTATTGAATGCAAAGATTAATTTCACTTGTAATATTCAAAAGAATTATTTTATTGGTTTTTATTCTCAGGCCCCATTTTTG
>JACCEE011334826.1_pt1 | contig 13518 bp, 9 predicted proteins | sample 7449931 | NCBI WGS metagenome assembly JACCEE01 (sample SAMN15323457, study PRJNA562643) | freshwater metagenome | isolation source: river surface water | place: USA:Blue River Watershed | collected 2017-08-19 | reverse complement strand
CGTTGAAAAAGCTGCCCCAAAGCGCTGCCCATGGCGCCGTGGGTTTCAGCGGCTTTGATGGCCTGCTTGAGTTGACCCAAAATTTGGGGCTCTCCCAACACCATGGAATCGAGCCCGCTGGCGACCCTGAAGGCGTGCCTGGCGGCCTCGGTGTTTTGCCAGACATACACATGAGGCTGCAAACTGCTGGATGACACGCCACCGACCCGACCCAACCAATCGAGTGCCCCTTGGGTGTGGTCAGCAGGTGCGGCGCCGTACAACTCGGTGCGGTTGCAGGTCGACAAAATGGCGACTTCGGCGCCCTCGCCCAAATGACCGCGCAATTGCGACAACGATTCGGGCAACTTTTCGCTGGCAAAGGCAAAGCGCTCGCGCAGATCGAGCGTGGCACTTTTGTGATTAAGTCCGACAGTCCAGATGTGCATCAAGATACCCTTCGGACCCCGGGCGCGCGCGCCCCTTCAGGCCAGTGGCGTTGAATGCTGGCCCGTATCCCGGCCTCGTCCAACCCTTGTTCGGACAGCAACAGCTTGGGGTCACCGTGTTCAGTGAAAGCATCTGAAATGCCCAGCGCCAGGACCTCGCGCAAGATGCGGTGCTCGTGCAGGCACTCCATCACCGCCGAGGCCGCGCCCCCTTGCACCGCCCCTTCTTCGAGCACCACCACCCGGCTGTGCTCGCGGGCCAACGGCAACAACAACTCGAGATCGAGCGGCTTGACCCAGCGCATGTCGACCACCGTGGCGTCGATGTCTTCGGCCACTTTCAGGGCCGGGTGCAGCAAGGGGCCAAACGCCAGCATCAGCACGCCATGGCCCTGACGACACAAACGTCCTTTGCCGATGCGCGACTTGGCCTGCGCCAGATCGGGCAGAGCCATCTGAATGGCCGCGCCCGGCCCGGTGCCACGCGGGTAACGGACTGCCACCGGGATGTCCTGGGCATGGGCCACCGTCAGCAATTCGCGGCATTCGTTTTCGTCGCTGGGACAGGCGATCGCCATGTTCGGGATGCAACGCAAGTAGGGGATGTCGAACACCCCGGCATGGGTGGCCCCGTCGGCGCCCACGATGCCTGCGCGATCGAGCGCAAACACCACCGGCAACTTTTGCAGTGCCACATCGTGGATCAGCTGGTCATAGCCCCGCTGTAAAAACGTGGAATAAATCGCCACCACCGGCTTGAGCCCCTCGCAGGCCAGGCCGGCGGCAAAGGTGACCGCATGTTGCTCGGCGATGCCGCAATCGACATAGCGGTCGGCAAACAGGCGGCTGAACTCGACCATGCCCGAGCCTTCGCGCATGGCCGGGGTGATGCCGACCAATCGGGGATCGTGTGCGGCCATGTCACACAACCATTGGCCAAACACCTGGGTGTAAGTGGGCTGGCTGCCCGCCTTGGGCGGCGGCAGACCGACCGCAGGCTCGAACTTGCCCGGGCCGTGGTAATGGATCGGGTCGCGCTCGGCCGGGGCGTAACCCTTGCCCTTGCGGGTGACGATGTGCAAAAACTGCGGGCCGCTGTTGGCGCGCAATGCTTTGAGCTTGTCCACCAGCAGGTGAATGTCGTGGCCATCGATGGGGCCGTGATACGCAAAACCGAGTTTGGCAAACAGGGTTTCGGGCTGCACCCAACCCGTGGCCTGTTGCTCGATGTGGCGCGCCAACTCGAACAAGGGCGGCGCGAACTCGCGCAAGCGCTCACCCAGGCGTTGCCGGGCCTGCTCGAAGCGCCCTTGCATGAGGCGGTTGAGATAGTCACTGAGCGCACCGACCGGCGGGCTGATCGACATGTCGTTGTCGTTCAAAATCACCAGCACATCGAGGTCACTGGCGCCGGCGTTGTTCATGCCTTCGTAAGCCATGCCGGCGCTCAGGGCGCCATCGCCGATGACGGCCACCACCTTGCGCGACTCAGCGCGCAAGCGCGCCCCCATGGCCATGCCCAAAGCGGCTGATATGCTGGTGGAAGAATGCGCCGTGCCAAAAGCGTCGTAAGGACTTTCTTCGCGGCGCGGGAAACCGCTGATGCCGTCTTTCTGGCGCAGGGTGTGCATGCGATCACGACGCCCCGTCAGGATCTTGTGGCCATAGGCTTGATGTCCCACGTCCCAAATGATGCGGTCGTGCGGGGTGTCGTAGACATGGTGCAAGGCGACCGACAACTCGACCGTGCCCAAATTGGCACTGAGGTGTCCCCCCGTTTTGGCCACGCTGTGCAGCAGCTCTTCGCGCAAGGCTGCAGTGACCTCGGGCAATTGCGAGGCCGGCAGCCGACGCAATGCGCTGGGGTCGTTCAAAGAGTCAAGCACAGACATGAAAGAGGCCCTGAGAGATGGGGATGGGGGGAATTTAAGCGGAAAAACGCGATGTGTCAATCATGGTTGACACTTTATGTTGTCGAACTTGATAATAGGGGTGATGGACCCGATCAGGGTCCGACCTGCAGCCGGGCCCAAGAGCCCCAACAGAAAGCGACAGATGGCACTTACTTACCCCTTTGCAGCCCTGGTCGGGCAAGACGACATGACCCTGGCCCTGCAAATCGTGGCAGTGGATCAGGCAGTGGGCGGGGTGCTGATCATGGGCGACCGGGGCACCGGCAAATCGACCGCCGTGCGGGCCCTGGCCGACCTGTTGCCGCCGATCAAGGTGGTCAGTGGTTGCGCCTATGGCTGCGACCCGGCCAGCCAGAGCGTCGGGGCAAGCTGCGCCAGTTGCGGCCGGGCGGTGGGCAAAAAAACCGAAATGCGGGCCGTGCCGGTGGTGGACTTGCCCCTGGGGGCGACCGAAGACCGGGTGGTGGGCGCCCTGGATCTGGAAAAAGCCCTGGTGCAAGGCGTGCGCGAGTTCGCGCCCGGCCTGCTGGCCAAAGCCCATCGGGGGTTTTTGTACATCGACGAGGTGAACCTGCTCGAAGACCACCTGGTCGATTTGCTGATCGATGTGGCCGCCTCGGGCGAGAACCTGGTCGAGCGTGAAGGCCTGAGCCTGCGCCATCCGGCGCGCTTCGTGCTGGTGGGCAGCGGCAATCCCGAAGAGGGCGAGTTGCGGCCCCAGTTGCTGGACCGGTTCGGCCTGTCGGTCGATGTCAAAACCCCGCAGGACCTGGACCTGCGCATGGAGGTGATCTTGCGCCGTGACGCCTTTGAGCGGGATCCGGCTGGTTTTCGGGCCCAGTGGCAAGCCGCCAACGACAAATTACAAAAACGGGTGGTCAAAGCCCGCAAGTTGCTGCCCGATGTGCAGGCGGGCACCGACGTGTTGCGCTTGTGCGCCGACTTGTGCCAGCGCCTGGGCACCGACGGCTTGCGCGCCGAGTTGACCCTGATGCGTGCCAGCCGTGCCTGCGCGGCCTTGAACGGGGCCAAAGTGGTCACGGCGGCTCACCTGCGCCAGATTGCCGTGATGGCCCTGCGCCACCGCTTGCGACGCGACCCGCTGGACGACACCGACAGCGGGGTGCGGGTGCAACGCACTCTGGACGAGGTGCTGGGCGCATGAGCGAGATGGGTTGGCCCGACGAGGCCGCCCGGCAAGCCTGGGCCGACGCTGAACGCGCCCTGCAGGCTTTGCAGGTCGACGGGCCCGGTCTGGGAGGCGCCTGGGTTCAGGCGCGACACGGGCCGGTGCGCGAGCGCTGGATCGCTGCCTGGCAAACCGCCGCGCCCCGAACGATGCGACTGCCCATCAGCGCCGACGATCAAGCCCTGCTGGGCGGCATCGACCTGAGCGCCACTTTGCAAAGCGGTCGCTTGCAATGGCAAACCGGTTTGCTGGCTCAAGCCGACGGCGCCTGGCTGCTGCTGCCCATGGCCGAGCGGGCGCCCCGGTCGTTGTTGGCCCGGCTGACCCAAACCCTCGACCAGCGCCAGGTCAGCGACCCGCGCGGCCATCCGCATGCTTGCCAAGCCACCCTGTTTGCCCTCGACGAGTCCGATCCCGACGAAGCGGTGCTGCACCCCAGTGTGGCGCAACGGCTGGCTTTTTGGATCCGCCTCGATGGGCTGAGCCTGCGCCATGCCCCGGATTTGCAACTGTTGACCCCGGCACACATCGAGCAAGCCCGCCAGCACTTGCAGCATCTGCACACCGACCCGCAGGCCTTGCGCGCCCTGATGGAAGTCGCCCAATCGCTGGGGATCGAAGACCCTCGGGCCTTGCGCTTTGCCTGGCGACTGGCGCAAGTGCACGCCGCCTTGCGTGGCGGCACCACGCTGATCGAAGACGACCTGACCCAGGCGATTCGAGCCGTCCTGGTGCCGCGGGCCACCCGCTGGCCGCAAGCCAGCGAGGACTCGCCCCCTGAGCAAGCGCCCCCTGAGGCCGCCCCCGACCAGAGTCCGCAACCCCCGCCGGGTGAAGGTCAAGGCGAGCCGATGCCGCCGCCCGAAATGCTGTTGGCCGCCAGCCTGGCCAGCCTGCCGGCCGACGTGCTGGATCGCATGTTGTGGCAAGCCCAGGCCAGCCGCTCGGCCAGTGCCCAGGGCCACAGCGGCGAATTGCGCCGCAACCACCAGCGCGGTCGCCCCCTGCCCTCGCGCCCGGGCCGTCCGGGCGATCAGGCCCGATTGGACATTTTGGCCACCCTGCGCCACGCCGCCCCCAGGCAACGCCTGCGCAGCCGGCCTGCCCACACCGAGGCCAGCGGCCGGGTGCTGCTGCGGGCCGAAGATTTCCACACCAAGCGCTATCAGCAACACAGCCCGACTTGCCTGATTTTGGCGCTGGACGCCTCGGGCTCGGCCGCCATCCACCGCCTCGCCCAAGCCAAAGGCGCGGTCGAGTTGTTGCTGGCGCAAAGCTATGCGCGGCGCGACAGCGTGAGCGTGATCGGGTTCAGGGGCGCGCGCGCCGAATGCCTGTTGCCGCCCACCCGCTCATTGGTGCGCGCCAAGCGGGCGCTGGCCGGACTGCCCGGTGGCGGTGGCACACCGCTGGCCAGTGCCCTGAAACTGGCCCTGGAACAAGCGCAGCACCTCCAGCGAGAGGGCCAAACCCCGATGCTGGTGGTGCTCAGCGACGGCCGCGCCAACGTCACCCTGCAAGGCCTGGGCGGGCGTCAGCAAGCGCAAACCGAAGCACAGGCGATGGCGCAACGCTGGGCCCAAACCGGTCACGCCGCTTTGTGGATCGACACCGCCCCCCAGCCCGAGGCGCTGGCGCAGGCACTGGCCCACACCCTGCAAGGGCGCTATTTGCCCATGCCGCATGTGCAATCGCAACGACTGGCGGCAGCGATGGAGCTGGAACGCCAAGCCCTGGGGCGCTGACCATGCTGTCTGCCCTGTATCCGACACCCGACTGGAACGCCATGCGCCACGAGTGGCCGCACAGTGCGCACAGCGTCTTTGTGCGCTGCGGCGAAATGCGCTGGCATGTGCAGCGCATGGGTCAGGGGCCGGTGTGCCTGCTGTTGCACGGCACCGGCGCGTCCACCCACACCTGGCGCGACCTGATGCCGCTGCTGGCTCGCCACCACACCGTCTATGCCGTCGATTTGCCGGGCCATGCCTTCAGCCATCCTTTGCCGCACCAGACTCCGTCGCTGCCCCATGTCGCCCAAGCCTTGCTGACCCTGCTGCTGCAACTGGGCGTGCGACCGGTGCTGTGGGTGGGCCATTCGGCTGGCGCAGCGATCGCCGCCCGGTGCCTGATGGACGCCGCCTGGCGCGCTGCGGGCGATGCAGGCCGACTGGTGGCCCTGAACCCGGCCTGGTTGCCGATGCCGGGCAGCGCACGCTGGTTTTACCCGCTCGCGGCCTGGGTCGTGGGGCGCAACCCCTTGTCGGGCTGGATCGCCGCCAAACAGGTGCAGCACACCCAAATGGCCGACAAACTGCTGGCCCAGACCGGCTCGGTGATCGATGCCGTCGGCCAGCGTTGCTACCGCTATTTGCTGACCCAACCTGCCCACGCCCGGGGGGTGCTGCAGATGATGGCAGCCTGGGACCTGCAAAGCTTTGCCCGCGAGTTGCCCCAGCTGGCGGTGCCGGTGCAATTGCAAATCGGCCTGAACGACGGCACCATCCCCCCCGGCCAGGCCGACGAGGTGCAACGGCTGCTGCCCCAGGCCCAAAGGATCAACTGGCCCGGGCTGGGGCATCTGGCGCACGAAGAACGACCAAACGATTGCCTGAATGCCATGCTGGCCTTCTCCCCCCCCTGAACCCGGCCCGACGCAACGGGGTCAAGCCCCGGATGACCCCACTGCACCTCGCACCATGGCGCCGGCCCGACCCTGCAGGCCATGGGGTGAAATGCCTGGTGCAGGTTGAGTTACTGTGCGTCCACCATCTTCCAGAATGCCGCCTCCATGGCCCGGGTGTGGGCCACCACGTCCCAGCCGGGCAAGCTCTGGAGACGACGGCGCAGACCGCGCTTGAGCTCCAGCAACCCCTGCCGGTCGGCGGCCATGCGAAGCGCGATCGCCACATAGTCCTCTTCAGTGCCGGCCACCCAATCGGGCAGGCCTGCGGCTTGCATGAAACTCGCGCCCATGCGCGAGACGAAGTGCCGCCCGTGCAAGGTCAGCACAGGCACGCCCATCCACAGGGCCTGCAGGCTGGTGGTGCCGCCGTTGTAGGGCGTGGGGTCGAGCGCAATGTCGATGTCGGCATACTCGGCCATCATCAGGTCCAGCCCCACGGGTCCACGGAACTCCACGCGCTCCAGGTCAACGCCCAGGGCGCTCAGGCGATCCCGAAAAACCCGCACCGCTCCCTCGTCACCCAAACTCGGGGCCTTGAGCACCAGGCGTGAATCCGGCACAGCCTCCAGCACACGAGCCCACAGCGCCAATGTGCGCGGCGTGAGCTTGGGCAGGTTGTTGAAAGAGCCGAAGGTCAACGTCCGCTCAAGAAAGCGTGCCTCATCCCATTCGGGCTCAGGGTAATGCGTCTCGGGCGCGTAGCAAAACACCAGGTTCGGCAGGCGCGCCACACGCTCGGAGCACAGCGCATCGTCTGCGGCAGGCGTGACCACGTCGTCACCGAGCAGCCAGTCCACATTGGGCACCCCCGTGGAGCCGGGGTAGCCCAGGTAGGTCGCCTGCACCGGAGCCGCACGCTGGCCAAACACCGCCATGCGCTGCTGACCTGTGTGCCCGGCCAAGTCCACCAACAAATCGATCTGGTCGCTGTCGATGCGCTTGGCCAGTTGCGCGTTGTTCAGGCTGGTGGCCTCCACCCAATGCTCGGCGCGTCTCTGGGCCAGCCGGGTTTGATCGTCGTAGCTCACCCCGGTGAAGTACACAAAGAGTTCAAAGCGGGTGCGATCCAGCTCACGCAGCACAGGCTGCATGAACAGGTTGACCGGGTGCTGGTGATGGAAATCAGCCGACATCAGGCCCAGCCGCAGTCGCCGTCCGGCCAAAGGCGTGCGCTGAAAGCTGCTGACCTCACGGGCGATTTCGCCCAGCGGCGCGAACAACTCGCGGTGCAAATGGGCCACCTCTTCGGGGCTGAGCTGGTCGCTGTAGAGCGAACTCATGGCGGCACTGGACTCAAAGCCCTTGTTTTCTTGCGCCAGCTGCCGGTAAAGGGCCAGCGCGGTGTCGGCATCACCCTGGCGACCAGCCACCAGGGCGCGCAAGCTCAGGGCGCCCGGCACCGGCCCCAGTGCCTCGGCCTTTTGCAACTGCTCCAAAGCCTGATCCATCTGCCAGCACTCGGCCATGAGATGGGCCAGGCTCCAGTGCGCCTGCTGGCTGTCGGGGTGCAACTGCATGTTGCGCTCCAAAACCTCGAGTGCCTCTTGCCAATGGTTGTGGCGAAAGGCCAGTGCGCTCAGGCGCACCAGCGTGACCTCGCGCGTTGCGCCGGAGGCCGCGCTCAATGCAGCCAGTGCGCTCTCGCGCTGACCCGAGCGCAGCAAGGCTTCACCCAAGTCGATCAGCAGTTCGGACACGTCGCTGACGTCAGCCCCCTCACGCTTGGCCGTGGCCAAAGCAGCACGCAAGACCTGCTCAGCGCCGGCGTTGTCGCCACGCTCGAGCCGATAACGGGCGATGTGGTGCTGCACCTCACGCAGGCGCTTCCAACCTGCCGCATCGGGCTGCTGTGCGCCCAAAGCAGCGCGCTGCGCCCGGGCGTAGGCATCGGCACCTGCTTCTGCATGCCCCTGTTGTTCCAGCACCCGACCCATGCCCAAAAAAGCTTCATAGCGTTCGGGAGCGGCATCGATGGCGCGCTGGTATGCCCCCGCGGCCTGCATCAACTCACCCATCTGCCGGCACAAGTGCCCCGCTTCCAGCCATGCGCTGTAGTTCCGGGGCTGCTGCCGCAACACGCTGGCAAACGCCTCGCGCGCAGGCATCCACTGGCCTTGCCTCACCAGACAGCGGGCCCGCCCGAGGTGCGCCTCTGCCAGCCCCGGGGCGCGCTGCAGCGCATCTTCATAGCCCTGCAGGGCAGCCTGCCACTGGCCGTTGCGCCAGGCGGCATTGGCGCCACTGAAAGACGCAGCCGCCTCGGCCCACCCGGCGGGATCCCCGCTCAGGCCATTGGCATGCCGGGGCGCACCATCCGCACGGCTGGGAGAATATGACTCAGACATGATGCCTCACTTTCATCGGTTTTACCCATGGTCAGCCGTTGATCAAGGTCCTGCCGAAGCTCTACATTCAGGGCTGGACCCGGCGCAGGCGTTGACTGGAAACTCTTCATGGCAACGGACTGCTGTTCAAAGTCACCGGTTGCTCCAGCCACAACTGCGTCAGGCTGCCGGCATCCGAGTAGATTTGGTAGGTGCGACTGCCCAATGCGACCGTCGAGCCCGTGTCCGTCAAACCCGCCAGGTTCACCACATCGCCCGCGTTGCCGTCCACCCGCAACTGGTGCCAGCGCTCGGTCGCTGCAAAGGTGTAGGTCCCGCCCGTCACCCCCAAGCCCGTTTTCGTGGTGCTGTTGTAAATGTTCATGCCCACCAATCGGCGGATGGCCTGCGCATCCAGCGTCAGGGTGTTGTTGCCGCTGCCCGTGAGGTCGATGCGCTCGATCGAAGCCACACGATCGTCAGGTCCTGACAGGCCGGTCAGGTTCAACGACAAACCCGACCCGCTGAGTTGCAGCGTGTCCAATCCGCTGCCACCGTCCACCCGCGACAGCCGGTCGGTGTTGCCGCCCGAACCCATGGGGCTTTGCAAGGCCGTGAGGTTGCTGGCATTGAGCACCACCACATCATCGCCCGCGCCGCCGTACAACACATCGGCACCGCCGTTGCCCACCAGCAAGTCATTGCCGGCACCGCCCACCAAACCATCGTTGCCCGGGGTACCGGTCAGCGTATCCGCTCCACTGGTGCCCAACTGATCGACCATCGTGTTGACAAACGAGCCTGTGGTTGACCCGAAAATCACGTAACTGCGACCGGCATTGCTGACCCCACCCGGGTCGGCCTGGTATGCCCCGACGATCAGGTCGCCCAAGCCATCGCCGTTGACGTCGCCCGCCGAGGACACACTGTAACCACTCTGGTCGTCTACAGCCTGCCCGTTGATCACAAAGCCTCCCACGCCGGCACCCACAGCCGATAACTGAAGCGGTGGGTTGGCCGGGACGCTGATGACCGCCGCCGTGGGGGCAGAGGTAGCAGTTTTGCCAGAGCCCAAGGCGTCGGCGTAGGTGACCACCACGCGGATGGCCTTGCCCACCTGATCTTGGGTCAGGGTGAAGGTGTCACCCGTTGCGCCGCTGATGGCCATCCAGTTGGGGGCAGCCACAGAGCCATCGTTGCGCTGCCACTGGTAGGTGATGCCTGTGATCCCGTTGTCGGGGTCGCTGACGTTGCTTGCGGTCAGCACTTGCCCTTGGGTCGCCGATCCGCTGACGGTGATGCTGCCGGCTTCATCGACATTGGTCACGCTCAGGCTAAAGACGCGGGTCACCGGGGTGCTGCCCGCCACCGCAGCATCACTGACCGCGAGCGTCACGGCATACGCCGCTTTGGCCTCGAAGTTCAGGCTGGTGCCGGCCTTCAGAAAAAGGCTGCCGCCACTGACTTCGAAATGGCTGGCATCGGCCCCGCTCAGGGTGACGGTGCGGGTGCCCAGCGCGTCGTCGGTGATGACGATGTCGGCCACCTTCACAGGGCTGGAGGTGCTGCTGTTCTCGGCCAGCGTGCTCACCGTGTTGTTCAGGGTCAGTGCGGTCGGTGCTTCGTTGACGTCGGTCACCATGATGCTGACCGTCTGGGTCCCGGCGTTACCCGCCGCATCGGTGGCCTTGACCTTCACGCTGTAGGTGGCCGAATGCGTGCCCTCGAAGTCGGGTGCGCTCAAGAAATTCAAAGCCCCGGTGCTGGTGTTCAGGCTGAACAAGGCGTTGTCGGTGCCGCCCGACTCAAAGGCCCACACCAACGACCCCGCCGGGGTGACGTTGTCGCTAGCCACCAGCCTGCCCGCCGCCGTCTGGTTCTCGGCCAGCGTCAGTGTGGTCGTGCTGATGGTGGGCGCGGTGTTGTCGACCGGGAGAGATGCTGCGGTCTGAGGCACGTTGGCAAGGGAAGACGCCGCAACACCCGCCACCACCACAGCTGGCGCAAGAGCAGCCATACCACTGGTTGCTGCCGCAGCGGCGGGTGCGGTCGCCGAAGAAGCCACGACCGAGGGTGTGCTGACCGCTTCGGCCTGCGCCAAGATGAGATCGCCTTCGGTTTCCGCAGACCCCAACGACGAATCGGCCAGCAAGTCACCTGCGACAAAGCCCACCGCAGAATCCGAAGCCACGACCCCATCGGCACTGCCGGGCGTCATGCTGTCGCTGAATGTTTGCACGGGTTCGACAACGTCGGTCTGGTTCGCTTTGCGCCGGGGTCGGGATCTGGATGAGGCCAACGGCCCCGCTTGACCCGGGGGCTGCGACGACAAAGGAGCGGGACTGGCAACGACGGGATGGGCTAAATCAGGTTGATTCATGGAAACCGAGCGGGTTGCCACAGACCCCTTTTTTTCATGAAACTGTGTGGGTGGGGTTCCGTTGCCAGGGTTGGACATGCCTCATCTCCAAGGTATGGGTTGGTTGATGAGTCATTCTAATTAATTATTTTTTACATAACATGTAATTCATAATAGATCAATTCATCCACTTCAGTCAAGCGGCGGCTGGTACGCAGCACGGTCAAGGGTTCGATCCCCGTGGGCACCCAAAATGGCCAAACGACTGCCTGAATGCGATGCGGGCTTTCTCAGCCGGCACGACGCCCCCCTTCGCCACTTGAGCGTGGCGGGGGCGGATCTCTGTACCCATCAGGGGTTGAACCCAAGGTCCAGAGGCATGCCCCCGGTGCCCACGATGAGGGGCAGTTGGCTAGACCCCCAGTTTCACACGGCAATTGGTGAAAGTCGTGGACTTGGCCATGGTCTGCACTTGCGCATTGACGCTGGCAGGAACACGAACACAGAGGGTTGGAGTCGGCGTTTTATTGGGTGAAGGGGCTGCCATGGTCATGCCTCGCGTTGAATGCATGACGATGCACTGTATGGCCATCAGGCGGCTCGATCAAGAGAAAACTCAGTGCCTCCGATGCTCCGCTGGGGCAACAGGCGCCAGGCGAACTGTCCGGTAAGCCGACGTTTCAAGAGCCCACCCTCAGACGTTGGGAAACGGCCCATTCATCAGCACGTTCTGCCAATTCAGCAGCCCCGCCAGCGAGACCCAGGCCAGATAAGGCAGGTTGAGCAAAGCCGCCAGGCGTGACACGCGCCACAAGCCGACGATCAGCAGCACGATCGAGGCCCACAAAAAGCCCCACTCGACCATCGCCCAGTCGGGTCGCTTGAGGGCAAAAAAGAGCGCGCTCCAGCCGACGTTGAACACGGCGTTGATGGCAAACAGCAACACCACCCGACGCCGGTGGTGCGGCCACTGGGCGGCATGCCAGGCCAGCCAGCCGCTGATCGCGGCCAGGGTGAACAAAGTGGTCCAGATCGGGCCGAACCAGAGGTCTGGCGGCTTCCAATCGGGTTGTTTCAGGGCCAGGTACCACGGACCGATGTCGGTCAGGGCACCGCCCACACCGGCCACCGCATAGCTGATGGCCAGCGCGACCCACAAACTGGGCCAGCGACGGGGAAGGGTCATACGCGTGCGAATCCGAACAAGTGTGCCAAATCTTTGAAAAAGATTTTGACATGGGCCAGCGGTTTGCGCCGAACCAGCCGCTTGTTCATGTACGCGTCAAAGGTCAATTGCTGAACATCGCGGTCATCGCACATGGCGACAAAGCGCTCGCGACGGCGGTCGTTCTGATACCAGAAATGTTGCATCAGGCCCAACACCCAGAACACCCGCCCGTGCTCTTTGAGGAACTTCTTGCGCGCTTGCTTGAGCAAGACCGGGTCGTTGGCTTGGAGGCTGGCATGGACCGCCTGGGCGACCTGGGTGCCACACGCCATGGCGTAGTAGATGCCCTCGCCCGACGACGGGGCCACCACGCCGGCGGCGTCACCGGTCAGGATGACGTCGCGCCCGTTGTCCCAGCGGGGCAGCGGCTTGAGGGGAATGGGGGCGCCCTCGCGGCGCAAGGTGGCGCAGCCGGTCAGGCCGGCAGCATCGCGCAAACGCGCCACACCCGTGCGCAAAGAAAACCCCTTGTCGGCGCTGCCGGTGCCCACACTGAGCGTTTTGCCGTGCGGGAAGACCCAGCCGTAGAAATCGGGTGACAGATGACCCTGATACCAGACATCGCAGCGCTCGGGGTCGTACCCGGGCTGGCCCTGCGGGGCCTGCAAAATCTCGTGGTAGGCAAACACCAGCTTGGTTTTGTCGGCGTCGGCAATCGCCTGGCGTGCCACCTCCGAGCGGGCCCCGTCGGCGCCGATGACCAAACGGGCATGGACGCTGGCAGCCCGGGTCCCGCCCTGCGCGTCCCGTTGCTCGTAGTGAACCCATTGTCCACCCGCCGGATCGGATTCAAGGCGCTCGAAGCGGCCGCGCTCGCGCACTGCCCCGCTTTGCGCCGCACGTTGGCGCAGCCATTCGTCAAAGACGTCGCGGTCGACCATGCCGACAAAACCGTTGTCGATGCGGATGTCGACCTCGCGGTTGGAGGGGGCCACCATGCGGGCGGTCCGGATTTTGGCGACCAGCAGTTCGTCGGGTATGGCGTAATCGCGGATCAGGCGCGGCGGAATGGCGCCACCACAAGGCTTGGTGCGCCCCTGCCGGTCGAGCAGCATCACGCGCCAGCCTTGCTGGGCCAACTCTTGTGCGGCGGTGGCGCCCGAAGGCCCGCCACCGATCACGACGACATCAAATTGCGGTGTGCTCATGACAATCCCTTGTGCCCCATCGCGGGGTGCGTGGCAAGTTCCTGCTGGGGCTGCGCCACCTTGGTGCGGCCCACATGGACCGCACACAGCGCCGACACCAGAAACATCACCGATTCCATCGAAAAGACCGAGGCGTAAGCCCAGCCCGACTCACCCAGCAGCGCGTGTGCCAGATCACTCAGGGCCGTGCCCAGCACGCCCCCCAAACCAAATGCCAGCGCCTGTGCAGCGCCCCACAGGCCCATG
>JACCEE010128111.1_pt1 | contig 13526 bp, 15 predicted proteins | sample 7449931 | NCBI WGS metagenome assembly JACCEE01 (sample SAMN15323457, study PRJNA562643) | freshwater metagenome | isolation source: river surface water | place: USA:Blue River Watershed | collected 2017-08-19 | reverse complement strand
TGCGTTTGAGAGAACTTTCTGTTCAATCTGCTTCTGACACTGTAGGTGACCCAGAAAGAAAATTCACAGATATGGAATTCCAAAACCTCAAACAAGAAATTGAGCGTATTTCATCTGTGACAGAATTTAACGGTAAGAAGCTTCTTAACGGCGAAGGCGAGAAGTATGATTTCCAAATTGGTATCAAAAACGATGCTTTTGGTGACAGAATCAGCTACAACGCTGCAACCACAAACTCAACAATGGGTTCACTTGGTGTAGGCGAATTGAGTGTATCTTCTAAAGAAAGCGCTCAAACAAACCTAGCAGCGATCGACGCCGCCATTGAAAAGATCTCAGGACAAAGAGCTGATCTTGGTGCCGTACAAAACCGTTTGACAAGCACCATTCAGAACTTACAAGTAACAGGTGAAAACCTTTCAGCTGCTAACTCACGTATCAGAGATACTGATTTTGCTTCTGAAACTGCCAAGAGCACTAAACTTAGCATTTTAACTAATGCCGGTACTTCAGTATTAAGCCAAGCCAACACCCAAGGACAATCTGCCCTCAAGTTGATTGGTTAATACCTCGAATCCAAATGGCCCCTCTCTTTGAGAGGGGCTATTTGTTTTATTATTTGCTCATTCATGAAAGGGTTATGACGATCATCAGCCTTTGACTTCTAAACCTTCTTTTAGAAGTAAAGAGCGAAGCATTTCCCGCTTGTCCCCCTGAATTTCAATCACACCACTTTTCCCTTCTAAAGAATAAGTCCCACCAGAACCACACTTTTTTTTCAAAGTGGCCGTGAGATTTTTAAGATAGTCATCATTTTTCGGAAAACGATCAATGACAGTAACGATCTTCCCGCCTCGCCCGCCCTTTTCTACACGTAATCCTACAGGACCTGTAAAAGAACTTGCGTCTTCTGCCTTTAGGCAACGACAAGAAATAATGAGCTCCTTGCACTTAGGACACTTTTCATTCATCTTAGGGTCACTTGAATAAACAATACGTGCATCACTCATAATTGGAATCCTTTTTCCTCTATCAGTTCTTGAAGTTGCGAAGCAGTAAGCAAACCTTCAGCTGCTCCTTTCTCGCCTATCTTCCAACCGGCGTAAACAATGGCTTTTTTTAAGCAGAGAGCTGCCTCCTCACCTTGATGATAAAAATGAACAAAGGAAGAGAAAAGGGCATCCCCAGCTCCAATTGTATTGACAATAGCTCGAGTCGGCATGGCAGCAAAATGCTGAAGGCTTTGATCTTTTTTTAGATACAAAAGGGCCCCACGCTCTCCCAAGCCCATCACAATGACTTCGTTGTGATATTCTTTAGCCACTTGATAAACAAAATCTTGCTCTCGACCGATTTGCCCTTCGTGACTCATAAAAAGAATGTCAGCCCCACTCATAAAATCTTTATTATAAGAATCATAGAGATCATGGAGCACATGCACATCGGTGGCCTCTTTGATTTTCTTTTCTTTAGCCTTTTTTAAGAAGGGACGAGAAAAATTAATATTACATAAAACAGCTAAAGACGAATCAGAGAGGGCCTTATCAAAATGCGATTCGGGATAAGCCATTTCTTGTATGTTTTTTAGGTCGACAAAGATTTGACGCTTCCCTTGCTTATCATACAATATGACGGATTTTGCCGTTTCATTCATCACAGGCAGAAGAGAATTTCCGGATAGCCCCATTTGTTGGCAAACATCAATAATGGCCTGTCCTTCGAAATCTTGGCCAATAAGTGAAAGCAAAGAGACTTCATTTCCAAGTGCTCTTAGGGCTTTCGCAACGTTAAATCCGACCCCTGATATGGTCGTCCCGACTCCAAAGAAAGGATAGTTCACAGGGGTGTATTCTAAGGGGAAAGAATCAATCTTAAGCGTCGTTTCAATATTAATCAAACCAGATACTAATAGTTTTCTCATAGTCGTCCAAAAAAAAATCTATTATCCTTATTCAGAACTTAAGCTCCGGAGGAACAAATGGATTTAAAAAAGATCATTCGTGATATTCCTGATTTTCCTATCAAAGGAATACTCTTTCATGACGTTACCACTATTTTTAAAAATCCGACAGCCTTCGCTTACTGTATTGACGAGCTCAAGCGTGAATATGTTTTAAGTGGCTCCAATACCATTTGCGCTATGGATGCCAGAGGTTTTATTTTAGGTGCGGCCCTAGCTTTGCAAGTTCATGCCCCACTTGTCCTTGTAAGAAAAAAAGGGAAACTCCCTGCAGCGAAAGTCTCTCAAAAATATGATCTCGAATACGGCACTGCCGAAATTGAAATGCAGGACGATCTTGATTCTAATTCAAAAGTGTTCTTAGTCGATGATCTTGTTGCGACAGGAGGCACTTTAGTGGCCGCCAGTTCACTGATTAGCCAACTTGAAGCAAAGATCACAACCATTGCTTGTATTGTGGATATGCCTGACCTCGAAGGCAGCAAACGCCTAAAGGCCTTAGGTCACCGCTTCTTTTCTATGGTGGAATACTCAGGGCACTAATAAGCGTAAGCAGCGTCTTGTAATTGACCTAGCTGCTCTTTAATATCGAGAAGCTGGGTCTCCCAATAATTTTGTGTATCAAAAGCGCTATAGGTCTTTTTAAAGGTTGGATCTTGCCAACGCCGAGCAATCCAACCGTTAAAATGAATCATGCGTATAGAACGCAAGGCTTCGATTGTATAAAGAGACATATGCACGTCTTCGCGGGCCATCGAATGATAGCCCTTCATAAAAAGCTCCTGCTCCCCTCGAGAATGTTCATCTCGTCCTGGAAGAAGAAGCCAAAGATCCTGCTCTTTGGGCCCGAAGACACAATCATCAAAATCGACAATCCAAGGGCCATCAGAGGTCCAAATGATGTTCCCGCGATGAAGATCACCATGAATGCGTTGATTTTGAAAATGCTGAAAGCTAGGAGTAATGAGTCCTGAAAGTTGACGGGCGACAGAGAGATAATGCTCGACGGTCGTCTGAGGGAGAAAATCAGCCTTGGATAAAGTTTCAAAGTGGGCTTCGATATAGTTTTGGGGATTAAAAACGGGACGGGCCTTAAAAGCTTGAGCTGTTCCGGCATTATGAATGCGTCCTATCATACGTCCGATTTGTTCGATTTCTTCTGCCTGCAATTCATCTTTGAGGCGTCCTCGCATTTTAGGAAAAATGGCATAGAAAAAACCAGTCGCAGGACATTCAAAAAGGGTTTGTCCTTCTATCATCAAGGGAGCGATGACAGGAATTTCAAGTTCGCGCAATTCCCAAAGAAAGGAGTGCTCCTCCAACAAGGCGTCCTTAGACCAGCGTCCAGGGCGATAAAACTTTACGACGACACTTTCCGAAGAATAAGGTGAAACAAGTAGCTCGTGCTTGAAGACTTCAACTTCATAAACACGGTTTTCTAGACTATTGAGAGCAAAAACTCGCCCCGAGGGTCGGAAGCCCTTTACAATCAAAGCCTGATCAATCACCTCTGGGGTTAAGGCATAAAAATACTTTGTTTCTAAATCGCCTAATGAACTCATGCTCATGTTAATAACAGTAAATCGGATATTTAGAAATGGTTTTATTAAATTCCTCTAAAAACTTAATATAAGAATTTATTTCAGTATTCGCTGGAGCAGGATTTTTCTTTTTGGCTTTTCTAGCTTCAGCTATTTTCTTATCAAATGCAGGATCAAGTGCCAAAGTGACAGATATCGGACGGTGGTCAGAGCTGGAAATTTGGTCAAATACTTCTGAATGAGTAACGGACAATCCTCGAACAAAGATATGATCCACCTTATGTCCAAGCATGAATGTAGATCTATCATCTTTTTTAAAGCCAACAGGAAGCATGTCTAGACCTTCAACAACCTTATTTAAAATAATCAGACGTGAATTGGACCAAGTATTAAAGTCCCCTGCCCATACAACAGGCCCCTTATGCGCTTTAATATACTTTGCAATGTCGAGCATCTGACGCTCAAATTTATCATCTGTAACAAAATTGATGGCGTGAGTATTAATCATTAAAAGTTTTTCAGAACTACCAGCAAGCTTGTAACTCGTCATGATACTCATCTTGGGAGTATTTAAAAATGGTTCACGATCTGGACTCGTTAAGGGCTTAACAGTCAAAGGGCTAGCCTTGGATGATGTAGTTACCCCTGTCACGCTTTTATCACTTTTCTCAAAAGAAACTGCTGTATCTTGACGAAGACTTTGTGTTTTATCCGTCACAGACTTTTTACCAGATTCGAGCCTCGTTTCTTGAACGGCAATAATGTCGTGCTTGCGAGTAAGGCTATCATAGTCTTTTTTCCACTTTTCACCAGCTTCTGCTTTTTTTATATTCCACACAAGTAGTTTAATTTCATTGGCATTTAATGTTTTATCAAGTTTTGTATTTGCCTGTCCCGTTATTATATTTTTTTGAGCCCAAGCTAAATTTAAAACAATAAAAGCGCCAATTAAAATACCTATTCTTAAGCAACTCATATGCAACCTCACTTAATACTCAACACAAGAGAAATTGGTTTGTGATCTGAGCTTTTAATATCGGCCAAGACTTTGACCTCACCGACCTCAATATCTTTTAAGAAAATGTGATCAACAGCATGACCAAACATAAAAGTACTGCGCTGATCATCTAAGAACTCAACTCTTTTTAACCCCAATTGCAAAGCAATATCGAAGCAAATCTTCTCTCTATGATCAGACCAGGTATTGAAATCACCAATCCAAAGGACTGGGCCCTGATGTTTTTTTATGATTTCGGCTAGACTTAATAGCTGTTTTTTATAACGACTTCCCCAATCATAATTGAGAGCGTGTGAATTAATGAGAAGAAGTATATTTTGAGATCCTTCAATCTGATAACGACTTATAAGACTGGTCTTAGGAGTGTTATACCAAAACTCTGTGCTCGGACTTTTAAATGCTTTCACTTCAAGCGGAGAATAACGCGAAACTGTTGCAACTCCAGTCTCCCCCTTATTTTTATAATTAAAAGAAATGCCCATATGAACTTGGTGTTCAGGTAGTTTTTCAAAAGTGTCTTTCATCAGAGGAATCAAATAAGCTTCTTGCAACGCCAGAATATCATATTGAGGAATCAACTTAGAAAAATCCATTTTCCATAACTCACCTTCGATTCCCTTGTGAACATTCCATAAGAGAATTTTGAATTGATGCGGCAAAGTATTTTTTAACTCTTTTTTCGGAAGAAAGGTTTTGAAGGCGTCCTGAGAAAAAGCTGCCGAGACAAAAAAAATATAAAGAGAAAGAAATAAAGTTCTCACTCTTGAATAAACCATTCGTGAGCATTGCGATTACATTTAAGATGATGTGGTTTATTTTGCTCATCCCATATCATCTCACAACGAATCCGGCGGACATCGTAGCCTGAATCTACGGCAAGCTCGACGCGATAATTATTAAGACCAAGATTTTTAAAATTTTGAACTTCAATCTCGGCTCCGAAGCGAATCATACTTTCAAGTTGCATGGCCAAAAGGGCGCTCACTAAAGTACTCATATTTTCCTCCAGATAAACTTGAGTAAGAGTTAACACAGATTCCTTCTGTCCCCTAGCGCCCTGAAGAGTTTACAAGGGCTTAAGCTTCTCAAAAGCACAAAGCACAGAACTCAAGTTTTCTTCTTTAAATCTAGACACTTAAGTTTCCGAAAAGAAGTTGAAAAAAGTTATAAAAGCTCTCGTAGGAAAATTCTTTATGGAAAATGATTTCTATCAAAAGCAAAGAAAAGAGATGGTTAACCGCCATCTAAAACTAAGAGGAATTAATAACCTACGCGTTCTTAAAGCAATGAAAAACGTTCCACGGGAAGAATTTCTTCCACCAGAGCGCCAAGAATTTGCTTACAACGACGGACCTCTGCCCATAGGCGAAGGACAAACAATTTCTCAGCCTTATATTGTAGCCTATATGACGGAGTGCTTGCAGCTTTCTTCTGACATGAAAGTTTTGGAAATTGGTACAGGGTCAGGTTATCAAAGCGCTGTACTCGCCGAACTCGTGAGAGAAGTTTATACGGTCGAGACCATCAAATCCCATTATGAAAATGCCAAAAAAAATTTACAAAAACTGGGATATAAAAATATTTTTTTCTTAAACGCTGATGGCCATAATGGCTGGCAAGAGTATGCTCCCTACGATAGGATTATCGTCACCTGCGCTCCAGAAGAAATTCCTATCAAACTCGTGGAACAACTATCTGTGAATGGAAGAATGATTCTTCCTGTTGGTTCAAGAGGGGATCAAAAACTTTTTCTCGTTGAAAAGAGAAACAATCAGATCGAAACAGAAGAACGACTTCCAGTCATCTTTGTTCCTATGGTCAAAAGAAATTAAATTCCCATGTTAGCCAGAATGTTACTGATGTTATTCACCATTGTAACAAGATCTGGATGAGAACTTTCAAACTCATCAATACTTTTTTTTACTTCATTAAAAGACTCTTCAAAAGGTCCACTTGGCTTTTCTTTTTTGTCAGCAAGTTCTTGGACTTGACCTTCAAGGCGCTTTAATAAAATTTTTAATTCGAGAGTTTGCTTTTCATTAAGTGATTTTCCACTCTGCAAAGTTTGTTCAATTTTCTTTATTGTTTCCTTAATCATAAGCCCCTCAAATTGATTCATTTTATTTATAATCATACGCCATTTTTTTGACTTGTGGTGACTTAAAATCAGAGCCAAATATCCACTGGTCCTCTAAAATGCAGTGCAAGTGCGCGAATGGTCATGATGATCTTTGGCACTGACTTTGCTCTATTAAAACATCATCTAAATCAAGGATGGTTTAGAAGGAGTAAAATCATGCTCAATAAACTTAGTCTTCTATTAGGGACGATAGTCGCATTATTAATTTTTTCTGCCTGCCAAAAACAACTGATTGTTCAAGAAAAGCTTAATTGTCCAAATCAGACAAACACAAAAAAAATAACCCAGAAAAAAATTTTTAACGTCGATTCTGAACTTAAGGTTTTATTATCGAAAACCAATAACCTTGCTCAATATGAAATGAAAAGTGATAACAATTTAGACTGAACAGCTTCCAAGAGAAAAGGGCTGAGGTTCAACATAACGAGTAATGGCCTGACGAATTTTAGAAATATCTACATCTGTATTTTTGCAAAAGCCGTAAGGCTGACTGTTATGAATTGCAAATACTAACTTAGGGGCAGTGGCTACAATCCCTTCAAAAAGTTCTTTTTCACAAGCGACAGCAATGATGGCCTTAACCCAAGGTTGACGTGCCATTGCGACCGCTTGTCTTCCACCTGCAGCCAAAAAACAAGTCACCTTAAATTCATCACGCAACTTCAAAAGCTCTCCGACCTTACACCGACCGCAACGCAAACAATTATTGATATCAGCCGTCACGTTTTGTTTACAATCACTGGCCTGCAAACAATGAGGAAATAGTAAAAGAACATTCTCGGCAAGCAAGGGCTTACGCTGAACAAGTTTGAACATTTTATTATTGATTCTAATAAAACCTTTTTTAAGCATAAGCACCACTCCCTAAGTAAAAATCATTAAACAACAGAAAATGTAAGGCGCCAAGGAATACTAAAAACTTATAAGTAAAATTTTAGCAGACGTTTTTAGTTGGGTTTTCCTCGCTATCTTGGGAAGGTGAAATAAAATAAAGAATGAGAAAGGGTAAAACCCACACAAAATAATGATAGGGAGTCATTTTTGAAGTTAACAAAAAGATAAGGAAAGCAACCACAAGAAAAAACCAGCCTTGGGTGATTCTAAATAATTTTTGCCAATTTCCTAAGAAAGCCAGTAATCCCACGAGGATAATCCCAACAAGGGGGATTACTATTTGCAGGGGTTGGGAAAAATTTTGCAAAATAGAAGATCCACGAACAGGACGAACGAGATTGAAAATAACAACATTTTCAATAAAACCTTTATGATCCCAAATTAAAAATGGAAAAACTCCTACACAAAAAACAAGGCCAGAAACCAAAACAACTCGCCAATGTTTTTGAAACAAACAAATCATGAGCACCACCCCCACAGGAAACTGCTTGGCCAAAAGAGAAAGCCCAAACATGAAACCACTTGCGGTACTCTTATTTTGTTTTAAAGCTATCATTCCGAGCAACATACAAATCGTTGGTAGAAAATCATTTGTTCCTCTGTTCATGGCCAAACGAAAATAAAAATCTGAAGCGAGGAAAAAAAGCAAACCTAGATAAGCATGAAAACGTGAGAAAACGAGGAGCCCTTGATAAATCAAGAAGGCAACAAAAAAATACAGCAGAGCATTCCCGACATAAATCCCCTTATCCCCAAACAAAGCAACAAAGGGAGCATAATAAAACATGCCAAGTGGCGGGTATTTTAATGCCGCATAATCGACAGTCCCTTTAGAGGACTCAACAGGATAGTGGTCTATCGGTTCTGAATACGGGTTTTTATGCTGAACAAATAAAAGAGGAATGGCACGCAAATGAACGTGTGCAATATCTTCCATATTATAAGAACTTTTGCTTAGCCTGTATGTCGTATGACCAATCCTTAAAGTCAAAGCGAAAATAACGATAACAAAAAGAGTCATCAGTGCTTTGGGATTCTTACTGTAGCGAGCTAAACAGCTATCAAACTCCCGTTTATAGTAGTAAAGCAGAGGAATAATAAGAAGGAAGAAAAGTCTCATCATCGGATGAGGAGTATCAATGCAAAAAATAGAAAAGATAAAAAGAAATATGAAGAGGAAAAACATGAACTAGGCTTTCATCACATAGACTTTAAAAACGGTTCTGCCATGCTCGAGCTCCTGATTATCTTCAAGAGATTCTGATTCAACAGTTAGTTCACCATCCATCCCTTCGAGCAAGCCTTTGATCAGCGGCATACCAAAGCCTGTTCCTTTCTCACCTTGAGTGCCAGGACGTGAAGTTTTTTCATTCGGAGAAAATATTTTGCTGAGAAGCTTTTTGGGAATCCCCATCCCATGATCTTCGAGTTCAAAAACTATTTTTTTATTTTCTTCAGTTACACGCAACCAAATTGAGGATTTAGCATAGGAAAACTTAACCGCATTTGAGATAAGGTTATTCATAACTGTGCTTTCAAAAAGAACGGGATCAACCATAATTCTCTTCTGTCGAATTTCTGGTGAAGCATCAACATTAAAAGTGATCTCCTTCTCTTTGAATTTCAATATAAAAGTGTCATGAATAGCAGTAATAAAACGTTCAACGAAAACAGGACTCTGAGTCATTTTTTGCTTTTTGCTCTCGAGAGCCTGCAAGGTCTTAATGCGTGATACAAGGTCGCAAATTTTATCACTGGCCTTGTTGACCATGGCCCAAGTGGAATCTTCATCTTTGTTAAAGGAAGAATAAGCTTGAATTACAGTCAGAGGATTCGCAATATCGTGGCAAATAACACGTACAAGATTTCTTAATCTTTCAGCATCTTTTGCTTTTTCAGTTTGAATCGCATTCTCAATTTGCAAATGCTTTACGCGATAAGTGAAACCAGCGGTAAAAATCAATGTTTGAGCAAGTACAGCTGAACGCCAAGCAAAAAGCTCCCAATATCCAGAGTCACCTTTTAGAAGGTGTACACGGGAAAAATAGAATGCCATAGCAAAAAAGAGCGGACTCCAAGCAATGACATAAAGAAGAGCAGATTTTTGTTTGCGAATAGAAAGATAGACGGCGAAACCAATCATCAAAGCGAAAGAAGAAAAGATAAAAAGATCGCCAAGATATTCCACCAAACCAATAAAGGGCAAATAGGCAGGGAAAGCTGCAAGAACAGCTAAAATACCTCCGGCACTAGCAAAAACGTAAAAGCTGGAACCGATGCGCGGAAAGCGATAGCGCAACTCCAGTAGACTATGAGTAAAAAGTAAAAAACCTACAGTGGTGAACAATCCAATAGTTGTTAACATCTGGTTTAGTGGGAAAATACCACCAATAATACCAAGACAAGTAATCATTCCCCCCAAATATATCGAGTAGAAAATAAAACTTATCTCTCTCACAGAAATAAAGATAAAAAGGTTGTAGATAAGAAGAACTCCTAAAGCCCCAAAAAAGAGTCCTGTATCAAATTCCTTCGTTTGCAGCTGACCTTCGCGATAAGCCCAATCGGTCAGTTTAAAGGAGATAAAGTTACTACGGGCGCAATGAATCACAACAGTATAAAGACGATTCGCCTCTAGGGGAAGCTTCACTTGTGCGTTCTCTAAAGTATCAGCTTTAAGATCACGATAAAGCGCCTTTCCATTTTCATCAAAAATATCAACTTGAAAAAAAGCATCACTTGGCTGCATGCTAAGCAACCATTTACTTGGGAAAAAGTTTTTCTCAGTCTTAATTTTGGTTTTGACCCAGATGATTTGATCATCATAAGTCATCTTTTCAAAAGCCTGGGGGGCCGGGGGGTTAGATAGAAAATAGTCAGCGATGAGCTGTTTTTGACTGGAAAGAAGTTGTCTCTCAGACCAAAACTCGAGGTTCTCTTTATCAAAGCTATATTCAAACTTTGACCCATCTATAAGTATTGGCTCTTGCGCGACAAGAGCAAAAGAAGACAACAAAAAAATTAAGAAGAACAAAATGTATTTCATTGAACAAACATTCTAATTGAGGTTTTCAAAAAAACAAATAAGGCAAAAAGGGTGACAATGCTCAGTAGTCTCAAGTTTTCCATCCTTAAAAACAACAGAAATTCAAAAAGAGTAACTGACTAAGTTCCTAGGCTTCTTGCAAGGCCGTGACTTCACGATTAGTCGTACGCAATCTCAAAGCCAAACAGTATGCCATACGCTCATATATTACTGCACCAATCTCGGGATTCAGGGCCACAACTTCTTCAAAATCTTTACGAGAAAGAATGAAAAGTGAGCAGTCAGAAGTCGCTAGAGCATTTGCCGAACGCTTCTTTTTATCAAGAAAAGACATGTCGCCAAAAAAATCTCCCCTCGTAAACGTTGCCACATGGTGGGAGGATCCACCAGGAAGAGGAAGAATGATCTTAATCTCCCCCTTTCTAATAAAGAAGATTTCATCTCCCAAATCGCTTTGTTTAAAAGCCAAATCACCAGTTTTTAAATTTTTCAACTTCATCTTGTTTTGCAAAACAAAAAGGTGATCATTTTTCACAGAATTGAAAAACTCTATTTCACAAAGCTCCAATTCACGATCGTCATCATTCCACAAAGGAAATTCTCTTTTTATAATCTCTTCCTCGCAAAACTCTAAAGCGGAATCAAGATCAGCAAAAAAATGCTGAGGTTCAAACCCTAATTCATGCATATAGACCTTTATACTTTCTCCTGAATTTGGAGAATCGGGAACATTAGAAAAGAATAACCGTGCTCCGCTTTCTTTCAATTGTTGCTCTATTTGTTTTAAGAGATGAGCAGCCGTATAATCCAAAGACTGTACACGTCTCATTTCTAAAATAAGGGTTCGGCATTTTCCCAAGAAAGGTGAAACTTCTGAAAATAGCTGATCTGTAGTCCCAAAAAAAAGTTGCCCTTGCAATTCAAAGACAACGGTCTCATCTCCTTTCTCTTCAAGAATGGCCATTTCTTTGCTAATGCGCTTTTTCTTTGAAAAAGTTCCACTTCCTAGAATTTGTCTTCTCACAACAGAACGCTTGATGTGGTCGCGCAAAAAAAGCAAAATGGCCATCGCAATACCTACACCGGCCGCTAAAATAAGACTTAAGGAGATTGCAGAAATGACGACAGCAAGAATAACAAAAAAATCTAAAACAGTTTGGCGGCTTTTCAAAAGTTTAAAATTATTTTTATCAATCATTCTCACTGCAACAACTAATAAGATTCCAGCGAGAGCGGAGACTGGTATCCAAGCAATAAAAGAACTTAAAAATAAAAAGATCAGAAAAGCAAAAACTCCCATAAAAATGCCTGAGAAGCGAGTTTCTGCTCCACTTGTTAAACTCACAAGAGTCGCTCCCATTGTCCCTGCTCCCGGCATGCCTGCACAAAGGGCCGAGCCAATATTTCCCAAACCTTGTCCCAAAAGCTCTTTATTTGAGTTATGACGATTACGAGTAAGAGCATCAAGAACAACACAGGTTTTCAAGGTATCCATCGAAAGTAAGACAGCCAGAGTCGCAGCGGGTATAAATAGATGAATAAGCGATGAAAAACCGAGAGTAAACATGGCCTGCCATTGAGATTGAAGCAAGGTAAGATAGTTAAAATCTCCGCTGACGATAGGACCTATTAAAAAATAATTACCTTCAATTTGTCTTAACTCTGGAACGAAATACGAAAGAGCAAAATATGTTATCACCCCAGCAAGCAATGCCATGATTGTTGCAGGTATTTTTTTTGTAAAACGATCTGCGTAAACCATTGCGAGAATAGTCACTCCTCCTACGACAATCGCTTCCCATTTCCAGAAATATAGGCTCGCAATTCCTTTATAAAGCGGAAGATCTTTAGGCAGACCTAAAAATTTTGGGAGTTGACCAATAAAAATTAAACAACCAACCCCACTCAAGTATCCAGCAACAACAGGATAGGGAATATATTTAATAAACCGTCCTGCCCCAATCCACCCAATGAGAACTTGAAAAATTCCAGCGCAGAGGGCAACCAATAATAAAAAGCCAGGAATACCATCGACAGGCATTCCTTGAGTCACTAAGTCTTTGGCCAAGACGGCCATGACAGCTGCTGCTGGAGCGCAAGGAGCAGTAATCAATCGCTTTGTTCCTCCAAAGACAGAGGCCAAAATACTAAGAACAATTGTTCCAATAATGCCAGCAATAGCTCCTCGAGAAGCGAGCTCTTCACCCAAAGGTGCGTAGATAATAAGACCAAAAGCGATCGCCGAAGGTAGCGCAACAAGGACTCCCCCAAGACCACCAAAAAGATCACGGCTTAAATACGTTTTAAAACTTGATTTTGTATTATCTATTGTTTCCAAACTTCCCCCTGAGCGTTGGGATGATTTTAACAAAATATCGAAGCATTTATAGTCGAGGAAGAAAAAATAAAATGAACTAAAGCGATCAAGTTAATTTTTTTTTCAAGAGATCTTTACTTTAAGTGTTAGAAGAAAAGTCTTAGGATTCAGAATAATCATTTATTAGGAGTTATGTATGTCAAGTCAAAGAACAAGCACCAGATCAACAACAAGGTCAAATGCTCAAGGCCCTGCTCCAAGAAAACTTCTTCCAACAGGGAAAGCCCCCAAGAAAGATAAAAAGCCTACACTTCCAGTCAACGAACTAAATGCTTGGCTTAAAGATCGCCATCATTGGAATCATGATGAATGGCTTAAGCTTCTTGCCAATCTTGAAAACAATGGTCACAAAGATTTTGTAAGCACAGAAGAAGGTCGACACGAAATTGGGCGTTACTTAGAAAAACACCGCCACTAATCTTTAATTGTGCGGCCATAAGTGTTGGTCAGAGATTAAACAAAAGGGAGATTTTCGAATCTCCCTTTTTTATTAGATACCGTTATAAGCTCTAATCTTTCTTCTGGAATGTGGATCTACTTTTTTGACAAG
>JACCEE010400362.1_pt1 | contig 13527 bp, 12 predicted proteins | sample 7449931 | NCBI WGS metagenome assembly JACCEE01 (sample SAMN15323457, study PRJNA562643) | freshwater metagenome | isolation source: river surface water | place: USA:Blue River Watershed | collected 2017-08-19 | reverse complement strand
ATGTTTTTATTATGGTTTTATCTATCAGAATCAATATTCACCTTACGGAGGTTCTGATTATTCTGACAGCATCAGAGTAATTCTGAAAAAAGAGGAGCTTGATATTTCAGACTATGAACAAATATTGGTTTTTAGCGATTCTGTTTTAAAAGTAAACCCTTTAGATTTAACCACTTTAAATTATGTACTTTATTGTCATGATTTTCTGCAAGATTTTTCTATGGTGGATCTAACCATGTCAAAATTTAAAATTATAATCGATGCTATTTTTAGTTCCGGTACAGGGGAAAGTCAAAAGGATCCCTATTATGTCATTTATGTTGATCATGAATATGTTCTTTTGAACATTTTAGGCTATAAAGTAAAAGGCCAAAGTTTAGTAGGAACCTGTGATTATATGGAAGTTGCTAAAAATAAAGACAATATCAAAGGGATCTATTTTGATGTAAGCCCCAGTTTAAACTATTTGGATAATTTGTTCAAATAAAGGGGGTTCTTTAAATTATTAACCTGCCATTGAACATATTGCGCATTCAAGAAAAAGGAATTTAATGCTCCAACCTATCAATGATAACAGGATTGCATATATCAAAATTAAAAATATTTTATCATGGTCCTTTTTGTATTGTCTATAAAAAATAAAAGGAACTATTATAATCAAACCCACATATACAATTAAAAATTCAATATTGTCTTTATGGTGATTAGCTATTTTTTGAGCTATTGGCAATACTGCAAAATAGGATAATGCATGAATTGCAATGAATCCAATAAAAGCAATTAAATTTCTTTTTTTAATCATTTAAATTTACTTTACATTGTTTGGAAGTTTTTTTAATTTTTTTGTCACACTGAGTAAGTGAAAATGGAACTATGGGACTTATGTATTTGATGTCTTCCTTTTTTGTTGATGTTTAATACTATATCTAACTTTTAAGATTATAAAAAGAAGAAAAATGGTCCCACCGAGCACTATTAGCCATTGAAATTGTGGAGATACACCTTCTGTGCTATCATGAGGTTTTCCAAAAAATTGTTTACTTGGATTATTGGTCTCTTTTATTAATATTGTTTCCCTTACATTTTTGACGACATGAGTCATAGTTTTATTGTTTTTTTTGCTCCAGTTTTATTTGTTTGGTATTATGAATGCAAATGTAAATATTTTTTATTCATAAGCCACGAATTCACGAATTTTTCTTTTATTTAGCTTCCAATAAGTCATTCAATTTCAAGATTATACTGCCATTTTTTTCGTAATATTGGAGCATTTCATCGATTTTCCTTTTATCATAACTGGTGATGCAATCTGATAAGACAGTAACTTTATATTTTTCCTTACACATATTGAAAACGGTAGATTTTACACAAGCTATGGCATCTGCTCCGGTTATATAAAATTCATTTATTTCATTTTTCTTGATAAAATCAGCAAATGGTTCACTGGTCAATGCGTTGCCTTTTGATTTTTCAAAAATGTTTCCGGATACCATTTTCATATCTGTCACCAACTCAGAACCACGAGTATTTGGTTTGAAAGTCCTTGTGCCTTCAGACAAGTTATAATGTCTGATGTAAACGACATGAATCTCATTTTCTACAGCCCAATCGATTGCCCGATTAACATTGCCGATGATTTCTTTGTAATTTTTTGTAATATCATTTTGAATGTCGATTACTACTAAAGCTTTATTTTGCATAGGATTTTTTTAATTGTTTTTAAAAGAAGAAGGATGAAATGTATGGGTGGTTTTTGAAACAGTAAAGTGATTGTTGCTGGTCATTATGATTATTGTATAGTTACCATTATATTGAAGTGCAAATGTAAATATTTTTTATTCATAAGCTACGAATTCAAGAATTATTTACTAATATTTTTTTTTAAAAGATCACAGTGTTCCACAGGGTTTTTCTCAATGTTACACAGTGTTATTTTAGTTTAAATTTTAAACTCTGTGGAACACCTTTTAACATTGTTGAACTCTGTGTTATAAAAAAACTGAAATTCAAAAATAAAAACCCAAAACCCAAAACCCAAAACCCAAGAAATTTTAATGAAATTTGATCTGTAAAAAGATTTTTATTATAAATATATTAAATAAATAATTTGTATTTTTGCAGAAGTTTAACTTAAAAATCTAATTATGGAAAACGACAAAATGAATGCCGAAAAACTCAAAGTACTCAGTTTAACTTTGGAAAAACTCGAAAAAACTTACGGCAAAGGTGCTGTAATGAAATTAGGTGAAAAACCTATCGATAATATTGAAGTGATCTCCACCGGATCTATTGGCTTGTATGCAGCCCTAGGCGTTGGCGGATTACCAAAAGGAAGAGTGATTGAAATCTTTGGACCTGAATCTTCAGGAAAAACTACCTTAGCGATCCACGCAATCGCTGAAGCACAAAAAAAAGGAGGAATCGCTGCCTTTATTGATGCTGAACACGCCTTCGACCGCTTCTATGCTGAAAAATTGGGCGTTAATATTGGAGAACTTTTAGTTTCTCAACCCGACAACGGAGAGCAAGCTTTGGAAATTGCTGACAATCTGATCCGTTCCGGTGCTATCGACATTATTGTAATTGACTCTGTTGCTGCCCTTACCCCAAAAAGTGAAATCGATGGCGATATGGGAGATTCTAAAATGGGTCTTCAAGCTCGTCTGATGTCACAAGCTCTTCGTAAATTAACTGCAACAATCAGCAAAACTGGATGTTGCTGCATTTTTATCAATCAGTTGAGAGATAAAATCGGGGTGATGTTTGGTAATCCAGAAACTACTACCGGTGGTAATGCACTTAAATTCTACGCTTCCGTTAGATTGGATATCCGCAGAACATCACAGCTGAAAGATGGAGATCTGGCTTCCGGTAACCGCGTGAAAGTGAAAGTGGTTAAAAATAAAGTAGCTCCACCTTTCCGTTTCGCAGAATTTGACGTGATTTTTGGAGAAGGAATCTCTAAAACAGGTGAAATTATTGATTTAGGTGTTGAAAAAGGGATCATTAAAAAAGCGGGTTCCTGGTTCTCTTACCAGGATAGTAAATTGGGACAAGGTAGAGATGCCGTGAAAATGGTGCTTCAAGATAATCCTGAACTACTCGAAGAATTAGAACAAAAATTGTATGAGGTTCTTTAGTCAAACGATAACGTTTACTTTAACCCGATAATAATTATTCAAAAAAAAACCGAATGAAATTTACAAAAATTTTGATTGTATCTTTTGCATTAAGTCTTATTGTGCTCTCATGTAAAGATAACAAAGATAAATATAAAGATTTACCTAAACCTTTGGCGGAACTTTGTCTGCAAATTGATAAAGATCCCGACAATGCGAAATTATATTACAAAAGAGCCCAATATTACTATCAAAACGGCTTTATGGATAAAGGATTTGAAGATGCAACTACGGCAGTCAAATTAGACTCTAAAAATGCCACATTCCAGATTTTATTATCCGATTTTTACTTTGCAAAAAGAGAAACGGACCTGGCAGAGGAAACACTCCAAAAAGCAATTCAAATCGATCCTAAAAATAATGATGCTCGTTTGAAATTAGCCGAACTTTACTTCCACTTGGGAATGAGTGCTGAGTGTAATGCTACATTAGATGAAGCTTTAAAATTAAAAAGTTTTAACCCTACAGCTCACTTAATCAGGGCTTTTCTGCTTAAAGAGTCTAACGATACCATCGGAATGTTGAGAATGCTTCAGTTGGTTATTGACCAAAATCCTAAGGAGAAAAAAGCGTATCTTGAATTGGGTTATTTTTACCAACAACGCAAAAATCCATTGGCAGCCCAATACTATCAAAATGCATTGCAAATCGATCCTAAAGATAAAGAGATCAATTATAATCTGGCTAAATTTTATCAGGATATGGAAGAGCTGGATGCAGCCATACAACAGTACAATACTTTGCTTACTATTGATCCCCGTAACATTCATGCTTTTAACAATATTGGATATATTAATTTGGTCTATTTTGACAAATACGATGATGCGATTGCCTATTTTACAAAAGCGATTGATATTGATTCGACCTTTGTGAATGCTATTTGTAACAGAGGGATCGCTTTTAAATTAAAAAAAGAATACGCAAACGCTCGTCAGGATTTTTTGTATTGTAAACAGATAGATCCTAACTTTGAACCGGCAATTATCGAGTTGAATAAATTGGATAAAATCAAATAATAAATGATGAGGAATAATAACGTAGATCCTTCTTCCTCCAGACTTTCAGCAGCTGAAAAAGAGTTTGAAAAAGCAATTAGACCTTCAGACTTTTCCAGTTTTTCCGGTCAGGAAAAAGTGATCGAAAATATTGTGATTTTTGTTCAGGCTGCCCGAGGTAGGGGAGAAGCATTGGATCATGTTTTGTTACATGGCCCTCCCGGACTTGGAAAAACAACACTTTCTCATATTATTGCCAATGAGATGGGTGTTAACCTGAAAGTTACTTCAGGCCCTGTGATCGATAAACCGGGTGAATTAGCCGGTTTATTGACTAACTTAGAGGTCAATGATGTATTGTTTATTGATGAGATCCATCGTTTGTCTCCCGTTGTGGAAGAGTATTTGTATTCTGCTATGGAGGATTATAAGATTGACATCATGATCGATTCAGGTCCTAACGCCAGAAGTGTGCAAATCTCGCTCAATCCTTTTACTTTGGTAGGAGCAACAACACGTTCCGGACTATTGACTGCTCCCTTAAGATCCCGTTTCGGAATCAATTTGAGATTGCAATATTATGATGCACAAACGTTATCCAAAATTATCAAAAGAGCAGCCGGAATCTTAAAAATTGAGATCAATGAAGATGCTGCTTTTGAGATAGCACGTCGTAGTCGCGGTACACCCCGTATTGCAAATCTTTTACTACGAAGAGTAAGAGATTTTGCTCAAATTAAAGGGGATGGAACCATCACGTATGAGATTACTCAAATAGCTTTGGCAGCTTTAAATGTGGATCAACATGGCCTCGATGAAATGGATAATAGAATTTTAACCACCATCATCGAAAAATTTAAAGGAGGTCCTGTAGGTTTAACAACCATTGCTACAGCCGTAGGAGAAGATGCCGGTACCATTGAGGAGGTGTATGAACCATTCCTGATTCAGGAAGGATATCTGATGAGAACTCCCCGTGGAAGGGAAGTAACAGAAGCAGCTTATGTGCATTTAGGAAAATTGAAATATCCTGATACTTTAACCCTATTTTAGAAATCTAAATTTATAACCATGAAAAAAAGTGTTCTTGTTGCCACATTATTGATCGTAACCTGGTGCTCTTTCGCACAAAACAATTACGTTCCACCTGCAAAACCTTACAAAGTTCTGGTTTCAGTTTTCGCTGGACCCACATTAGACTGGGTTCAACCTTCAACCGTCAATTATGCATTGGTTTCGCCATCTTTAGGCGCCAGAGTGGGTATTCCTGTCGATATCAATCTGACTGATGAAGAAAATTACTATTTTTCTACCGGTGTTCACATGAAATTTGATAATACACTGCTTACTTTCCCTGAACAATATCCATTTCAAAATTATGTGGATACTGTGATTACTACCAGAAATTATTCTGCTTTTTATCTCACCATACCTACCGGTATTAAATTGAAAACAAACACATTCGGAAAAAGTGTTGTTGGTTTAAACTTAGGATTGTACCACTCTTTCTTTATTTCCGGCAAAACCTATGATAGTTTTAAAATCAATACGTTATCCTCAGATCAATACTCTGTAACCACTACCCGAAAAGATAATGTGTATAGTGCCATGTTTAAGGAATCTGTATATGCAGGTATTGGATACGAATACAGAATCAAATCAAATTTAAGAGCGTATGCTTATGCTAACTATGTTTTTACTTTTACCAATTATTTCAGATTAGATAGCTTTAATTCCGTAAGTGGATTAAAAGAGAGCGCCATAACTCAGGGTGTGGAGTTGATCGTTGGAATTGGTTTATAAATATTGACTCAATTGTATGAAAATTATCTGCATAGGCTTAAACTACCACTCTCATATTCAAGAACTTAAAGCCCAAATACCAGATGTTCCGGTTTTCTTTATGAAACCTGAAACAGCAATGATTGTAAAAAATAGACCCTTTTTCATTCCCGATTTTTCCAATGATATACATTACGAAGTGGAACTATTAGTCCGGATCAATAAATTGGGAAAGTCGATCCAGAAAAAGTTTGCTCATACTTATTATGATGAGGTGGGACTGGGTATCGATTTTACAGCGAGGGATTTACAAAAAAAAGTGAGAAGCGAAGGATTGCCCTGGGAGATCACTAAAAGTTTTGATGGGTCTGCTGTTATTGGGGAGTTTTTGCCTAAAGATACTTTTCCGGACTTACAGAATCTCAACTTTCATCTAAAACTCAATGACCGCATCGTTCAGCAGGGAAATAGCAACGATATGATTTTCGATATTGATGAGATCATTGCCTATATTTCTCAATTTATAACGTTAAAAATTGGGGATATCATATTTACAGGTACTCCGGTAGGGGTTGGTCCGGTTGCCATCAACGACCGTTTACAAGGATTTATTGAAGATCAAAAACTTTTTGATTTCAGAGTAAAATAATTACATTTAAACATAAAAATTGATCATTATGAACATCAAGCTCAGATTAATTATCATGAATTTTCTCCAATTTTTTGTTTGGGGATCGTGGCTCATATCTTTAGGAAGTTATTTATGGGGACAACTCCACTTTGATGGAATTCAGATTGGCAGTTTTTATGCAGCTATGGGAATTGTGTCCCTTTTTATGCCTGCTATTTTAGGAATTGTAGCCGATAGATGGATTCCTGCCCAAAAAATGTTGGGAATCTCCCATTTTATATCTGCAATTTTCCTCATTTTAGCCTCATTTCAAACGGAATTTACTCCCTTATATTCCATGATGTTTCTGGCTGTGATGTTCTATATGCCAACCATTGCCCTATCGAACGCAGTTGCATTTAATGCGTTGGAAAAAGCTGGTCTGGATACCGTAAAAACATTTCCACCCATTAGATTCTGGGGAACAGTCGGATTTATTGCGGCTATGTGGACTGTTGATATTACAGGATACAAATCTTCAGAAATGCAATTCTATGTGTCAGCCATAGCAGGTTTTGTTCTTAGTGTATATTCATTTACGTTACCAAAATGTCCTACTACAAACAAGGAAAAAGCAAAATCAACGCTTGAAATGATGGGATTAAACGCATTCAAATTGTTCAAACAGAAAAAAATGGCGCTATTTTTCATTTTTTCAATGTTATTAGGTGCGTCATTACAAATTACCAATGGATTTGGAGACTCTTTCATCAATAGCTTCAAATCACTTCCTGAATATGCCAATACATTTGGAGTAAAACACTCTGTGATTTTAATATCCCTTTCTCAGATATCCGAAACATTCTGTATCTTATTGATCCCGTTTTTCCTAAAACGTTTTGGAATTAAAAAAGTGATGTTAATCAGTATGTTTGCCTGGGTGCTTCGTTTTGGATTGTTCGGATTGGGTGACCCCGGTCATGGTGTTTGGATGTTGGTACTTTCTATGATCGTTTATGGTGTGGCATTTGACTTTTTCAATATTTCCGGTTCTCTTTTTGTAGATCAGGAAACGAGTCCCTCCATGCGTTCCAGTGCTCAAGGTTTGTTTATGTTGATGACAAACGGTTTTGGTGCCACATTTGGATCATTGGCAGCAGGAGCCATTGTTGATCATTTTGTCCCTAATAGAATTCTCCCAACAGGTTGGGATAGTGCCTGGTTCATTTTTGCCGGTTATGCATTGGTAGTTGGACTTATATTTATGGTAGTATTTAAATATAAACACGATAAAACACACATCTAATGGAAAATTGGTCAAAAGAGTGTCCCATCGCAATTACTGTATGTGATAAAGAGGGGAAAATATTGGATATGAATGATAAATCCCGGGCAACTTTCCTCAAAGAAGGGGAAGAACTGATTGGAGCAAATCTGTTGGATTGTCACCCTATGCATGCGCAAAAAGTGATCTTAGATATGATGAAAAACCACAATACAAATGCCTATACCATCGAGAAAAATGGGGTTAAAAAGTTGATTTACCAAATGCCCTGGTTCGAAAATGGCGAGTTCGCAGGCTTAGTAGAATTGAGTTTGATCATTCCCAACCAAATGCCCCACTTTGTAAGAACCCCAAACCCTTCAGCGTAAATCTGCGACATCTGCGGGGAATAAAAATCTCCAGCTGATTCGGGTAAAACAATAAATCTCCCGCAGATCACGCTGATTACCGCAGAAAAATATTCCGAAAACCCCTCTGCGAAAATCTGCGACATCTGCGGGGAATAAAAATCTCCCGTAGAGCACGCTGATTACCGCAGAAAACAGTAACTTAAAATTTAAATAAAATGAAAGAAAATGAAATTTCTTATATAATTAGAGGAGCCATTTATGAGGTTTATAATAATCTCGGAGCGGGTTTATTAGAATCTGTTTATGTATCTGCATTAGAATATGAATTAAAAGAATATGGCCTAAAAGTAAGAAGGGAAGTCCCAATTCCTGTAAACTAAAAACTGTAAACCTTGAGCTGGGTTTTAGGTTAGATTTGTTGATTGAAGACAAAGTAATAATTGAAGTAAAATCTGTAGAAAAAATTGCAGAAGTTCATCATAAACAAGTTTTGACATATTTAAAAATAACTGGTTTGAAATTAGGTATTTTAGTAAATTTTAATGTTGGACAAATAAGCGATGGAATTCATAGAAAAGTAAATGGATTGTAATTTTATAAGGATTAAAACCCTTCTGCGAAAATCTGCGACATCTGCGGGGAATAAAAATCTCCAGCTGATTCGGGTAAAACAATAAATCTCCCGCAGATTACGCTGATTACCGCAGAAAAATGTTCCAAAAACCCTTCTGCGTAAATCTGCGACATCTGCGGGAAATAAAAATCTCCCGCTAATCACCCTGATTATATGGTTTAAAGGTTTAATACACTCTCAACTTTAATCAGATAAGCGTTTCAACTTTTAAACTTTAAAACATTTTTTCTTTTTTAACACAGAGTATCACAGTGTTAAACGATGTTTCACAGTGTCAATCTATACTAATTTTATAAAAAAACACTGTGAAACACTTTCTAACTCATAATTACTCTGTGTTATAATTCAACCCCAAACCCCAATCCCAATTACCATTTCAATTAACTTATTAGCTTATTATCACATTAGCTTATTATCACATTAGCTTATTATCACATTAGCTTATTATCACATTAGCTTATTATCACATTAGCTTATTTCAAATTCTGCATATTTTTTTTTACTTTGGTATTGTTTTTTTCTTAAATTTGCAAATCCTTGTTGTAAACTTTAAATAGAAATAATATGAAATCAAAATCCTTTTTTAATGTAGGTTTAATCCTCCTCTTTTTGGTACAAATCAGCACCCTTTTTGCCCAAAATACCATACAACTCCCCACCGTTACAACTTCCGTAAAAAAGGCAGTAACTCTGGATCAGTTTCACGTTTCAGTAGCTATTGTCGGCAATTTTGCGGTTACTACTTATGAAATGAGCTTCAGAAATTCTGAAAACAGAGTTCTGGAGGGTCAGCTAGAGTTACCTATAGCCGTTGGAGAAAATGTGGTGGGATACCAGTTGGAAGTGAATGGAAAAATGAGAAAAGGAGTGGTGGTGGAAAAAGAGGATGCCAGGCAAATTTTTGAAGAAGTGGTGAATAGAAAAGTGGACCCCGGCTATATTGAGAAAATTGAAGGGAATACATACAGAACCCGTTTATATCCAATTCCGGCTAATGGAACCAAAAAAATTATTATTTCTACACAACAGACACTTTATAAAGATAATGGAGATCTAATCTATAATTTCCCATTTCAATCTAATGCTAAAATTCCGGATTTTAGTCTTGAAATTGAGATCATGAATATTAAAACCGAACCTGTTATTAAAAAAAGTTTCTCTTTCTCTTCCCTTTTTAAACCAAAAGATAAAGGGTTTTACCTAAAAATATCATCTGAAAACCAAATTCTTGATACCCCTGTTCAATTATCCATTCCATCTCAACCAGATCAAAATGTTCAAATTTTTGAAAAAGGTAAAAATGAACAATTTTTCTTTTTTAAATCACCCATCGATACCTCAATGGTTGCGGAACAAAAGATTTTCTCTCCGGATACCATTTACCTTTTATGGGATGTGTCATTTTCAGGATTAAAAAGAGATCTCCAAAAAGAGATACTTCTTGTGAAAGAATTGATGAAAACTTACCCTCAAAAACCGGTTACTATTGTCCCGTTTAGCTACAAAATATTCCCTTTTTTACACTTTAACTCAATGGATACTTCCTCCATTTCCCAAACACTAAATCAGTTTATTTATGATGGATCAACTCAAATCAACCTTTTGCAAACATTGAATATCTCAATGAAATCATTGACTTTCATTTTTTCAGATGGGTTGACCTCCTTAGGTGAAAACTTAGGACAAAATATCCATTTGGGAAACTGCTTTAGTATCATCTCCTCAGCAAACAATGATCCCGATCTTATGAAAAAAATCACCCATCGGAATCCTTATTTCTTAGTTCAAATGAGTCCTGACAAAATCTTAGAAGAGATCCATAAACGGCCATTGAAAATTTTAAAATTGGAAACAATGGGTGCTGTAACAGATCTTACAATTCATGAAGGGGATATCGTTCAAAATGAGATTGTCGTTTGTGGTAAATGGGATCAGATTTCGGGCAATATTCAACTTTCTTATGGCTATGATGACTCCTTTTTATTTACAAAAACGATTAATCTGGTGTATGATACTTTATTGGATGTGGGGTTACAAAAAACAGAAATTGCTACTATAATTTCACGATATTGGGCTCAAAATAAAATTGAGCAGTTGTCATTAAATGAAACTAAAAATAAAAATAAAATTAAATATTTTTCCAGAAAATATGGCATTGTAACCAATTATACCTCCCTTTTGGTTTTGGAAAGTATGTCCGATTATATTCGTTATAATGTGGATCCACCGGAAGAGTTGCAGGCAGAATATAATACTTATGTCTCTAGATATGGAAAAAATTCATGGAATAATAACAATCAAACATATTTGGAACAATCTCCCAAAACAGTTATCAATAACAATTTCTTAACGTATTATAATTCTATAATCAACTGGTATGATCCAGCTATTTTTAACCTGCAATCCCAATATAAAAAACAAACCGAAACGAAAGTTTCTGTTAAAGATCCAATCGTATTAGACTCTATCAGCAGTAACAAAAATTCCCCAAAAACAGGTTCAATTTCCGGTATTGTTTACGATTTAAATACCAAAAAACCATTAAGCGGTATTCAAGTGACTCTAATCTATGGATCTCAGGTGATGCAATCCCAAATGACCGGCATAGATGGGAAATATTCCTTTACATCACTTTTCTCAGATCTGTATTCCATCAATGTTACTTGTGATACTTGTATGTTTAATCAAGTGAATAATTTTGTTTTTGTAGAGGAAAATAAAAATAACCCATTTGATATTGGCATCCAATATCAAAATATTACACAAAGGGGAATCCCCGTTGGTGTGGAAAGTGTAGCTGGTAGTCAGGTAGGAAACTCTAATGTTAGAGGCAATCGAAGTGATGGACAAAAAACAATTATTGATGGTGTGATAGTAAGAGATGGGAGCATCCCTTTTAATTCTATTGATAATAATGTAGAAACAAATTACAATTCCAGTGCAGGATATTTCCCAATTGATAATAATGTAGCTTATGACCGCTCGTCTGTTACATACACAAACGCAAATAGTCAGACGATTCCACCAAAGCCAAAAAATGAAGTAACTTTAAATCAATACAATAGCAACAGTAATTATATGCAATCATTTTCAGGAGTAGTTAGAAGTGAATTATACAAACACTATTTAACAATCCGGAATGAGTACCAGCAAACCCCTTCTTTCTTTGTAGAAGTAGCAGATATGTTTTTTAAAAATGGAATGACTGATACAGCCAAAATGATCTTATCCAATATTGTTGAAATCTCTAATCAAAATGATCAGATTATTCAGGAGTATGGCAATAAATTAATTGAATATGCTCAATACAAAGATGCTGTTCCTGCTTTCAAATTTATCACAGAATTACGGGAAGAGTTCCCTCAGTCTTTCAGAGATTATGCACTTGCTTGTGAATTGGCCGGAGATTATCAGGAAGCTTATGACGTGATGCTTTCCATTTTATCAAAATCCTGGAAACGTTTTGATAATATTAAAATGATTGTTTACACTGAATTCAATGAATTGATTGCCAATCATAAAGATCAAATCATTTTACACGATTTCGATCCACAATTGTATGCCCCAATGCACATGAAACTGAGAGTGGTTTTAACCTGGAATACAGATAATTGCGATATCGACCTCCATGTTGTGGAACCCGATGGAGTCAAATGTTTTTTCTCTAACAGATTAACCAAGTTAGGTGGAAAATTGAGCTACGATTATACACAAGGTTTTGGTCCTGAAGAGTATCTGATGAAAAATAATGTGGATGGCATTTATCAAATATTGGCTCACTATTATGGATCAACTTCTCAGGCTCAATTGCTCCCTGTTATCGTTTATGCAGATATTTATACCGATTATGGAACACCCGAACAAACCCATAAAAGATTGTCATTAAAATTAAAACAAAAAAATGACACCTATGAAATTGGTATTGTAGAAATTGAACCTGAACCTGAAAAATAAATCTTTTAAACCTTGTCTATGAAAAAAATTGTGTTTTTGGTGCTTCTTCTTAGTAATTATGTATTGGGACAATTATCCCTTTTCGCTCAATCAGGGCCTAACTCTGTTTTCCCTTCAGTGAAAACAGGTCAAACCATTTCCGTTACCTTGGATCAACTGAATATTAAAGTTGCCATTGTAGGAAATTTTGCTATTACTACCTACGATATGACTTTCAAAAATGGTGAAAACAGAATTTTGGAAGGTCAACTCTCTGTTCCTCTCCAACAAGGGGAAAATGTGATCGGATACCAGCTTGAAGTGAACGGATCCATGAGAAAAGGAGTTGTGGTGGAAAAAGCGGAAGCTCGTCAGGTCTTTGAAGAAGTGGTGAATAGAAGAGTGGATCCGGGTATTGTGGAGAAAACACAAGGGAATAATTATAGAACAAGACTCTATCCAATTCCGGCAAACGGTCTTAAAAGGGTAATCATCACAACCCAACAACAATTGCTCTCAAACCAATCCAAATGTAACTATTTACTTCCATTTTCAAGTGATCAAAAGTTGAGTAAATTTTCGTTACTGATAGAAGTGTTTCAAAGTGCAAAACCTCAAATGGATCCAAGTACATTGGGAAATATTGATTTTCAAAACATTGACAATATCTACAGACTTCGGATGGATAAAGAAAATTATGCTATTCTGGAACCCATAAAATTTTCAATTCCTGATCAGACTAAGTTAGATGTGCCTTTT
>JACCEE010646677.1_pt1 | contig 13528 bp, 9 predicted proteins | sample 7449931 | NCBI WGS metagenome assembly JACCEE01 (sample SAMN15323457, study PRJNA562643) | freshwater metagenome | isolation source: river surface water | place: USA:Blue River Watershed | collected 2017-08-19 | reverse complement strand
TATGATGGAAATTTTCTTAATTTTTTTCAATGTATTAGCTTAAGTTTAGTATCACTACTTGCATTAAGATGTTAGATATTATGTCAAACGCTTTCTTTTGGCAATGAATCTTTAATTAAGCATTTTTCGGTAGCTTATTTGTGTTAAATTGCATTAAAAGTTTTAAGTCAGTTGTTCACCCTCATTTATCAAATATGCTTTGTCTATTTTACATCGACAAATTACAACCTTTAATCCCAAACATTACGCAGATATTTACTTGATTCTGCAAAAAATTAAATAAAATTATTGAGATAAAAAAGCAGTAAACTGTATGATTAATTAAAAATAAACGGTTTGCGCAGTATTCAAAGAAAGTATTATTTATTTACGCATTAGAATTGACCATTTAATATTATGTTAACTATTGATTTTTTTAATTTTTCACAAACGCTTCTTTGCGTAATAAATAAAGAATGGCAAATCACTCAGATTAATCCTGCGTGGCAAAATTTATATGACCATCCTGAGCGTTTATTAAATAGTTCATTTTTCGAATGGTTACATCCCCTAGATTCCGCCCCCACTTTAATTTATTGCCAGCAATTACAACATGTTCCAACGATGATTCAATTTTTAACCCGTTGGCGCGATGAAAAAGGGCATTATCACTGGTTACAATGGCAATTAAACGCCGTTGCACAAGAACAAATTTATTGTGCTGTCGCGCAACAAGTGTCAGAACAACAGCAAGCGTGGCAAGTTTTACGCGATAAAGAAGAACGCTTTGCATTAGCAATTCAAGGTTCGCGACAAGGTTTATGGGATTGGAATTTACAAACTAATGATATTTATTTTTCGCCGCGTTGGAAAAGTTTATTAGGTTTTAATGATTTTGAATTGCGTAATCATTTAGATACTTTGACTGAATATGTACACCCTGATGATTTTTCTATGTTATGGGCAGCTATTGAAGCCTACTTAGATAAACGCTCGAATTTTGTAGAATGTATTCATCGCATGAAACATAAAGACGGCGGTTATCGCTGGATAATGACGCGCGGCGCGGCGTTGTGGAATGCACAAGAACAACCTTATCGCATGGTAGGAACAGCCGTTGATATTACTGAACGCAAACAATTAGAAGAACAATTAGCTGAAACCGTAACCGAATTAGCCACCATTTTAGACAACAGTATGGTGGGAATTGCGTATGTGCGCGAAGAAAATATTGTTCGTGCAAACAATAAATTAGAAAGTATTTTAGCTTATGCTCACAATGAATTATGTCAATTCCCTTTAAGTAATCTCTTTCCTAATGCAAGCGATTACCACAATTTGATGAATAGTGCAAAAGAAGCATTTCAACGGGGTAACAGTTATGACAGTGCTCAATTTTTGTGCACAAAAAACAAGCAATTATTATGGTGTAGAATTGTTAGCAAGCCTTTAGAAAATGATGCCAGCATTTGGTTAGTTGAAGATATTACCCTGCAAAAACAAGCCGAGCAAAATTTACGCTTAGCCGTCACTGTATTTGAAAAATCTGCCAGCGGTATTGCAGTAACTGATGCGCAAACACGGATTCAACGTGTGAATCCTGCTTTTTCTAAAATTACAGGATATTCCGCTTCAGAATTGCATGGACAACGCATTAGTTTATTATCTTCAGGGCGACACAATCGCGAATTTTTCAATTTAATGTGGGAAAACCTCACTCGTGACGGGCATTGGCAAGGAGAAATTTGGAATCGGCGCAAAAATGGCGAAATTTATGTGAATTGGGTGTCTATTAGCACAATTCAAAACGAACAAAAAACGCCAGTGCAATACATGGCAGTGTTCACTGATATTTCACAATTGCAAGAAGATATTGAAAGTGCTCGTTATTTAGCAAGTTTTGACTCTTTGACGGGTTTACCTAACCGCTTACTTTTTCGTGACCATTTACAACAAGCGATTGCAAAAGCGCGGAAATACGGACGGATTTTTGCCTTATTTTTCCTAGATTTAGATGGATTTAAAGCCGTTAATGATACTTTTGGTCACGGGGTTGGCGATATTTTATTGCAACAAGTGGCGGAGCGTTTACGCAAAGCAGTGCGCGAAACTGACCGCGTTGCACGTTTAGCGGGAGATGAATTTACAATGATTATTAATGATTTGCGCACGCAAAATGAGGCGGCACTGGTTGCAGAAAATGTGCTAAAACAATTTAAGCAAGCATTTGTCATTGAAAAAAATACATTGTTTATTTCAGTCAGTATTGGGATTAGTTTATATCCTAATGATAGCAATGATTTGGATACTTTAATTAAATATGCAGATAATGCAATGTATTACGCAAAATTGATGTTAGGTAAAGCACAATATTGTTTTTACAGCCATAAAGAAACGCAGAGTAAATTAGCGTTATTAAATCCCGCAAATCTATCTGAAGATAAAAAACCGTCTTAATTGCCCAAACAATAAACGGGCACTTGAAACCAGAATTTACTACCTTTATTAACAGTGCTTTGCATTCCAATTTTGCCGCCGAGGGTTTCAGTAAATAATTTTGCGACGGCTAACCCCATTCCCATCCCATCAAAAGAGCGGGTTGTTGAATTATCCGCTTGTGAAAAGATTTCAAAGACATGGATTTGATGTTCAATTGGAATACCAATGCCAGTATCTGCAACTTCAAAATACAGTTGCTTTTGATTGCCATATTCAGTTAAGCGCGCCCGAATCACGACTTTGCCTTCAGCAGTAAATTTAATGGCATTATCGACTAATTTATTGAGAATTTCGCGCAAATACTGATAGTTTGCGCGTAATGGCATGGCTAAATTGGGCGGAACTTCTGCAAGTAATAACAGTTGCTTATCTTGTGCGCGTTTTAACATCGTTGCTAACACATCATCAATTAATTCAGTTACCATAAAATCACACGCTTCTTGGGGTAATTCATGGCTAAACTGCTGCGCAAACAACAACATGTTATTTAAAATTTCAAATAACTGTGTACCAGCACTTTTAATTGATTCTACACAATGATGCTGTTCTTCGGAAACGGGTGTGTCTTCTAATAAAATATCTGCCATTCCGAGAATAATATTCATCGGCGTGCGAAATTCATGGCTAATATTGCGCAAAAATTGCGTTTTGAGTAACGAGGCTTCTTTAGCTTTTTCAAAAGAGGCTTGCAAAGCAACTAATAAAGAACGAATTTTTTCAGTTTGATGCGTGACTTCTCGCTCTAAATTTTTGCGTAAATGAGATAATTCTACATGGGTACGCACCCGCGCCAATAATTCATCTTCTTGAAACGGCTTGCTGACATAATCCACCGCCCCCACTTGTAGCGCGCGGACTTTACTTTCTGAATCATTTAGCGCGGATAAAAATAAAATCGGGATGCTGGCTAAATCGGCGCGTTGTTTAATCCTAAAACAGGTTTCATAACCATCCCAGCCAGGCATTAATACGTCCAATAAAATTAAATCGGGCATATTTTGCTTTGCGCGAATTAGTCCTTGTTCGCCATTATTTGCTAGCACGATATTAAAATCATGTTTTTGTAGCGTTTTCTTTAGCAAAGCTAAGTTGACTAAGCTGTCATCAATTAATAAAACCAATGGTTTTTCGCGCATATTTAATTAACGGGGGGTAAAAGAAAGTTAAGTCCTACCTGTGTGTCCGAAGCCGCCAGCACTTCTTGCAGTCATTGTACTAAAATCTTGAACCCATTGTAATTGCGCTTGCACTATTGGCACAAAAATCAATTGACAAATTCGCTCGCCAACTTCAATGGTAAATGGGCTATCACTGCGATTCCATACAGAAATTTTGATTTCACCTTGATAATCGCTATCAATCAGTCCCACTAAATTTCCTAACACAATACCATGTTTTGCACCTAATCCAGAACGCGGCAAAATCACAGCAGCTAAATTGGGGTCATGGATATTAATTGCCATGCCACTACCGACAAAACAGGTTTGATGAGCGGCGAGGGTTATCGGTTCTTCAATGCAAGCGCGTAAATCCATACCCGCTGCGCCAACGGTGGCATAATCAGGTAAAGGAATTTTTGTTCCCAATAAGGGATTGACAATTTTAGCTTCAATAATAGGCATTTTTTATTTAATTCAATGAAAAAGTAAATTTATCCTCCTTGCGCGGGTTCAATATTAGGACCTACATCGGGCGGTAGTGAAGGGTCAAATAAAGGACGGTTATCACAAGGGCTATTAGGGTCGTTAACATAGCAGGGTTGTGCATTTTGCGCACGCGTACTCTGCCGATATTGAGGATTAACTTGTTTGTACGGATAATTCGCATAAGAAGAGTTAGTTTGATTGCTATTATCTTTCACACAAGCAGATAATCCTAAACTCATAAGAACAAAACAGCCGCTTAATAAAACAGGTTTCATTGCTGAACTCCATCCGCAAGGAGAATTAATGATTTAGGCTTTAGGCAAGGTGACTCCACGTTGTCCTTGATATTTTCCGCCTCGGTCTGAATACGACGTTTCACAGGGTTGGTCAGCCCCTAAAAATACTAATTGCGCCACACCTTCATTTGCATAAATTTTAGCGGGGAGCGGCGTAGTATTAGAAAATTCTAAAGTAATATGTCCTTCCCATTCAGGTTCTAATGGAGTGACGTTAACGATAATACCACATCTTGCATAAGTGGATTTACCTACACAAATCACTAACACATCACGGGGAACACGCAAATATTCTACACTCCGCGCCAAAGCAAAAGAATTGGGCGGAATAATGCACACTTCTGCTTGCATATCGACGAAATTGCCCGCTGAGAAATTTTTAGGGTCGACGATAGTAGAGTTAATATTGGTAAAAATTTTAAATTCATTCGCACAGCGAACATCATAGCCATAACTGGATGTGCCATAAGAAATAAGACGTTGTTCACCGTTGATTTTAACTTGACGCGGCTCAAACGGCTCAATCATCCGATGTTCACAAGCTTGTTGGCGTATCCAGTGGTCAGATTTAATACTCATAATGGGGTCAATTTATTGGGAAAAAACTATAAATAAAACTTTAAACGCGCAATGATTATTGTAGGGTGGAATAGCGAAGCGTATTCCACCAAAAAATCCCGCTAAAACTTAGCAAAAACAGCGTATAAACTATACGGTGGAATACAGCTTGCGCCTATTTCACTCTAAAACTCTGCCAAAGCTGATAAACCACATGGTGGAATACGGCTTGCGCCTATTTCACCCTACAAACGCGCTTAACTTAATGATTTTAAGACCTAACAGGTCTTTGTTTTAACTATGTAAACTTTCTAAATAACGGTCAGCATCTAACGCAGCCATACAACCCGTGCCTGCTGAGGTAATTGCTTGACGATACATGTGGTCAGCAACATCACCCGCCGCAAAAACGCCTTCAATGCTAGTCATCGTTGCATTACCATTTAAGCCCGTTTTCACTTGCAAATAACCGCTTTCATTCATTGCAAGCTGACCTTTGAATAAATCAGTATTAGGTTTATGTCCAATCGCGACGAAAATACCCGTTAAGTTAATGTCTTGTGTTTGATTATCCAAAACATTTTTAACCCGCATTCCTGTTACGCCAGATTTATCCCCTAAAACCTCATCTAAAGTATGATTCCATAAAATCGTTACTTTGCCTTCTTTTTCTTTGTCTAACAAGCGATTGATTAAAATCTTTTCCGCGCGGAATTTATCGCGACGGTGTACTACTGTCACATGAGAAGCAATATTGCTTAAATATAACGCTTCTTCTACAGCACTATTACCGCCACCAATGACAGCAACCCGTTGGTTACGATAGAAAAAACCATCACAAGTCGCACAAGCAGAAACGCCTTTACCTTTAAACTTAGTTTCAGATTCCAAACCTAAATATTGCGCAGATGCTCCCGTCGCGATAATTAACGCATCACAAGTATAAACGCCAGCATCCCCTGTTAATTTAAACGGACGTTGTTGTAAATCTGCTTGATTAATATGGTCAAAAATCATATTAGTATTAAAGCGTTCAGCATGGCGACGGAATCTATCCATCAAATCAGGGCCCATTACGCCATCGACATCCGCAGGCCAGTTATCGACTTCAGTGGTTGTCATTAACTGTCCGCCTTGTTCTAAGCCGGTGATTAAGGTCGGTTGTAAATTGGCGCGAGCGGCATAAACGGCGGCTGTGTAGCCTGCGGGCCCAGAACCTAAAATTAATAAACGACTGTGTGTTGCTTCACTCATAATAACTCCTAAATGGACAGACAATTAAAAGCGTGATTAGATTTAGGAGTTACGCAGTTGAAATGAGGAGTGCAATAGCTTTAGCGATTGCGATTGGCAGACCTGCTCGTTTTTTAGAGTTTAGTAGGTCTTTGTTTTAATTTGAATCTATCGCCAAACTTGGGTTGTTTAGTGCTCGGCAACCCGCGCAATAGCTAAAGCTATTGCACTCCTGTTTAATCAATTGCGTAATGCCTAAGATTTATTCTCTTTCTATTTTATCCACGAACAATATGAAAAACACGAAAAATGTGGATATTTATTATAATTAGGCGTTACATAATTGTCTCAAAATAAAGCGTCGAGTAAAAAACGAATTAGAAACGATGTAAGGAATACAATAATGAAGAGTGCAATCGTTTTAGCGATTGCAAGTGTTGCTGAGAAATAAATAACCCAAAATTTAGCGAGAGATTTAAATGGAAACAAAGACCTGCTAGATTTTCAAAACCTAGCAGGTCTGTGGGTATGAATTCGCAGGTTTGCTAATTATCAAAATAAACAAAGCTAAAAAACCAATAGCTGAAGCTATTGCACTCCTCATTTGCGTAATTCCCAAACTGCATAATATCGCATGTTTATCAGTCCGAAATATTAATATCGCGAAATCGTCATCATCTCGTCATCGCACTGCAATACCGCTTACCTAAAATCCCCTTTCTTCTCTGATAGACATTTTAAGGGGTTAAAGTTTATGTCACGGTTTAATTTACTGAACAATGCTTTAGCAATGGTAATGGGCACGCTGTTGCCTGTTTCTGTTGTTATTGCCAATCTGCAAGGGGAAAGCAGCATCCCCGTTCAAGAAAGCTTGCTCAGTGTCACATTTAAAAATAACAAAACCTTAAATTTAGATGTGGGCATTGGTAGCGGTGCATTCCATGCAAGCACCGATGCGAATAACGAAATTTATACTATTACCGACCGCGGCCCAAATATTGGTTGTGATGAAACCGAAGCTATTTTGGGGACTAAAGAATTTTGTTTGAAAAACGGCGTGTTAGATACAAGTAGCAAAGTTTTTCCTGACCCAAGTTTTACGCCCACTATCTATAAAATCCGCTTAAATACTGACAGTGCAACAAGCTCTTATAGCATTCTCGAAAAAATTCCGTTGTTAGATAAAAACGGTAAAGCAATTACAGGTTTACCTAATCCTTTTACCAGCACAGATACTGAAAGTGCGTATAACGCCAATGCCGAATTATTAACATTTGATGCTAATGGTTTGGATACAGAAGCGTTAGTGCGTTTAAAAGACGGGACTTTTTGGGTGGGTGAAGAATATGGCCCTAGTTTGGTACATATTGCCGCTGATGGCAAAATTATCAATCGCGTTGTGCCAGCAGGAGAAGAAGGCGATTTAAGCAGTGCGAATTATAAAGTGTCTGGTTTATTGCCCAGCATTTTGAAAAAACGTAAGTTAAATCGCGGGATTGAATCTATTGCGGTCAGCCCAGACGAGCAATTTTTATATACGATTTTACAAAGTCCATTAGCCAATCCAGATGATGCGGCGTATAAAAAATCGCGTAGCGTGCGCGTGTTAAAATTAGCGTTAAAAGCAGGTGAAATCAGTGAAGTGGTCGGCGAATACGTTTACCAAATAGATACACCTGATACTTTTCCATTGGATAATACAACCAAACAAAATGATTTGAAAATTAGTGAGTTAATCGCTTTAGACACTGATAAATTAATTGTTTTGGAACGGATTACTAAACAAACTAAGTTGTATAGAATTGAATTAGCCGATGCAACTAATATTCTGAATAGTCAATGGGATAAAGTTGAAACAACGCCCTCTTTAGAGCAAAGCAATTTAACGACCGTGGCGATTCAAGCGGTAAAAAAAGTAAGTGTGTTTGATTCTGCAAAAGATTTACCTGATTTAGCCGCAAAAATTGAAAGTGTCGCTATTTTAGATAATCAATATGTTGCGTTAATCAATGATAACGATTTTGCAATTGCAGGCGATAAAACGGCTATTCGGGTTGTACGTTTAGCTGAAAAATTAAACAGCACGCCGAGCACTTTACCCGATTTAAGCAATGTTGTTGCTGTACAAAAAGATGGCAAAGCTAAAACAACACAAAGTCGCTTTACTGGTGGAATTTCTGTTGCTGGCAAAGCACACAGTGCTCAAGTTAAACCTGAATTAAAACAGGATTTTAAAGTACAAGGCACGATTGCAGTTGACTCTGCTGATGTAGGTAAAAAAGCGCAATTAGTGGTAGTTGTGAGTTATCAAGATAAAAACTTATTAAGCCCCGTCTTTTTTAGTTTAACCGAACAAGGACAGGCGCAAGTTTGGGATGGACAATTAGCAAATTTACCCGCGTTTAAATCTAATGTAACTTTGAGTAATACCGTTGATTTAACGCTATTTGAGGGTAGTTTATTACAAAATGGGCTTTTTAATCTGTATTTTGGCTATCAATTAGAAAATGGTGATTTAGTTTTCAGTAGTGATGCCTTACAATTAGACGCAAATAGCGATTCTAGTTCAGAAAATCTAAGCAGTGGTGCAAGCAGTTTTAGAGCCAATATTTTGCATTTTAATGATGACCACTCTCATTTAATTGAAGAAAATTATGATTTAAAAATTGATGGAGTGACTACACGGGTTAAAGTGGGCGGTATTGGGCGGATGTTGCAAAAAGTGACTGAAGTTCGCAATTCTGTTGAAAATCCTTTGGTTTTACACGCGGGCGATGCAATGCAAGGCACATTGTATTACACCTTGTTCAAAGGTGATGCTGATGTTGAAATGTTGAATTTATTCAATTTAGATGCAATGACTTACGGCAATCATGAATTTGATGATGGCAATACTAACTTGTTGCGTTTAAGTAAAATGATGAATTTCCCGTTAATTTCAGCTAATGTTGATTTTAGTTCGAGCACGACAGAATTAGCTACGCTAGTTAAACCTTATATCATCAAAGAAATTGCTGGACAAAAAGTGGGGATTTTTGGTTTAACAACCACAGAAACGCCGAATATTTCTTCACCAGCTGCTGGCACGGTATTTAGTGATGAAGTGGCAAGTGCCAAAAAAATTGTAGCTGAATTAGAAGCGCAAGGTGTGAATAAAATTGTGGCATTAACTCATATCGGTTATGAAAAAGATATTACTTTAGCCAAAGCGGTCGCGGGGATTGATGTGATTGTTGGCGGACATTCTCATACTTTGTTAGGTGATTTCAGTGGTTTAGGTTTAACTTCTACAGGGGAATATCCAACCATTGCCAATTCTAGCCGTAGCGAACCTGTGTGTATCGTGCAAGCATGGCAATACAATTATGTGTTAGGTCAATTAAGCGTAGGTTTTGATAGCGCGGGCAAAGTCACTGATTGCGCAGGTAAAGCGACTTTATTAATCGGTGATACATTCCAACGCACGAATGCACAAGGAACACGCGAAAATGTGGATGAAGCAGTTAAAGCGCAGATTTTACAAAGTTTAGCGAAATTACCTGCTGCAATTGTAACGGCGAATGCAAACGCGACTGAAAAATTGAAAAATTATTCTGCTCAAGTAGAAGGCAAAAGCGCGGAAGTGATTGGACAAACAACTGGCGATTTATTGCACATTCGGTTACCTGGAAAACATAGCTCTGGCGTTGATTTACCTAACGGCAGTTTAATTGCACCTTTGGTGTCTGAAGGTTTCTTGCAACAGTTGAATAGTCGCAATTATAAAACGGATATGGTTATTCAGAATGCGGGCGGAGTGCGGATTGATGTACTCAAAGGGAATATAACTATTGGAACAGCTTATACTTTGTTACCTTTTTCTAATACGATTGTAGTGTTAGATTTGACGGGCGCAGAAGTTAAACAAGTGTTAGAAGATGCAATTAGTAACTATGCTGATAAAGGTAATAGTGTTGCGTCTTTCCCGTATGGCGCGGGCTTGCGTTATACCGTTACTGCAAAAAATGCAATGAATGAGCGGGTTTCTAATATTGAAGTGCGTGATGAAAAAGGCATGTATAGCGCAATTGACCCCAGTAAAACCTATAAAGTGGGCACAAATTCCTTCGTTGCGGCTGGCGGTGATGGATATGCAACTTTTGCTAAAGTTGCCAAAGAACGTGGATTTACCGATACCTTCTTTGATTATGCTGAGTCTTTTGTGAATTATGTTCGTGAAGTAAAAACGTTAAATGTTCCAACCGAAACAGGCGTTATTTATATTCCTTAATCTGAGTTTGGCGCGAAGTTTAAATTAAAGCCAAGACCTGCTAGGTCTTCGAGACCTCGTAGGTCTGTCAGTATGAATTGAAAAGACTGTCTGTCTTAACACAAATTAAAGCCAAGACCTGCAAGGTTTTTAAAACCTTGCAGGTCTTTTTTTCACAAGCTAAAACGGACAAATTGCCCGCGATGGTCAGAAATGGCGTTTGCAAAAAATTGAACTTGAATATTATGAATGCTATTTTTTAACCATACATGGTCAATATCATATAGCGGTAAAAGTGCAATCCAACTCCCGCGCCAAACGCCTGCCACCCGTGCAGCAAGCCGATAATCTACTCCCCAACTATCAAACCCGCGACTGCGACCCACCGCGTTAAAATCTCCGACAATGACATCAATAGCTCGTCCTGCTTGTTTTTCTTTTTGACAAAATTGGTCAACATCACCAAGTAATGCTTGCCGTGCTTTACTTAAATCGCGGTCACCATCGACGACTAACACCCGTAACATGCCTTGTGGCGTTGCGACTGTAACCACTAAACCTATACCGTTTCTGAAAGACAGCTCTTGTTCTTTGTAAATTTGCCATTTTGACAGTAGCATTACTGGTTCTGTAATGGCGGGTTCTTTATATTCTGTGCCGAGCGCATCTAAAAAATTTTTAACATAAACAGGGTAAGCAGGTTTTTCAGAAATAACAATAATATCAGGCTGATACTCAGTAATTTGTTTAGCAAATAGGGGAAGATTTTCCGCAGGACGCGACCCGCCCCAGCGAATATTCCAATGCAATAAACTGATTTGTGGGGTGTCGTCGTGTTGTTGCGTTTCACCAAATCCTTTGAGGGTAATAAATACCCAAAATAATATTAACAGTACGATGTAAGTTAAAATAAACGGTTGTTTAATAAAGGTTTGACTACGTCCTAACCATGCTAAATCCCAAATTAACGTACCTAAAGCGACAAGCAATAAAGGAATATAGCCTAACCATGCTAACCATACGCTATAGTCACGAATGATTTGTGCTATTAATCCAATACTTAGCGTGAAGAATAAACATAAACTCAGCGTATTTCGAAAATAGGGCGAGCGTAAAATAGCAGAAAACATAAAAAGCTCTCAGCGATATAAAGCGATAAGTTGTTCTAACTCTTGTAAACTGAATCCCGCCGCAATCCGCGCTTCAGTATTCATGGGATTGCGCAATGAACCGCGAAAACGGCTCTTTAATAATTCTCTAAAAGTAACATCTGGCACTAACGCTCGTTGTTGACAACAATAATTAAACCATTGTGTACCAACCGCAACATGTCCAATTTCTTCGCGCAAAATAATCTCTAAAATTTCTACTAATTCATGTTGGCGTTGTTGCTTTAATTTCTCAATAATGCTCGGTGTCGCATCCAAGCCCCGCGCTTCTAGCACACGCGGCACTAATGCCATCCGCACCAGTACATCATCCATTGTGTCAACTGCCATTTCCCACAAACCATTGTGCGCCACTAACGCGCCATAGTGACTACCTAAGCGGGTTAAAGGCGTTTGCAATAATTCAAAATGATAGGCTTCTTCTTCGGCAATGCGAATCCAATCATCATAATAAGCGCGTGGCAAATCGCGGAAACGATAAACTGCGTCTAACGCTAAATTAATGGCATTAAATTCAATATGCGAAATAGCATGTAATAGCGCGATAATTCCTTCTGCACTTTGCAAGCCGCGTTTAGGCAATTGACGGGGCGAAACTAATTGCAAAGCTGCTGGCAAACCCGCAGCAAGCACGGGTTCAACTTCCATGCGCGCGTGTTCTGGTGCAATAGATAAATGTCCCGCTTGCCATGCTTGAAAAAGTTGATGCGTCGCGGTTAATTTATCGGCGACTTCATTCAGCATTAAACACTCAAATGCTGCATCAAAAAGAGAAGAGTGAGAACAAGATAGTGTTAAATTACAATTTGCTTCCATCAATAAATTCAGATTGTTTAAAGTTTTTAGGGTTAAATATTCAAGGTTGTTTATAAATAGCACTCATGTCTTGCTTTACTCTTGCACAAAAATACGTTGACTAATTTCTTGTTTTTGTGCACATTCACTCGCTATTTGTGCTTGCGATAATAACTCAGAGGCATCATTTGAACGCGCCGTAATCCCCACTAAACCGATAGCAGTAGTAGCGCGTAATAACAAATCTTGTTCTGCTGTAAATTCAAAAAGCTCAAGGTTAGCGAGCATATTTTCTGCAATTCTTCTTGATTGTGCAATTGAGCAATTTTTTAATAATAAAATAAATTGGTCTCCGCCTAAACGTCCTAAAATATCGCTTTGACGAATGCGCTTTTGTAAGCTGACAATAATTTGTCGTAAATATTCTTCTAATATAAAAGAAGATTGACGTTGTAATAATTTGGCTTCGGCAAAACTTAAACACATTAAAACGTGTTCACCGCCTACACTACGCGTTTGATATAACAGTAAGTTTAATTGATGCTCAAATTCAATTTGATTATAAATTGATAAATTATAGGAAACACGGTCACGGCGTTCCGCATTCTTGGTTGCACACAGGCGAAAATCACTAATAGCTTCATTTAATACTAAAATTGCCCCTTCAATTACACCATCGCGTTGTCGAATGGGAGCAACTGAATATTCAATTAATACTTCATTATTTTCACGATTAATTAATAAACTTTGGCGCGGCGGCGTAATCACCCCCGCTAAACTGCGAGTGGCGGGTGTTTCTAAACGACCATCGCTAATACTTTTTAATTTAACTACTTCAGCCGCAATTAAACCTAAAGCTTGACTATGTGACCATTGGGTTAATAATTCAGCGGCGGGATTTAAATAATTAATACGTCCTTGCTTATCTGTGGTTACTACAGCATTAGCGATGGCGTGCAGGGTAGCTAACGCAATTTCTTTTTCGGCAAACACTTCTTCTTCTGCCATGCGTCGTTCAATATACGCAGCGGCGACTAAATAGGCAGTGATACCTGTTAAAGCGACAAAACCAATTTCTAATAAAATTTTTAAATAATTATTGGT
>JACCEE011653909.1_pt1 | contig 13529 bp, 14 predicted proteins | sample 7449931 | NCBI WGS metagenome assembly JACCEE01 (sample SAMN15323457, study PRJNA562643) | freshwater metagenome | isolation source: river surface water | place: USA:Blue River Watershed | collected 2017-08-19 | reverse complement strand
TTGTTGATTTAAAAACTATACAATCTCCAGAACATGAAAAATTATTTTGATAATGAATATTTGGATTTCCTCCTGTTCCTATTATTATATAATTATCATCTTTATAATCTAGTTCATCACAATATTTAGTTATTTCTTGTGACGATGTTATAAATGGATATTTACCTTCTGATTTTCCATATGAAGCTAATCTTTTTGATTTTGTACAGAATTCGCATATTTCACCTAAAATTTTAATTTCAATATTATCTTTTATTTCTATTACTTCTTCTTTACATATATAAGTATTGTAATGTAAAGATAATTTTTTTTTAATAATTTCATCAATATTTATAACTTTACTATTTTCATTTAAATCACTAAAAATAATTTCTTTAGTTTGGTATTCTTTATTAAAAATATATTTTTTTCCTACTTTTGATAAAACATCTTTGACATTCATAATTTTTTGAAATATCATTATACATGTTGCAACTCCAGTATGTTCAAAAGTATTATTTGGAATATTTATTATTTCTTTTACATTACAAGTTTTTAATAATAATTCTCTTACCTGTTCATTTTCTCCTGTTGATGTCATTTGTTTACCATTAGGTAATATAATACCAGCTTTACCTCCTATTTTTAACATATCAATAAATCTTTGTAAAAATAACAAAACTGCATCTTTAGTTTTAATTTGAAATATATTTTCATCTAAATTACTATAAGTAATTCCAGAAATACCAAAAGGAGGATTAGCAACGACTATATCAACACTTTCTGAATCTATTTTTTCATGTAATGAATCTTGCCATAAAATATATTTAGGAACTTTATTAAATGATATAATCATATTACATTTAGTAATTTTATGTATATCTTCATCAATTTCATTACCTCTAATAGCTTCAGAAATAAAATCTTTATCTATAGTAATATCATTAATTTTTGCTTTATTCTTAATAAATTTATATGCAGTTTTTAAGAATCCACCAGAACCACAAGCAGGATCATAAATAGTTTCAAAAGTACCATCTTTATAAACTTGAATATCTAATTTAGATATAGTAATATTTTTAATTAATGTAGGTGTGAAATGTTGACCTAAATTTTTATCATTACTACCATTTAATTTATGAACCATAAACTCGTAACTATCGCCTAAAATATCAGATTCATATTCATTAAAATTAAAATTATGAATTAGCATAATAACATTTTGAAAAACTTTATCAATAATACGTCCTCTATTACCATTATTTTTACCAATATAAAAATTACTTTGATTATTAAAAATATCTTTTAATAATACATGTTTATTCAATAAAAAAGAACATAAATATTCTAAACTTTGTCTTAAAGATTCAATAGGAATATTTACAAGTTCATTAAAATCTAAAAATTTACCATAATTATCAATATCTTCTTTAATATCATTTTGATATAATTCTTCATAGTCTTCTATTTTATTAATATCAATAATATTATTTAATTGTTTAATAAATATTAACATATATAAATTATTAAAAGCTTTTTGACCTGTAATATTAATTTTTCTAAATTCATTGAGACAATTAAGAAATAATTGTTGAAGATTATTATCTAATTCTTTTCCTTCAAGCATTAAATTATAGTTTAAAATAACTTTGTTATAATTAATAATATTTTCAATTTTTTCCATAATAATCTATATTATAACATTTCTTTAATTTAAAATATAATATCTATTTGATGGTTCCAAATGGACTTAAATTAAAAAAAATTGAAATTTTTTAAATATAGTATTTATAATAAAATTATATTATAAATATAGTATTTATAATATAAAATTATATTATAAAACATCAATGGTGAACAAGTCACGCAAGTCACACAAGTCACGCAAGACTTATAAGCAATATATAGACGATTTGTCTAATGAAGAGCAACAAGAAATAATGACTGATGAACAACAAATACAATTTTGTCAACAAGAAATAGAATTTATGATGACTAAAATGACCGATGAACAGAAAAAACAAATTAGTCAAGAAGAAAAAGAATTTATGTTAAACATGTTATTAAAATCCTTTAGAACCTAAATATTTTTTTTATTAAAATATATAAATATTATAATTAATATAAATATAAATATATTTAATAAATATAAATTATCAAAATATTGTTTATTATCAATATTTTGTTTATTATATAAATTATCAAAATATTGTTTTTTATATAAATTATAAATATAATTATTTATATCATCAATATTTTTATTTATATTATTTATATTAAAATCAACATCATATAAATAATTATATTCAATTAATAAATTAATTAAATTATCAAAATTAACTTTATCATCATTATTTATCCATGTGTCATCATTTATATTAATATATGTTTTATTATATGATGATTTTATTAAATAATTTTTATTATTTATTATTATTATATCATTACTATTATTTATAAATTTATTTATTTCAATATCCATATCATTAATATATGAATTATCAAGAAATAATATACAATCATAAAATTTTAAATATTCATCAAAAATTATAGGTAATTCTGTTATTATAAAATCATATCCAAATTTAGTAGAATATATATAATTTATCATTATACCTATAATATTATTTGTTTTAATCATTATAATACAAATTTTATCTTTATAACACGATAAAATATTTTTTTGTTTTTTTTTATAAATATAATTATTGTTTATTTTTTTATAAATATTATTTTCAATTATAAATTTTTTTAAATATAAATTTATAATATTAGTTCTTTTATTTTTATCAATGCCCATATAATGTTTAATCCAATCACCATCAATACCATTTAAATTATAATTATCTATTATTTTTATTTCATTATTATATAATTTATTTTTCAATATATATAAACATTCTTGTTCTCTTGGATGATTAAATTTCCATTCTTGACATAAATCAGTATTTGGTGCTTCTATCCATTTATCTAAAATTTCAAATGTTTTATTTGTATTTTTTACTATAATCACACCTGTATTTAATTTGTTTTCATTATAACAATAATATTTTGTAATACAATCATTACTTAATACTAAACAAGTATCATTAATAAAATGTTTATCAATAAAATATTCAATATTATTATTATGATTTGTAATTATAGCATCACTATCTATAAAAAATAAATAATCATATTTAACTAGATGTTTTTTAATTAATGATGGTTTTGACCATACAAATAAATATTCATTTTCACCATCCCATATATATTTTTTATTTAAATCTTCTTTTAAAGGACATCTTTCAACAATTAAATCATAATTATATTTTATAGAATATAAATAATTAATTAAAGTTGCAGAATGTGCATAATTTCCAATATTTGGACTATTTAAAATTAATATACCAATATTTTTTTTCATATAATTATTATTAATATAAAAAAATTGAATTAATAATATTTTAAATATTTTATATATTAATCATAAAAATGAACTTTTATGAGAAATTAGATCTTTTAAAGACTAAAGAATTTTTAGCTAAAAATGATTTTAAATTTTTATCAGAAAAATTTAAAATATTTTTAAAAATTCCTTATTTTGATGAAAATATAATTGAAAAAATATTTTATTTCTATTTATTAAAATTTGATTTTAGTATTCCAGAAATTAAAGATCCTAGAGACTATTTATTATTTTTAAATAATAAGAATATAATTGATAATATTTTGTTATCAAGTTTTCATAATATAATATTTTTAAATATTATATTTACAAATACATTTCTTATTTGTAATAAAGATAAAGATATTGTTAAAGATATAATTATAAAAATAACATATCTTGATAATAGCAAAGAAATATTATCAAATTTTTTACAAAAAATTTTTATTAATAATTATTTATCTGAAACTTTTATTGATAAGATATTTAAAATATTTAATTATAATGATTTTAAAAAATATCAAATTTTAAATATAGTACCAAAAGAATTTTTATTCATATTTATTAAAATTATGAATAAAAACAAAATTAATCAAGATTTATTTTTAGTTCAAGATGATATTGGAAATACTGTATTTCATAATATTTTAAATTATGATATTAAAATAAGTTTTATTAAACCTATATGGCAAATTATAAAAAAAACTATTAAAAATAAATTATATAAAATAACTAATAAAAAAGGTGAATCAATATGTGATTTAATGAAAAAATATAATATTAATTTATGTTAAAAAAAATTGATATTTTTTTATTATGAATATTATATATTATATTTTTAAAAAACATAGAATGGAAACAAGCGCAGAATTTGAACCATTAGAAAAAGTTAATTATTATACATTATTATTTGGTGAGGATTTAGAAAATATTAAAAAATTAATATTAAAGTTTACAGAAGAAGTAAATGCTAAAGAAATATTTTTAACAAAATATAATAATAATATACTGATACGGACAGTATTTATTAAAAATTATTTATCTGAAGATATTATTGAAGGAATTTTTAAAATCTTTGAATTTAAAGATTTTAAAAAATATCAAATTTTAAATATTGTACCACTTGAATATTTTTTCATATTTGTAAAAAATATGAAAAAATTAAAAATAGATCAAGATTTATTTTTAGTTCAAGATAAACAAGGTAATACACCATTACATAAAATTATTAATCATACAATTAAACAAAGTATTATTGTACCAATTTGGCAACATATTAATAAGAGTACAAAAAATAAATTATATAAAATAACTAATTATCAAGGTTATACAATATATGATTTAGCAAAATTCTATGATATTAAGCTATCATAGGAGCTTTAATACTTGGATGGAATATATAGTCGATTAATTCTATATCTTCATATGAATAATCTTCTATGTTATCATGATATTTATTTATTTTCAGTTTTGGAAATGAATAAGGAGTTCTTTTAATTTGTATTTCAGCAGCTTCATAATGTTCTTTATATAAATGATAATCACCAATTGTAATATATAACATATCAGGTTTATATTTTTCTGATTTTGTTAAATGATTAAGATGATGACATAATAAATAACTTAATAATGCAAAACTTGCAATATTATAAGGATTACCTAAAAATATATCATTAGAACGAATATAATTTTGTTGTGATATATAATATATTCCTTTTTCTTCTTTAATATAAAATTGTACAATTAAACTATGACAAGGAAATAAACAACCTTTATTAACTTGTGCTGGATTATATGTTGTCATTATAATTCTTCTAGAAAATGGATCTTTTAAAATAGTATCAATAATATATTTTAATTGATCTATTCCTTTACCTAAATAATTATAATGACAACCTTCGTAAATTGCATTAAAATATCTTTGTTGAAATCCATACATAGGACCCATATCTCCTATTTCATAATTTTCTAATCCATTATTATCTAAAAATTCTCTACTTGTATTTCCTTTCCAAATATTAATACCTTTTTGTTCTAATATTTTTGTATCAGTTTCACCACGAATAAAAAACATTAATTCTTCAAATATACCTCTAAAAAACATTTTTTTAGTTGTTAGTAATGGAAAACTATCTTTAAGATTAAATGTTAAATTTTTTGAAAATAATGATTTTGTAATACTATTTCTAGTTTGTCTTTCATTGCCATTGATAATTAAATCTTTTAAAATCTGTAAATAAGCTAATTCTTCGTTATTATCCATTGTTTGTATATTATTTTTATTTCTTTAGATTTTTATTTTTATCAATATTATTTTCAATATTTTTAATCAATTGTATTATTAAATGCAAATCCTATACTCATTAGTATAGATATTAATATTAAAATTCCTGATGCAATAAATAAGTAATTATTAATATTATCTTTAAAACATGTATTATACATATAATACAAATGTAATAACATAAATAATGATATTAATAATACAATAAAAATACCTACAAATCCTTGTTTATCCCTATTATATTTTAAATCATAATGTTCTATAATATCTTCATTATTTTGTTTTCTCATAATTTATATATATATATATATATATATATAAAATATTTTTTAATAAAATAATTTTTATATATAAATTATTTATTAAAAATTATTAAATGTTAATCCAATACTTGTTAATATACAAATAAAAATTATAAATAAAGGAAAAAATAAAAGGTAAAAACTTATTTCACAGGCATCTTTTTTTAATAATTCATATCTAAAGTAAAATAGTGTTAACATAAATAATGCAAACATTAATAAATAACTAATAGCTACAAAAGCTTTTTTATCACTATTAAATTTTAAATCATAATGTTCTATAATATCATCATCATTTTTTTTAACCATTATATATTTATATATATATATATATATATTAGATAAATTTTAATATAATTAAATTAATATTTTCTAAAAAATAATTAATTAATTCTTTTCTATTATTAATATATTTTTTATTTATATGATATTTAATCCAAATATCATTATTAGGATATTTTTGTTCTGCGACAATATCATAATTTAGAAGCCTTATATTTGTTCCACTTGCTATATCAGCACATGATGTTATAATACATAATTTTAATTGTGGTAATAAAGATGGAATTTGATTTAATGTATAACCAACGCGTAAAGAATATTTTATAAATTTTTTTACATATTTATAATATGTTTGTTCTAAAGATATATTTCTACCAAATTCCCAATGCATATATGCAGCTAAAGCAATATCTTTTATATTTACATTAGGAAAATATAAATTAATTAATTTACGTATATTAAAAGATATAGTATAAACATTTTCACAAACTTTTGCATTTAATAAACCTAAAATTATATCACCAGAATATTTTGTATGAATATTATGATCTTTACCATTATATTTTTTTTTATCATATATATTATATATACAATCATAACCTTTACCAATATCATGAAAAAATGCACTAATAATACATGTTTCAAGATCTAAATTTTCAATTAAAGGATCTTTATTTTTAAACCAATCTATTATTTGTAAAGCACACCATTGACTATGTTCAAATAAATCACCACCATGAGTATTACATAGTTTTTTATGTTCTTCTTTATTACTTTTACATAAATCATTAATATGTTTCATTTCATTAAAAGAACTATATTCTTTAATGGCTTTATTTATTTTTTCTAAATCATTATCTGCAATTATATATTGTTTTAATAAATATTTTAATTTTATTATTGGATGATTATTATTAATATCAATTTCTTTATTTAATAATAAATAAATATTTTCATTAAATTTAAATTTTAAATATTTAAATTTATATTTAATATATTTTAAATGATAATTATATTTCATAATAATATATTATATAAAATATAATTAATAAATCAATTTAAAAAAATATATATTATATTAGATAGTTATAAAAAATGGAAAATTTAATAGAATATTATTTTAAAGAACAAAAATATTATGAAAAAATATATGGTTCAAAAACTTTATTTATGATGCAAGTTGGTGGTTTTTATGAAATGTATGAAACATTAACAGAAGGACCAGATTTAAATAAAATATCAAGCATATTAAATATTTTAGTTTCAAAAAGAAATAAATCAATATTATCAGTAGATAAAAAAAATCCAAAAATGTCTGGTTTTCCTTTAGCAGTATTAAATAAATATTTAAAAATATTAATAGATAATTCTTATACTGTAATTATTTGTTCACAAACTACATCACCACCAAATCCAAAACGAGAAATTACAGGAATATATTCTTCAAGTACTTATATTGATGATATAAGTAATCCAGAAAATAATTTTTTATTATCTATTTATCTAGAAGAAATAAAAGATATCAAAACAGCTAAATCTAATTATATGTGTGGGTTAGCTTTAGCTGATTTATCTACAGGAAAATCTAAAGTTCATGAAATTTATTCAGAACATAATGATGATAAATTATCATTAGATGAAGTTGTAAAATTCATTAATATTTATAATCCAAAAGAAATTTTTTTAATATCAGATATAAAATCAATAAATGTTGAAGATTTAGAATTATATCTTGAAATTAAAGATAAAAATTATTTACATAAAACAATTAATGATTTAATAGATATGAAAGGATATAAAAAAATAAAAGATATTGCTTTTCAACAAGATTTATTAAAAAAAGTATATCCACAAATAAATACATTAACACCAATTGAATATTTAAATTTTGAAAGATTAGAATATTTAAGATTAGCTTTTATTATTTTAATACAATATGCTTTTGAACATAGTTCAAATATTATTAATAATTTAGAGCTACCTGAAATATATGAAAAAGAAAATTGTTTACATTTAGGTAATAATGCAATATTTCAATTAAATATATTTAGAAATTCTCAAGAATCATTAAATAATTCATCATCAATTAAATCATTATTTGATATTATTAATAAAACTTCAACACCATTAGGAAGACGATATTTAAAAAATATTTTATCATCGCCTTTAATAAATCAAGATGAATTAAAATATAGATATAATATAATTGAATATTTATTAAATAATAAAATTATTAATGAATTAGAAAAAATATTAAATGAAATTGGAGATATTGAAAGATTAGAAAGAAAAATGAATCTTTTAACTATTCATCCAATGGAATTTTATAATTGGATTAATTCACAAAAAAAAATAAATGAGTTATTAAAAATTATAAATTATGATGAATTAAAACATTTATTAAAATATGATATAAATGAAATTTTTTTATCTCATAGTCAAATGATTAATAATTTAGAATTTATTTTTAATATTGAAGAATTATCAAAATATTTAATTAATGATATTAATAGTAATATATTTTTAGAAGGTGTTTATACTGATATTGATAGTATTCAAGATGAATTAAATTTATGTTCTAATTTTATGGAAGCATTAGCAAATAAATTAAGTAGTATGATTGATGATACAAAAACAAAAAATAAAGATATGATTAAAGTAGAATCTAATGATAGAGAAGGGCATTATTTAACATTAACAAAAAGAAGAGCTGATTTATTACAAAAAGAATTAAAAAAACATGATAAAATTTATATTAAAAAATTAGAAATAGATATAAATAAATTAATTTTTAAACATGCTATAAAAGGTAATAGTAAAATATTTTTACCTGAATTAGAAAAAAATTCAGATCAAGTTATAAATTTAACAAATAAATTAAAAATATTAATTAAAACTTATTATATTGAAGAAATTAAAAAAATTAATATTAATTCTAAAATTACTGAAATAATAAGTTTTATTGATTTTTGTAAAAGTGGTGTATTAGTAGCAAAAAAAAATAATTATTGTAAACCTGAAATTATTAATTCAGAAAAATCTTTTATTACTTGTAAACAATTACGTCATCCTATTGTAGAAAAAATAAATATTAATTCAGAATATATACCAGTTGATATAACTTTAGGAAAAAATAATTGTGATGGTATTTTATTATTTGGTTTAAATTCAGCAGGTAAATCAACATTACAAAAAGCATTAGGAATAGCTATAATTTTAGCTCAAATTGGTTATTATGTACCTGCACAAAAATTTCAATATTTTCCATATAATTCAATATTTACAAGAATATCAAGTAATGATAATTTATTTAAAGGTTTATCATCTTTTACTTTAGAATTAACCGAATTAAGATCTATTTTAAAACGTTCCGGGCCTAATACATTAGTAATAGCTGATGAAGTCTGTAAAGGTACTGAACATAATTCAAGTTTAATTATAGTAATGGGTATGATTGAAATGTTATCAAAATCAAAAACATCATTTATTTCAGCTACTCATTTACATGAATTAACAAAATTAAAAAGATTAAATAAATTAAATAATGTTAAATTATATCATTTACATGTAGAATTTGATAGTATAAATAATACATTAATTTATGATAGAGAACTAAAAGAAGGTAGTGGTATTTCATTCTATGGGTTTGAAGTTGCAAAATATTTAATGAATGACCCAGAATTTATATCAATTACAAGTGAAATACACAAAGAATTAGGTGGTGAAATATTAATTAGTGATAAAAAATCAAGATATAATTCTAATATTCATATGACTAAATGTCAAGTATGTAATAAAATACCTAGAGAAGGTGAAATACCTTTAGAAACACACCATATTGAATTTCAAAAGAATTGTAATAAAAATGGTTTTATTTTAAAAAAACAACATAAGCATAAAAATCATACAACAAATTTAGTAGTATTATGTCAAGAATGTCATGATAAAATAGATAATAATAAATTAATAATTTATGGATATGAAAATACATCTCATGGACCTAAATTATTATATACAAAAAATTAAATTATTTTTATAAAAATATATTTTATATATATATATATATATGTCTACTTGTGAAAATAATAAAAAATGTCCAGAAAATCAGTGTTGTAATAGTAATAATTTATGTGGAACTGGATTTGATTATTGTGATAAAACAAAAATCAAATGTAAAATTATATCAGATATAAATAATAGTGATCCTAAAACAATGGAAGAATATTATAGAAATACAGTTACAGAAAATAAAGCATCATTTGAAAGTTGTGGACCTAAAAAAAATGAAAAAGGAGAAATTGTTTATACTAGATGTAGACCTGGAGAATATTGTAATAATAATTATAAATGTAAGATTACAAATAATATAGAAAATGTAAAAGATTTAAATAAAAATAGTTATTATGATTGTTATAATGATAATAATAAATATACTTATAATGGTGATAAACTTACTTATACTAATAATTATTTTCAAGAAAATATTGGTGGATTTATAATTTTATTTATAATTTTATTTATTATATTATCACCAGTTTTATTTATTGTAATAATGAGAATTATATTATTATTCAAAAAAAAAAAAATAAATAAATAAAAAAAATTGATATTTAAATATTTAAATAGATATTATTTATTATATATATAATAAATAATGAATAATTTTGAGTTTAAAATATGTACTTTACCAAAAAATGAAAAATTAAAGATAAAAAATTATAATGTTAAATTTTCAAATTATCAATCTCAACCAAGATTTAATTATGGTTTTCATAGATTTATTCATACTGCTAAAGAAAAATCATCAATGTTTAATGATTCTAAATATGCTAAACGTCATTTAGTAACAAATCCTTTTGAACATGAAGTTAATGATTATGATAAAGATATTAAAAGTATGTCTGAATTATATTTTCAAACAAAAAAAAATGGTATAATTTCAAGAGCATTTTATAAATTATGGGAAATATTAACAATTTTTGATATTATACCTTCAAAAACTATTACAGCTTTATTTTTAGCAGAAGCACCAGGTTCATTTGTACAAGCAGCCGCATATTATAGAATGAAATTTAATAATGAAAAAGATTATTTAAAAGATAAATTTTATTGTATATCTGTAAATAATGGAAAAGAAATAACTTTTAAAGAAGATATTTTAAAAGCATTAAATAATGTTACAATCTGTAAAGAAAATAATGGTGATATAACAAATATATCAGTTCAAAAAGATCTTAAAAAATTAACAAATGAAGCTGATTTAATTACTGCTGATGGAGGTTTTAATTGGGTAAATGAAAATTATCAAGAACAAGAAGCTTATAGATTAATTTTAGCTGAAATAATAACAGCTTTAAGATTACAAAAAAAATCTGGGAATTTTGTTTTAAAAATTTTTGAAACATTTACTCCAGTAACACTTAAAATGTTATTATTATTAAATACTTTTTATGATGAAGTACATATTTATAAACCATTTACAAGTAGATTAACAAATTCAGAAAAATATGTAATTTGTAAAAATTTTAAAGGTATAAGTGAAAATGAATTAGATAAATTAGAAGTTTTACTTGAAGAAATAAATAAAAATGAAATTAATAATAATTTCTTAAATAATATATTTTTAGATATTGATATTCCTGAAAATATTTTTAAATTAAATCAAAAAATGTCAATTGATATTGCTAATAAACAATATTCATCATTAAATAAAACAGTTTCGTTTTTAAATAATGGTATATTTTTTGGCGAAGATTATCAACAATATCATGAACAACAAATTAATGCAAATGATTTTTGGATTAATACATTTTTACCATTAGATATTAATGATTTAAATAAAGTAAGAAAAAATATAAATAAAGTTATTAATTATTATTAAAATAAAATAATATTATAATAAATATATATGTTAAATTTAATTCAAATAATAGGAATTTATGATATAATATGTGGAATATTTATTTCATATTCACCACATTTTTTTATGATTAATACAAATGTTGATGAATTACATTTACGATTATTTTCATATTGGATTATAACATATGGTTTAATTCGTTTATTAGGACCTAAAAAAATAGCATATTTTACATTATTAATTGAAGCTTTTTGTTTTCTAAATGAATTATTTTATAATGATTTTTATTTATACAAATTAATTTTTTGTATTATTTCATGTATTATTTTATTTATTTTTTTTTAACATATGGATATAAAAATTTTTCAGCTAATTTTTCACCTAAATTTTTTTCAATATTATCTTTTAAAGAATTATTATTATTAATTTTAATTATTCCTTCAAACATTTCATCTAAAAATGTTAATTCTTTTTCTTCAATAATATTATTAAATAATGTTGGATATAAATCATAAAATGTTGGAAATATTAATATTAAATAAGTTTTATATTCATTAAAATTTTCTTTTTTTAATTCTTGAACTTTTTCTGTTTTAACAAATTTATTTAAAAAATCAATTGTATTTTTAATAGAATTGATTTCATCTTCAATATTATTATTATTCATTATATATAAATAATAATAATTATTCTTTAATTTATTTATTTTAATATTAAATATATTACTAATCCTATTACTACTAATAAAATTAATTTATTATTATCATCAAGATCAAAAAAATTATAATAATTATTTTTAAATTGATCTGATAATGATTTACAATTAATTAAACATGATTGTATTAAAGGTCCACAAGGTTTGCCATTATTTTGCGCTTCTAATATAATTTTTCTTGTTTGAGTTCCAGGTTTACAAATTTCTGAACATTGACTCCAATCAGACATTTGACAATCTTGTTTACTTTTAATATTTAAATCTGTGTATGTTCCTGCATTATTATTTGTTGTTGTTGTATTACTATTATTACCACAATTATTTTCTATTTTAATATTATTTGATTCTTTAATATTAACATTACCACCAATTTCAATACTACAAATAGTCATAGGTGTACATGTTTTATCATAATTTTTAATATAAGTATTTCCATTTATACATTTATCATAATAACAATCAGGACGTGAAATCATTAAATTATATTTATCTTCACTTTTTATATTATCAAAATTATTTTTAATTGTTGTTTTATCAAAACAAGCACAAACATCTAACCGTTACATTAAAACTTGATATTTCTTTATAATCAAAGAAATATTCAATTATCCAATAATTATTTATTACAATAACATATTAAAAAAATATATTACTGGTAAATCACTATTAAAGATAATACA
>JACCEE010154732.1_pt1 | contig 13533 bp, 10 predicted proteins | sample 7449931 | NCBI WGS metagenome assembly JACCEE01 (sample SAMN15323457, study PRJNA562643) | freshwater metagenome | isolation source: river surface water | place: USA:Blue River Watershed | collected 2017-08-19 | reverse complement strand
TCGGTATTAGCAATATAACCATCGCTACTTTTGCGGGTTACCGAAAAAAAACTCTGCATTTGCCCATTTCCTATACCTGCCGAAAGATTTTGTATAAAACTATTGTAACTTCCTCCTGCTGTTTGAACACTGATTGTACTTGTTTCTTCTTTCTCGGTCACAATATTAATCGCTCCGCTGAAGGCATTCGGGCCATAAATGCGCGCCACCGAACCCTGAAGCAATTCCACACGAACTATATCGGATAATTCTACAGGAACATCAAGATTATAATGCCCGGTTTGCGGATCAGTAATATTCACCCCATTCAACAGCACTAACACCTGATCGAACGAACCGCCACGAATACTAATATCCGATTGTGTACCGCCCACACCACGCTGACGGATATCAATACCCGCCACCGATTCAAGCAACTCATCTACACTTTGTATGGGCATTCGTTGAATCGCTTCCCGCTCCACAACTGTCACCACACGGCCTGCACCTGTGTATATCTGGTTCCGACGGGCATTAACATCCACTTCCGACAAAGTAACAGACAAAGAATCGGATGTAGATTGACCAAACACATTCTGGACACAAAATAAAAAAACTAAAAAACTAAAAATAACTATTTTCTTCATTTTAAATAAAAATAAAAACGGTTGAAACAGGCAAATCGCCTATTTCAACCGTTCAATGATTGATTGTATAAGTATGCAAAACAACACGCAGCAGCGTTGTTTGTTATTTGATTCACAAGGACATTACCGGTTTGTAGCTCCGTAGGATCATTGTATAAAAACAGATTATCCTCGAGCTCCTCCTCAATACCTTCCCGTGTGCATATAGCTGCTTTAACGACGAAGCGATCGCTCTTTTGGGTCGATTTTTCGCTTACCGAAACCGATAACACTCCAATGCTCACCGCAAGCGACAAACTGGCAAACACAGCATAAGCAGCACGGCTCCAGCGACGGAATCGGGCTATACGGGGCTTATTATGTATTTGTTTGTTCACTCTATAATGTTCTGTTTACGGCTCAAAGCCAATATAAATAACACTGAGAAGGGAGACTTTTGATTTGCTCCCTTAACTTATCTAAAATTAATCTTCATCGGTAGGAAAACTCAACCGGTTCAGTTTTCCAACCCACACATCTTTATAAACTTTCGATGCACGTGGGTTTATTCCACCTATCAGATAAATGAGATGATCGCTATAACCCTTGGCCGTATTATCGACAACAACATTCAACACCGACTGGTAAGCTCTTGGAGCATAATTTATATATGTCGTATCGCCTGCTGCCGAAATATTTATTTGGCGAAGCCGGTTATAAAGCGTATCAGGAACACTCCAACTCAAGCCTTCGTCAACTGATTCCATATAAGGGTTACTAACAACAGATCCATTAGCATCCAAACCACCATACAACAACAATTTATCGTCGTAAGCAATAATTGTTGCCCCTGAAAGTGAACCCAGCGTTGTGTTTTCTGTACTAAAATCCACCCAGTAACTACCATTCTCGGTACTCCAGATATTGTTAAGCAATTTACCTGAAGCAGTATAACCACCTACAATTAATGCTTTTGATTTTTTTGTACGCGAAGCAAACGAAAGTGACGAAAAATCGCCTACTGGGAAATTAGCAGGAATTTTTTCATTAACAACCCAGTTCCTTCCATCGGATGAAGTTGCAAAACTATAGGTATTATCTACTCCCGATTTCATTATCGACCACAGCTTACCGTCCAGTTCCAACAAAAAGTTTTCGAACCTGTAATTCACATCCGATACCACTACATTTTCGGTCATCCAGTTATACCCATCAGCGGTTGTGTATATTTTATCATCGTCAGTGAGCACATATAGTTTCCCCTTGTACTCATTTATACCTCTTAGTGAACTGTTTAATGGAAGATTTTTTAATTCATTCGTCTTATCTATCCACACTTTCCCATCAGTGGAAGTGTACAGATAGTTACGAATGGTAGTACCCACATAAAGGTAAAAAGTTTTATTAAAGTAAACTGCTTTCTGTAAACTTCCCGAATGTGAGTAAATTTCGTCTGCAATTTTGTTCCACTGATACAACTCTGGTTGAACTTTATGTACATTTACTTTTATCGGGTATGATCTGCTCGTTTTTGCATCGGCAGCATAGTTTTTGACTTTCACAACCCTTTCAAAGTTAAGTGTGTCCTTACCTGCAATCCCCACAGAATCGCTGATAGTACCCAAACCCAATGTGTCTGTCAGGTATACATAAGCTCCGGACGAGCTGTAAAAACTAAAATTGGCAACAACTTTGGATACATCCGTAAGATAAGGAAGTGAATCCACATTCACAATAACCGAATCATTCAAATGAGCATCCCATTCCAAAGAAAACACAGCTTTTTCCAACCCTGCAACAGAATCATTTTTCGTAAAAGTCAACGACACGAAACTTGGATTCGATGAAGGTATGGTAGTATCAGTTTCAAACCAGTTACAAGATGAAAATGAAACGATTGTTAATAGTAATAGAACTAATCTGAAAGGGTTAAGTTTCATGAGCTGTTGTTTATTATTTTTGAGCGGACAAAGTTAAAAACATTTTATTGCTTAAGTATCCTGTATACTAAGATTTATTGTTTTTTAAAACTAAAAACGAGATATTTACAGAAATATTTTTGTTAGCTATTCATTTTCGGGCAGAAATAGCATTGTTACGTTTATTAAAAACCACAAATTACTCCAACTCCACCACCACCGGGCAATGATCGGAATGAACAGCATCGGCTAAAATAGCAGCGGATTTCAGTCGCTTGCGAAGCGGTTCGCTCACCCAATGATAATCGATGCGCCAACCTGCATTTCGAAAACGTGCACCTCCACGATAGCTCCACCAACTGTACTTTTCTGCACTTTGGTCGAAAACCCTGAACGAATCTATCATACCCGAAGCCTCGTACCTGTCGAGCCATTCACGTTCTTCGGGCAAAAAACCCGAAACACCATTCTGACGTTCAGGATGATTGATATCAATTGGTTTATGACAAATATTATAATCGCCACAAACTACAAGGTTTGGACGTGTTTTTCGAACTTCTTCGATAAATGGCAAAAAGGCTTCTAAAAAATCCATTTTGAAAGCCTGACGTTCATCGCCCGACGAACCCGAAGGGATATAAACGCTTATCACGGATAAATCACCAAAGTCGGCCCGAATCACACGACCTTCAGCATCATAGCGTGGATTATTCATTCCCACCACCACATTATCGGGCGCTTTCTTAGTGAGAATTGCCACACCACTGTATCCTTTTTTCTCAGCCGAATGAAGGTAGGATGTATAGCCTAATTCAGCAAAAATCATTGTATCAATCTGATCCGGCTGTGCCTTTGTTTCCTGAAAACAGATGACATCCGGATCTTCGGACTGCAGCCATTCGGTGAAATTTTTTGTAAGCGCAGCACGTATGCCGTTTACATTGTATGATATTATTTTCATGCTAGAATAATTATTTTTAAATGGTTTGTTTTGGATCTCCGGCTTGAACCAGCAAAGGTTTCGGGCTTGAGATTATTCATAAACAAACAACAATGCGGGCGAATATGTTCCCGGTCAGGAATTTGCTTTTTTTACCTTTTTATAGAGTTCCGAAGCAAATACAAAATCATTTAAATCCTGATTATCGACATGGAAAATATCCTCTTTCGATCCTTCCCATGCTTTCACTCCTTTGTTGATAAAGAAAATCTTTTCGCCAATTTCCATTACCGAATTCATATCGTGGGAGTTGATAATAGTAGTAATATCAAACTCCACCGTGATTTCATGAATCAGCTGATCGATGATCAGGGAAGTTTTAGGATCGAGTCCTGAGTTAGGCTCATCGCAAAACAAATACTTGGGTTGCAAGGCAATGGCACGGGCAATGGCCACACGTTTCTGCATACCGCCACTGATTTCGGAAGGTGGCAACTTAAATGATTTTTCTTCCAGATTCACATGCTTCAGACAATAACGGGCACGGTCTTCCATTTCGTCGCGGGTGGTATTTGCAAACATTTCGAGGGGATACATTACGTTTTCGAGCACCGATAATGAATCGAACAAAGCTGACCCCTGAAAAAGCATTCCGACTTCACGCCGCAACAAACGGATATCGGACATACGCATATCCGGCAGATTTCGTCCGTCGTATTCAATCTTACCTTTGTCGATCCGGTGAAGCCCAATAATGCTTTTCATAAGCACTGTTTTACCTGATCCACTGGCGCCTATAATCATATTCGTTTTACCGTTTTCGAAAACTGCAGATACGTTTTTAAGTACCTGAACACCGTCAAACGATTTATCTATGTTTTTTACTTCAATCATCTTTTTGTGAATTTACGTCTTTACTAAGCAACAATCAATTAAGCATTAAATTAGTAATCAGAAGATTAAAGAATAAAATCAAAATACTGCTATTGACTACCGCATTGGTACTCGCCTTACCTACGTCGAGCGCACCGCCATTGGCATAATAACCATAATAAGCTGCGACCGATGAAATCAGAAAAGCAAAAACCAATGATTTTACAAGCGAATAAAACACGTAATACGGAATAAATGCATACTGAATTCCCAACAAATAATCGGCTGTAGTAATCACATCCGAAAAAACTCCCACCAAATATCCTCCGAGCAATCCTACTGCCATACTGAAAATCACCAAAAAAGGCATCATTACAACAAAAGCAACAATTTTAGGCAAAATGAGGTAGTTAGCCGAATTTACACCCATAATCTCAAGTGCATCAATCTGCTCGGTGATCCGCATCGTTCCAATTTCGGAAGCAATGTTCGATCCGATTTTTCCTGCCAATATCAAACAAAGAATTGTCGACGAAAATTCGAGCAAAAGCGTATCTCTTGTCACCAACCCTGTACTATAAGCCGGCAACAATGGATTTTCGGTATTTAGTTTTGTTTGAATGGTCATAATTGCACCTATGAATATCGATATAATGATAACGATAGGCAAAGATTGCAGTCCTAACTTCTCAAGTTCTTTTGGAAACTGACGGAAAAACATACGCCATCTGTCGGGCGAAACCATCACCCTCTTCATAAGCAATATATATTTTCCCGTATCCTGAAGTATACTCATAACTGTTTATCAATTAATTAAATTTATTTTCAGCGTACCAAAATAAGTTCGCATCCAAAGAGTGCAAATATACTCTTTTTTTAAATAACAGTAAAACGACAATCAAAACAATCGGGATCAGCTGTGCAACAAAAAAAAGTCATACCGCTGTGATGCATGGATTGAATTTTAACGGCTAAAATAATTTCCATCAGGGTTAAAAAGTAAAAAAGCAACCGGACTCCCTACTTTGCATTTGATTACAGAAGCAATGAAGTTCTTTAGTCAACTGCATAAGGATTTATTTTAATGAAAAAACCATAATACACTTACTTAATCCAAAAAAAATACGGATATTTGCATTTACGAAAACAGAATAATTATTCAAATAAACGATTAAATATGAACTCAAACGACATTCGCCAACTAGAGCCCAAAGCGCTTTGGCAACATTTCTACAGTCTTACACAAGTGCCCCGACCATCAGGTAAAAAAGAACCAATTGCAACATTCCTCGAAGACTTTGGCAAATCGCTCGGCCTCGAAACATTACGCGACGAAATAGGTAATGTATTAATACGTAAACCGGCTACTCCGGGCATGGAAAACCGTAAAGCCGTTGTTCTTCAGGCGCACATGGACATGGTGCCACAAAAAAACAGTAACGTGGCTCACGTTTTCGAAACAGATCCTATCCAGGCCTACATCGATGGCGACTGGGTAACTGCAAAAGACACTACACTCGGTGCCGACAACGGGATAGGTGTGGCAGCCGCCATGGCTGTGCTCGAATCGAAAGACATTCCTCATCCGGCTATCGAAATGTTTATCACTGTGGACGAAGAAACCGGTATGTTTGGTGCATTCGGGTTGCAACCCAACTTTTTGAAAGGTGACATTCTTATCAATATGGATTCGGAAGACGAAGGTGAATTGTATGTGGGTTGTGCCGGAGGTTTGGATGCAAACATCAGTTTTGCTTACAACGAAGTGGAAGTACCCGACGGAGATGTAGCATTAAAAATCTCACTTACAGGACTTAAAGGTGGTCACTCAGGTGTTGATATTCATTTACAGCGGGCTAATGCCAACAAGTTGATGTTCCGCTTTCTGAAAGATGCAGTAGCAGAATACGAAGCCCGCCTGGCAAGCATCGATGGTGGAAGTCTGCGCAATGCCATCCCACGCGAAGCATTTGTAGTGATTACTGTTCCGGCCGAAGGCGTTGAAGATATTATCGATTTGGTAAATGAATTGGAAGAGCTTTTTATTGAAGAATACAAAGGCGTTGAAAATAACATTACCTTCTCGGTTGATCAGGTAGAACTGCCAACAGGTTTGTTGCCCGAAGAAGTTCAGGACGACCTTATCAATGGCGTTACAGCTTGTTTCAATGGCGTTTTCCGCTTTATTCCGGAATTGCCCACTGTAGTGGAAACATCTAACAACTTAGCCATCATCAAGTCGAACGGAAAGTCGGTGGAATTGAAATCATTGATTCGCAGCTCGGTGGAATCGCGCAAAGAAGAACTGGCTTCGCAAATCGAGAGCGCATTTGTGTTGGCAGGTGGAAAGGTTGAATTTACGGGTGGTTATCCGGGCTGGAAACCCGATCTGGAATCGCCGATTCTGAAAGAAATGACTAAAGTGTATGAAGAGAAATACGGAAAAACACCAAAAGTAATGATTATTCACGCCGGATTGGAATGTGGAATCTTAGGAACACACTACCCAAAAATGGATATGATTTCGTTTGGACCAACCATTCGCTATCCACATTCGCCCGACGAAAAAGTAAACATTGCTACTGTACAAATGTTCTGGGATTATCTGAAAGCTACTTTAGCCAATATTCCTGCGAAATAATTATCATTTCATGTTCCCGGTTTCATGTTTCATTTTTAAATGAACACACGAAGCCGGGAACACAAAACACAAAAGCCAAATGAATAAACTTTTACTTATTGCAGCCTTTGCAGCAAGCACAATGGCTGTTTCGGCACAAAAAGACACAACAGCCGTCGACACATTTCGTTTTACCACGATAAAAGAAAACAAAATAACGTCTGTAAAAAACCAGGCAAGTTCGGGCACCTGCTGGAGCTTTTCGGCGCTGGGATTTTTCGAAGCCGAGTTACTTCGGATGGGCAAACCTACCGTTGATTTGTCGGAAATGTTTGTTGTACATCAATCATATACCGACAAAGCCGATAAATTTGTTCGCATGAACGGAACAATCAATTTTGCAGGCGGTGGTTCGTTCTACGACGTGATGTACACTTTAAAAAATTACGGCATTGTACCCGAATCGGAAATGAGCGGACTCAACTACGGAGAAGAAAAACACCGACATGGCGAATTGGATGCGCTTACCGAAGCTTATGTAAAAACGCTCGTTAAAAATCCGAACAAAAAACTCTCCACAGCATGGAAAAAAGGTTTCACAGGAATACTTGATGCATATTTGGGCGAACGCCCTAAAGAATTCGTGGCCAACGGCAAGAAATATACACCTGTAACTTACGCCCAATCTTTAGGACTGAACATGGACGATTATGTGTCTCTAACGTCTTTCACCCATCATCCATTTTACTCAAAATTTGTAATCGAAATCCCCGACAACTGGCGTTGGGAAGAATCGTATAACCTGCCTTTGGACGAGTTTGCCAAAGTATTCGATTATGCCATCGACAATGGGTTCACAATAGCCTGGGGCTCGGATGTTAGCGAAAAAGGCTTCACCCGCAATGGCGTGGCCGTAAACCCTGAAGTAAAGAAGGAGAACCTCCCGGGATCCGATCAGGCAAAATGGCTCAATATTTCACAAAAAGAAATGGAAGAACAAATTTACAAAGTGAAAGGACCTCAACCCGAAGTAAATGTAACACAAGAGATTCGTCAGCGCGATTTTGACAACTACCAAACCACCGACGACCATGGTATGGTGATATACGGAACGGCCAAAGACCAGAACGGAACAAAATACTACCTTGTAAAAAACTCCTGGGGGACAGACAATAAATACAAAGGTATCTGGTATGCCAGCGATTCATTTGTAAAACACAAAACAATCAACATCGTTGTACACAAAGATGCGATACCCAAAGAGATACTAAAAAAGTTAGGACTTAAATAGAAAATTGCATTAGAAAGCATAGAAAAATTCAATATTCTGCTTCCGTTCCAACTGAAATAAAAAAACCGATCCAAAAATAAAAAATTTTGGGTCGGTTTTTTTGTTGATACAATGCGATTTTTGTATTTTTGAAGATTTTGTCGAACGAACGAATTTTTATTTTTACTGACCTCTGTTTTTTACTCTTATAATTATGAATGAAAATAATTCCATACATCAGGTTGTAGCTTTTACGCTGCACAGCATGGGACATTTAGGTTGTTTCCCCGAGTGTGTGGTAGTCGACACTGATGAAAAAGGAATATTCTCAACTCAATCGGTAAAAATAACAACTCAGAACAAAAACAACTACAAGCATTTATTCGACAAAACCGACGAGCAGCTTTTCCTTATTTGTACAAAACTCGAAAAAGAGTCGATTGTTTCAAAAGTAAACGAAAAGAAAACAGATTCATGGGACAAGTTAAGGCAAAAATACTTAGATGGCAAAAACTTGCCGCGCGAACTACAATACATTAAAGACTACCTGATTGAATACATCGAAACCAACCAAAATGCTTTTTTTGATTTGATTTCGGACAAACCCCTGTATCTGCCACAGGGCAAATTTCCTTTCACATGGATAAAAATAAATATCGAACAGGAGTTGCCCGAATTGCTCTATTGCTTCGATATACGAGCCGGAGAGATCAATTACTCCCTGGACATAAGCTGTAGAAAAAAACAGATCGATTTATCGGGCGGACTGCTTGTTTCGCGAAAAAGAGCGCGTGTATTACTGAAAAACAAAATATTTGAGTTCGAAGAAGAAGTCGATGGTTCCAAACTCATTCCTTTTTTCAACAAAAATCTTGTAACAGTGGTCCAACAGTATATGGAGGAATATATACAAAAAGTGATATTGCCACTTATACCTTCGAACCGAATTGTGCCATCCGGATTCGACATTATTACCGTTCCGGGAATGACAAATGCCACGCTAAGAGTAAAAGAACTATCACAAATACAACAAATTTCTCTTTTCGAAAAAGAAGCAATTGACACTTCTCAGAAAAGTCTTGTTTTCGAACTTGTTTTCGAATATCAGAATTTTCTCTTTTGGGCCGGACAAAGCGGAGCGTTAACAAAACTGGAGAAACAGGACAATTCCTATGTTATCTACAAGGTAGAGCGTGATTTTGCACTGGAACAACTATACATTGATGCCCTGAATGAAATTGGATTAAACCTGAATGCCCTGGTAAAAAGAATGCCTTACAACCTCGGAGTTGAATGGTTGAATGACAACTACAAAGCTATTGAAACCACAGGGATAGAGATTAAATTCGAAAAAAGAGACAGCGACACTCATCAGATATTTTTGGGTGAAAGAAGCATTTTCGTAGAAATGAAAGAAGAGCATGACTGGTTCGACATCAAAGGTCGGGTGAAGTTTGGCTCTTACGAAATCCCATTTATCCGCATCCTTACTTACATTCGGTTGGACAAGCACCAAATGCTGCTCCCGGGTGGCGAATACATACAGATACCACAAGCGTGGTTCGACGAATACAAAACCATTGCCGAGCTATGCAAAATAGAAAATGGCAAAGCTGTTATAGCAAAATATCACTGCGTGGCAGCCAATACTTTGCAAAAAAATCCGACAGTAGCTTTGTCGATAAAAGACAACATGCGCCGGCTGCTTGAGCAAAGCCTGGATAAAAATTTTGATTTACCTAAAAACTTTAATGGCGAACTCAGGCATTATCAGCAACAAGGCTACAACTGGATGCGTTTACTCAATGAACTATCCTTAGGTGGCTGCCTGGCCGACGACATGGGATTGGGAAAAACAATTCAAACTTTGTGTTTGATGCAGTGGATGAAAGAACAAAATGGCGGGCTCAATTTGTTGGTAGTTCCCACAAGTCTGATTTACAACTGGGAACAGGAAGCAGCAAAATTTACACCCCAAATAAAAGTACATGTTCACGCTGGTAATCAGAGAACCCGAAATGCCGAAGACTTTAAAAATGTCGATATCGTACTTGTCAGTTATGGCATTTTACGACGCGATAAACAGTTTTTAACCTCCATTCCGTTTCACTACGTTATACTGGACGAGGCTCAGGCCATCAAAAACCCGCAATCGGATACTGCGATGGCATGTCTGTCTCTTCAGGCAAAACGATTCCTCACCTTAACAGGTACACCGCTCGAAAACTCTCTGACCGATTTATGGTCGCTGGTACATTTCTTTAACCGAAACATGTTAGGTTCACAAAGTAATTTTACAAGGACCTGCAAACTCCCGGAGAAACAGGAATTGTACAGGCAGTTGCTTAAACCATTTCTTTTGCGGCGCAATAAGTCGGAAGTACTTACCGAATTACCCGAAAAATCGATCATCGTTCAGTGGTGCGACATGACAAGTGAGCAACAACAGTTCTACCGCGATATCCGCAACAGTTACCGCGATAAATTCCTCGAAAGCAAAAACAAAAACGATAAAATAAGCCCGGTGATTTTGCTCGAAGGCTTGCTCAGGTTAAGGCAAACGGCCAATCATCCACTGCTGACCGATAAAACCTATACCGATGACTCTGGCAAGTTCGAAACCGTTTGTCAAATGCTGGATGAAGTGATTGCTATCGGCGACAAGGTATTAGTGTTCAGCTCCTTTGTTGAGCATCTGAAACTTTATAAAAATTATCTCGACAGTAAACAAATAACATACTGCTATTTGGATGGAGCCACAAAAGACAGAAAGAAAGAGGTAGAGCGTTTTCAGAACGACACCGACACACAGATTTTTTTGCTTTCGCTCAAAGCCGGAGGCCTGGGTCTGAATCTTACAAGCGCCAGCTATGTATTTTTACTCGACCCCTGGTGGAATCCGGCAGCCGAAGCGCAGGCTTTCGATCGGGCGCATCGCATGGGGCAGCTCAACAAAGTTTTTGTTTATAAATTTATTAGCAGAAATACAATCGAAGAAAAAATAATCAAACTTCAGGAAGAAAAACTACAACTTTTTGACAACATGATCAACAGCGACAATGAAATACTGGCACACTTAAATGTGAACGATGTAATGAAACTCATAGTATAATCACATTCAACCAGCCGAATATCTTTTCAGAAAAATAAAAATGTAAAAAAACATGGCGTTGCTGCTTACTCACCCACCGGATGTTGAGGTGTTGGTAGAATAAGTTGCATAAATACAGCGTCCAACCATTGATCGAATTTAAAACCAACCTGCTTAAAAGTTCCTACCTCTTCGAAACCCAACTGACGATGAAGTCCGATACTTACTTTGTTTGTTGCATCAATCACACCAACGATAGCATGATAATCCTGTGCGATAGCGTGCTTAATTATTTCCTGAAGAAGCAGCTTTCCCAACCCCTTTCCACGATGATCCGGATGAACATACACCGAATTTTCAACGGTATATTTATAGGCAGGTCGCAACCTGAACTGACCATACGAACCAAATCCCATTAGCCGGTTTTCGTCGTTTACAATGCCAATAACAGGAAAATTGTGTTGTTCTTTGGTGGCAAACCACACCTTCATGGTCTCCATAGTCCAGGGCTTGTAATCATACAATGCTGTTGTATTCAGAATTGCATCATTAAAAATATCGAGTATTTGAGAAGCATATTCTGAAGAGCAGGCAATTATTTTCATATTCATCCTTCTTATTGATTTGAGTACAAAAATAACAACAAAAATCAAATAATTCACAATTTATTTATCTATCCTGCTGTAATACTTCAATTTAATATTTCACAACACACATTGACACACATCACGAGAAATCATATATTTACAATAAATTGCCATCTCTACATTGCAATTCTACAAAAAACCACTATCTTTGCAGCGTTTTTCAGCCCGTTGAATACTTCTCTCGCCGAATACAACAACACACATTATACAATTGAATATGAATTTACTGGACCAAATTTTCGAACGTGCAAAAAACAATCTGCAACGCATTGTTTTGCCCGAAGGAACGGAAATACGCACACTGAAAGCTGCCGACATTATTTTAAAAGAAAAAACAGCCAAACTGATTTTAATAGGTAACGAAACCGAAATTGAAAAACTGGCTGCCGAAAACAACCTGACTCACCTGCACGAAGCCACCATCGTAAATCCCGAAAAGGATGCCAACATGGAAACATATGCTAACTTGCTTTTCGAAATCCGGAAAAACAAGGGAATGACAATAGAAGAAGCCCGGAAATTAGCAAAAGATCCCTTGTATTTGGGTTGCTTAATGATAAAAAACGGTGATGCCGACGGTGAATTAGCCGGCGCTCGCAATACCACAGGAAATGTACTTCGTCCGGCTTTTCAAATCGTAAAAACAAAACCGGGCATTAGTGTGGTCTCAGGCGCCTTATTGATGTTTACACCCACACCTCAATATGGCGAAAACGGACTGCTTGTTTTTGCCGATTGTGCTGTAAATCCAAATCCAACCGCCCCGGAACTGGCCGAAATTGCAGTATCGACAGCCGAAACAGCACGAAATATTTGTGGTTTCGAACCTAAAGTGGCCATGTTGAGTTTTTCCACAAAAGGCAGCGCAAAGCATGAGTTAGTAGACAAAGTGGTGGAAGCAACCCGACTTGCAAAAGCAATGCATCCTGAACTTCAGATAGAAGGTGAAATTCAGGCAGATGCAGCACTTGTTCCTTCCATTGGACAAAGCAAAGCGCCGGGAAGTGCCATCGCAGGACATGCCAATGTATTGGTATTCCCCGATTTGCAAGCCGGGAACATTGGATACAAAATGGTAGAACGCTTTTCGGGAGCACAAGCAGTAGGACCAATACTACAGGGAATGGCCGCTCCAATCAACGATCTCTCCCGTGGCTGCTCAGTGGACGACATCGTAAGCATGATTGCAATTACAGCTAATCAGGCAATGAAGAAATAAGGAAAATGCATCACCCAAAAGATGCATTCCGACGAATAATTACAACTAAAATTTATGTATTAAACGCAATATTATGTCAGAAGAAATAATTGAAGCAATAGAGCGATACGGACTAAGCAAGCGCAACAGAAAGCGTACGCTTTTCTCGCGCATCGGCGTAGTAGGTTGCGGAAAAGAAGGTAGCGTAATCGCTACAAGGGCAGCACTAAAAGGTCTCGAAGTGGTTTTTCTGGAACCTACCGAGGAAAGAATAAGCAACGCATACGCCCGCATTGAAGAACAACTGGATAAAAAAATCCAGAACTGGGGACTTACCGAGAATGAGAAAAAAGCCATTATGGGACGCGTC
>JACCEE011369368.1_pt1 | contig 13534 bp, 14 predicted proteins | sample 7449931 | NCBI WGS metagenome assembly JACCEE01 (sample SAMN15323457, study PRJNA562643) | freshwater metagenome | isolation source: river surface water | place: USA:Blue River Watershed | collected 2017-08-19 | reverse complement strand
TCTTCTATGTACACATTAAATACAATGGTTGAATTAGAAACATTTAATACAGAAATATTAAGGTTAGATAATAAAAATATCTCTCAAGATTTAGATATTAATAGTAAAGTAGATTTTACTACTTACACTACTAAAATGACCGCACTAGATAATAAAGATGCTGATTTACAATTACAATTAAACAATATTCCTAATCTATATGTAGATAAAACTACATACAACACTAAAATGACTTCACTAGATTTAAAAGATACTGAATTAACTACATTAGTCAATTCTAAAGTAGATTCAAATGTATATTCTACAAATATATCAAATTTACAAAGTCAGATAAGTTCAAAAGTTAGTAATACTACTTATACAAACGATTTAAATAGTATAAACATAAAAAATAATAACCAAGATAGTCTTATTAATAATTTACAGTCAAATAAAGCAGATATTTTATATGTAGATTCCCAAATAGATATATTAGAAAATGTAAATACTGTCCAAGATAACTCTATAGATAACTTAATTTTAACAAAAGCAGATAAATCTGATGTACTTACTAAACTTGAAATGAACTCAACATTAAATAACTATGCCTTAAAATCTTATGTAGATGGGACTTTTTTAACTACTACCAATGCAAGTTCAACTTACGTATCTCTTGCTAATTATAACAATAGTGAATTAATACATAGTAATGAGATATTAAGTTTACAAAATGGTAAAGCAAATATAACAGATATATATACTAGAACACAAGGAGACCAAAGGTATTTACTTAGAAGTGAGTATACAGGTGGAACTGGAGGAACTGGAGGAACTGGAGGTACAGTAGATTTATCTAATTATGCAACATTAGATTCAGTTTATACTAGAGATGTACTTTTTACTAGAACTGAAATATCTACACTTTTTAGTAACAACCTTTCAAATTATTTATTAAAATCTGATGCTACTAATACATATTTAAAACTTTCAGGGGGAGTTTTAACAGGGGATTTAAACTTAAAAAATTCTTCCAATTTAGGAACTACATATTTAACAAATAATTCAGTAAATTCTAGTCTACTTAAAGGTGTTGAAATATATAATAAAGAATTTTACACTACTTATAACGAAGTAGATTATACTAAAATTATGTCAATGTCTAACTTAAATACTTTAAATCTAGGCTCTACTTCATTAAATTTTAAATTAAATTCATTAACTAATACAATACCTGTAAATGATACCTTTATGACACTGGCATCTGATTTTGATTTTTTTAATAGAAATATAAATTTAACACAAACATCTTATTTAAAAATGTCAGCAACTTCTACTACAAATGCAAATGCTTCTTTAGTAGATGGTAGAGTTAGTGGTAGTTTAATATACGGAGATTTAAGTAAAAATATAGAATTAAAAGGAACTACTATTAGACCTAAATATAATAATGTAGAATTAGCATTAAAATCTGATATAAAATCTACAAATGAGTTTATTAATGGAAGTATATCATATAACAGAAGTAATCCTGCAGTTACAGTAGGGTTTAATGATAATCAGATAACTATAGATATAATAAATTTAGATATAATAGATACTAATAAAGATTATTCTTTATATTATTTAAAAATGTCATTTAATGATAATAATAATACCCCTATACTAACTTTTGACATATTAACAGTAAATAATGCACAAGGTAGAACAATGGTAGATTATGAAATGGGATTAGATTGGAATTTAGAAGGGAATGACTTTAAGATAACTTTAACAGATGTTTACTATCGGAGTGTTCTTAATAGAATTCAATACATCGAGATAAACAAGTTATTTGGGATAGGGTGATAATATGAATAAAATGACAATAGAGATAAAAAATGGAGTATTTACTAGGCAATGGACAAAAGGAGTGAATACTAAAATTTTTAAAGATTATAAAATTTTAGATTATATAGAAAATTTTGATACACAGGCTATGTTCTATTATTTAGATACTAAGGGTAATTTAGTATTAAATAAAGAATTATCTATATCTAAAAAATTTACTAATTTAAAAAAAAATATTACTAATTTAATTTTAGAGTTAGCAACTGAAAAAGAAAATAATGGATATTTATTTAATTATAATGGACTTACTTTATTACAATCATATACTAGTAGAGATAAAGAATTAGTTATGGGTAAAGCAGTAAGTATAGTGGTACAAAAAAGTAATATATCTTCTATCTTACCTTCTGTAAAAGAACAAAATACAACTGAAGGATTTTTTAAATGGTTTGGTTTGAGAGATGTAATTACAAAAAAGCCTAGAGTAGTCTTATTAAATAATTTAATGTTTTTAGATTTAGTAAATAAAGGTGTAGAATTTGTAGAAAAAATTTCTTTAATAACAGCAAAAACTTTAGCAGAACTTGAAAAACTAAAAACAATAGAAGAATTAGAGAATTTTAATTATGAGATGTATTTTAGTATATTTTTAAAAGAACAAGGAGTGTAAGTAATGGAAAAAATATTAATAGTAGTAGGGCATAGTAGATATGATGGGGGGGCAGTAAATCCCCATAACAAACAAAGTGAATATAATTATAATATAGGTGTAAAAGAGTATCTAAAAAAAGAATTAGAAAAAGATTATCTAGTAGAAGTATATAATAGAGAGAAAAACAGAGTGGAACAATTTAGTAAAATTAATGAATTAAAACCTGATTTAATAATTAGTTTACATTGTAATGCAGGTGCAAATATAGAGAAAAAAATATACCCATCAGGCACTGAAGTTTTGCATTGGTTTACAAGTGTTAAAGGTAAAAAATTAGCAACAATTTTAACTAATAATATAAGTAAATTATTTGGTTTGAAAAATAGAGGTACAAAATCAATAAAATATGGAGATAGGGGTGCAGGTATTTTAGAAAAGACTAATGCCCCTTGTGTTATAATTGAGCCTTTTTTTATTGATAACGATTTAGACTTATCTATTGGAACAATGAAAATTCTAGATTATGCAAAGACTATTAAAACTAGTATAGATGAATATTATAAAAATTAATTAGGAGGTAAAGATGAACACATTAAATGCAGTTTTAGAGCAATTTTTAAATGTTGCTAGTTTATCATTAGCAACATTCTTAGTAACATTTGTAGGAAAAGGTATAGGTAAACTTTATACTTATCTATTAAAACAAAAGGTAATTAAAAAAGTAGCAGAGTTTATTCCTGATGGAATAGCCTTTGGAAATATACTAAAAGGTGAAGGTAAACCTAGTCAAGAAGTATTATTTAATGCTGTTGTAAGGGTAGAGAATTTAGTTTTAAAAGCATTCCCCTTGAAATTAAGAGGATATGTGGATAAATTAATAGATTCTAGAGCCATTGCAAAAGAAATAGAAAGAGCATTAAATGAAAGAAAAGCAGAAAAAAAATAGAAAGTAATATTGTTAAAAACAGTATAGAGAAATCTATTAATAATGTTACTGAAAACATAGTAGATAAAGCAGTTGATAAAGCATTAGGGGTTGCTGTTGCCTCTAATGGATTTGAAAGTCTAGGGCAAATAACGAGAGATTATTCACGAAACAATGTATATGCTGATATAGCGTATAGAAATGATTTTAAAGGTAATCAAGAGTTATTAGCAAGAGCAGGAATTACATACTATTTCAAATAAAGGAGAACTATGGACCATCTACTATACAACATTGACAAATTAACACAAGAAGCAATACAATGGACAGATAGACAATCCAGATGAAGTTTATATTGAAGGAACAACAGATTTTAAAAAAGACAATAGACTTACAGCAGGATTTAGAAAAAAGATATAAAAATATAAAATTTGGAGGAGTGGTAAATTGGAGTTGATAGCATATAAAAATGTAGCAGAACTAGGATTATTAATAGTAATAGCAACTACTTTCATCAGGCAACAGCAAAAGTTGTTTGCACAACAAGATAAAGTAATAAGCGTATTAGCGAAATTAGAGAAAAACTTAAATACTGACATTTTGAGAGGTCAAGCGTTAGAGCAATGTTTGATTCTCAAAATACAAGAAATGCGTTGGGGTGTGCAAAAAAAGGTAATTAACTATATAGAGCGTAATCATCTACAAAAGAACTGGGATATTATAATACGTGAGATTGACACTTATTTCAACTCTAAGTTTGTAGAGTTTGACGACGATATGAGAAACATAATAGAAAATTCAACATTCAAAATAGTAAAAACAATATTATATGAAGAGTTTACGGGACTCAAACACTTATTAATTCAGTTGCTTGACTCTCTTCGTGTTGAGGGTACAGAGGACAAAGAGATGTACATAATAGCAAAAAGGATAGTTGAGGAACACATGAACGATGTAGAGAATCAAATAAAATCAAAGATAAAAGAAATAATTTGATTAGAATGGTATACATCAGAAATAATAAAAGAAGACTAGAAATTAATCTAGTCTTTTTATTTTTTGTGTATCTTCTTTTAAGTTTCTAAGATTTATGAGGTGTTGCTTTACAATATACATATGTAAATAGTAAGAAAGCAATACTAAAAGCATTAGATGATGGAAATGGATTTCCAAAGAAAGTTAATGTTGAACTTGAGATACCTATTAAACTGTAGAATAAAAAGGGCATATAAAAATGCCCTTTTTTTTATTTAAAAAAATATCTTGACATTTATAATTTTTTATGTTATAGTACTTATATCAAAAGAGGAGGTAGACTATGTATAAAAAATTAATAGTGTTAGTAGGGTTACCTGCTAGTGGTAAATCAACTTATGTAAAAAATATAAACCATTTAGACAGTGTAGTTATTTCAAGTGATGCTATAAGAGAAGAATTAAATATATCTTCTCATACAAAAGAAAGTAATGGAATAGTATTTAAAGAAGTGCATGATAGAATTTTTAAATACTTAAATAAAAATTCCAATGTATCTAATATAATTGTAGATGCAACAAATTTATCTAAAAAAGATAGAAATTTTTATGAAAGAATTAGAAAAAATACAAATAAATATAAATGTAAAGTTGAGTATCATTTAATATGGTCTAGTATTTTATCTTGTATAGAAAGAGATAAAAATAGACAAAATCCTGTAGGGGAAACTACAATAAAAAGACTTTGTAGTAAATTTATAGTACCTCCTAAGGATAGTACTATAATTATAAAAAATGATAAAAAAATCTTTTCTTATAAAGATTTACTAGATAAATTTGGAATAGTCTCACATAAGTCAATGTATCATTTAGAATCAATAAATACTCATATACTTATGTGTGATTACAAAGGATTTACATATTTACATGATATAGGAAAATTTTTCACACAAGTACAAAATGGAGGGTTTACAAGTTACCCTAATCATGCTAATGTATCTACATGGGAAATGATAGGATATAGTGAAAATTTATCATATGATGATTTAATTAATGTAGAAAATCATATGACAGATAAACAAAAAGAGATAGATACTTTATCTGAAAAAAGTAAGGAAAACTTACTAATTGATGAAAATTCTAGATTTTCATTTGATATCTATACTACAAAACCTTTGTTAAATTCAAAATATTTCAGATATATAACTAAGTATACTCTTGAAATGTTTTGGTTAGGAGATATATCTAAAACTTATAGAGAATGGGAAAATACTTTTTCTAAAATAGGTTTAGATAAAAATGTTGTATTAAATGAATTATTAGATTCCATAGACTATACATACAAATTAAGAGGTAGTGTATTTGAAAAAATGAGTAATAGATTTTTACAAGACACTAAAGTTTTAGCCTATGGGTTAGGTAAATTTCAAAATATCCAAGAAAAACCTTTCAATGATATCTTTATGGAAGCATGGAGACAAAAGTTTTGTGTTCCAAAAGGTAAAGTTAAGTACTATGAAAAATTTGATGGGTCTTGTATTTATCAATATAAAATAGATGGGGTAGAATATTGGACTACACGAGGTTCAGGACAAGAATTATTAGAAGAGTTTAATATTAAGATAGAGAAAGCAAAATTAAATTCAACATTACTAGAAGTACAGGATGGAGATACTATTGTTTATGAGTTGATAGGGAAAGATAATAAAATTGTTGTAGAATATAAAGATGATTTAAAATTAATTCCTATAGCAAAATGTAATGAAATAGGGGTTACAATGTTACAAAAAGAGATAAAAAAACCTAATATGTCTTTAGAAAATATAGAAGGATATATAATTCAAGATGAAACAGGTAGACTATTTAAAATGAAAACCAAATGGTACCTGAATAAACATAAATTTCTTAGTATTAGTGATTCTAAAATAATAGATGCTATAGATAATAATTCTATAGATGATTTAATGTCTATGGTAGATGCTACTTTCCATGATAAAATATTTTATTATTTAGATATACATAAAAATAACTTACAAAAAAAGAAAGATGCTGAAAAAATTATGATAGAAGTAGGCAGAAAAGAATTTTTTACTAATTTAAAATATAGTAAATTTGTATCAAATTTTAAATATAATAGATTAAAACATTTCATTAAAAAGGAGGATTTAATATGTCAGTATTAGGATTTGCTTTCATAACCTATATTCAAGTAGTGTGCATGATTTTAGGAGTAGCCTCTATAATCACTTTATTACTTGAAATAATTCTACATAGTATAAATAAAATATTTAATAGAAAATTAGATTTACCTATAATGACAATTGAGTACTTTTACCTAAATATTGTAGTATTCATTTCCAGTGTTATTATTGGATTAGGTATTCAAAAAATATTTTTTTAAATAAATTAAAAAAAAGGTTGACAAATAAATATAAATATGATATAATAATTATATAATAGGTAGAGAGAGTTAAGCCTTTCTACCTAAATAAAAAAAATAAATTAAAAAAAAGGTTGACAAATAATAAAAAGTATGATATAGTATTTATATAAAGATATATTAAAGATTTCAATGTTAAGTCTACCAGCATTTATTAAATAATACACTCGAGATATGTTTAGAGGGTTTAACTCTCAGACTTTAGAAATTGAAATCTTTAATATATCTTACAGATATATTTTTTAAGAGAATCAGCATATAAAAATACAAATATAAATAAAAAGTTTAAAATATTACTTATAAAGTAATACTCTTTAGATATATTATATTTGTAAGATATTATTAGGTAATTACAGCATAAAAAATTCAATTTCTGTTAAAAATTGACTAAAAAATACCTTAGGAGAAAAAATTTATGAATACAAATGATTATGAAAGTGTTAAAAAGCAACTTTTAAATGCTTTAAATGAAAAAGAAACTGAAAATGGAGATAAAGCATTTAACTCCACATTGAATAAATATTTTGATATATTAGGTCAAACAGCCTATTATAGAGAAAATTTAGTAGAATTATTATCATTTAATATAGACACAGAAGAATTTGATAAATGGTTCTCTATGTTAATAAGAGATGGTAGATTAGGCTCTGGTGAGAGAGCAATAGGTAGAATTTTATTATCACAAACATCTGTAACACCAGAGGAAGTATATAATTGTGGAAGGGCAGATGACCTTCTATTTATAGGGATAGAAGCAGGTAGAGTAGAATTTTTAGATTACTTTATTCAAAAATTATTAGATGGAGACTTAAATTGTAAGAAATGGTTTCCAAGAGAACATTCTTCAAAAAAAGAATGGTATAAAGTAATAATGAAAAGAATAAATAAAAAATTCATAGATATCAATAATAAACAAATAAGAAAATTAATAAAATCTGACACTGTTGAATCTGTACTATCTAGAAATGAAATTGTAAAAGATTATTCAAAAGTACCATCTTTAGCAATGTTAAAATATTTCAATACTTTTATTAGGAAAGATGGAGAAAACTTTGGAGAATACTTAGAAGAAGTAAAAAATGGTGAAAAAAAGATGAACACATCTGTTACAACACCCTATGACTTATTCAAGGCAAGAATTGAAAATAGAGAAAAAGATATCATTTTTAAATCATTTAAAAATAAAAAATTTAATATATTACCTATACTAGATAATAGTGCTAGTATGTACAATAGTACAGACTCAAGTGGTAAAGCAAAAGCCATAGCACATTATGTAGCAAAAAATTCTACTTATCTTTATAACAATATAATGTTTTTCTCTGATAGACCTAAGTTAGTCGAATTAGGCTATACATATAGAGGTGATATGAAAATATTAAATTCATGTAATGATGTAGCAAATACTGACTTTTCTAAAGTAATGAAAGCACTAGAAAAAATACAAGATTATCCAGATTATTTCTTAGTACTATCAGATATGGAGTTTGATGAAGGTTCTAATCAAACTAAAGATGATGCTATGAAAATAATTAAAGAAAAATCTGAAAAAACTAGAATTATTTGGTGGAATTTTAATTCCAGACAAGTAACATTTCCTGAAACAGATGAGTATGGAAATATATTTTTATCGGGATATAGTCCTCAATTATTATCTCTATTGAATGTAAATTTTGATTTAGAGAATATAATAAATGGAATGGTAGAAGAATATAAGAAGAAATATAATAGTAGATATAATATATAGGATTTATTCCTATATAGATGGTAATTACTAATCACTCCAATTACCATCTATATGGGAATAAATAAATAAATAATTTTAAATCTCTGAAAGGAGTAGAAATGAAAATAATATTTAAATTACCTTCAACAGAAGGTTAAGTGTGGATAGATTAACACGAAATTCTTTTGGATAATAAAGAATTAACAGCCTAAAAAAAAATATAATTATAGAGGATGTTAGTTAATCCTAACATCTAAAAAGTAAATTAAGACATTAATTTACAAGAACCTTTTCAACAAGGGTTGATTAAAGGGTATATATAGCGTTACTTATTCTATAAAGATGAGTAACGCTATATAAAATATTATTGGTTTTTAATATTTTAAAAAATATTGAATATAATAAAAATTAAAAATAGTTATCATAAAAATAACAATAACCAAAGAAATAACAGGAAAAATTGGTAGAAATTCAACAGTTGAATACTTTAGGGTAAATTTATATGAAGATGGTGAATATGTAGATAGATTCGTGAAGTATGTACACATAGTACTTATGATAATATCATGATAAGTAATTACAATGGTTTTCCAACTTATGATTTGGCAGATGTGGCAATATGCTAATGATTGTGTATGTGAACATGATTTGGGAGATATTAACCAACCGAAATTTAGGGTTATTTATGAACACTTCACCAAACAAGTAGGATTTACTTGGTCTAACGTAGAACGAAGCATTAGAATGTATTTTGAAAGAACAGAGCAAGTAGAGGCGTTTGGTAAAATGTATAAAGCAAAAATAAAAGAACTATAAGGAGTTGATTAGTATGATAAAAAAATCAATATATCCTAAAACAAATAGAATTTGTAATAATGAAATCACATATGAAATAACTGAAAAAATTGATGGTAGTAACTTAGTATTTGCTAAGTTAAATGGAAAATTGTTGATATGTCAAAGAAACTATATTTTGACAAGGGAAGAGTTAGATAAACATAATGCTTATGGTGGTTTAATAGGATGGTTGGATGAATATGGTGATACTTTATTAAACTTATTAAATGAAAAATCAGCAATTTGTGGAGAATGGATTGCGTTTGGTAAGATAAAGTATGATTTTAAAAATAGATTCCAAATGTTTGCAAAAGCAAACATTACTGAGGAGTATGATTTAAAAAATGTAATTTATAAAAGGGAATATTTTAAATACCCCTTTGAAAATCAAATATTTCCTGATTTTATAGATATAGTTCCATTGGTTAGTATATTAAACACTAGCCCATCTATAGAAGATTTAGATATTTTATATGATACATATATAAACAATCAACAAAGACATGTAGAAGGTTTCATTATAATAGATAATACTTTCAAAAACATACAAAAATATGTAAGATATAAAGATGGAAAAGCAACACCTCACATATTGAAATAAGGAGAGATAATGTTTATAAAAATAGACCACGAAAATGGTTATTTATATCTAGATTTAGAGTTTGTAAATCAAATAAATTGCAACATTAAAGAAGAAATGGTAGAAATAATATATAAAAATCAACAACAAATAATGAAGTATAAACCAACAAATTTCACTAAGACAATAGAAGAATTAGATAAATGTTCTATTGTAGTGAATAGATATTATACAGAGTTGTTTACTATGAGTAAAGAAGATAATCAATAGAATAGAGTTGATAAGTTTCAACTCTTTTTAAATATATATATATTAAAAGGAGATAAATAATGAATATAAACACTAAAGTAACTTCAGTAGTACATGAAAAAGGAGAATATCTTACAGTAGACTTATTCTTTAATAATCCACATGTTGACCGTTTTATAATTAATATAATAAAAAAAGAAATTATACTTGAGATGCACATTGATACAAGAAGAGCATTAAATATAGAGAACACATACGAAGATTATATGAAATTATTAAAAGATTTAGGGCCTACTAATTTAGAAATACCAGAAGAATTTAAAAAACACTGGACACCTAAGGATAATGACACTTACTATTTTTTAAATAGACTTGGCGAAGTAGTGTTAGATACAGATATAAATAGTTTTTTTCAGATAGGTATATTGGAAAACTACAATGCTTTCCCAACAGAGGAATTAGCAGAAAAATCTATAAAATCTTCTAAGTTAGGGAGACTCATATTGCTTTGGCAATATACGAACAATTGTATTTTCACACCTGATTGGAGCAGTGATGACCGGGCGAAATATTATGTTGTGTACGACAACGTAGATAAAAAAGTTTCTTATGACTACAACAACAATATTCAATCATACGATACATATTTCAAAACAAACGAACAAGCAAAAGCATTTATTAATATGTATGATAAAGAAATTAAAAAAATTATGGGAGTGATTTAATATGAAAATAGAAAATGAAATTACAGGGGAAATAGCAGAGGTAATAGAAAGTTATGTTGGAATAAGATTGCATATATGTTCGTTCGATAATTTAGATTACTTTGCCGTAGACATAGAAGAAAAAGAAATTATAACAAAGTTGAACACGACAACTAAAATTCTTTTAAAAATAGAACATACATTCGAGGATTATATGAAGTTGATTGCAGATTTAGATTTAGGGTTAGAGATACCCGAAAGTTATAAAAAGCATTGGAAACCAACACTAAAAGACGGAACTCTATGGTGTTATTTCGTAAATTCTGTTGGTGAGATTGAGGGAAATAGTTTTTCAAACAGTACGTTTGATAACAAACTAGTTGCAAACTTTAATATTTTCCCAAATAAAGAGTTAGCAGAAGAATCTATAAAATCTTCTAAGTTAGGAAGACTTATATTACTTTGGCAATATGCTAATGATTGTATTTTCACGCCAGATTGGCTAGATGGTATCCAATATAAATATTATATTATTTACGATAGTCGAGATAAAAATGCTTGTTATGATTATAGTCTTAGACAAAAATCGAATAACATACATTTTGAAACAAGCGAGCAAGTCAAAACATTTATTGACATGTATGAAGCAGAGATAAAGGAATTAATGAATATAAAATAAAAGGAGATTAATTATGAGTAGAAATAAAAAGACACTTTCCCAAAACACTGCCCCTTTAAATAAGAATACACAGGAAAATCTACAAAAGGAGACTCTTTCCCCTAAGAGTGCTACCTTAAATGAGAATATACAAGAAAATCCACCTAAACAAAGTAATAATGATAAGGTACCTGATAAGGTCATGGATGCCTTAGTAGATGTTCTTGTATCTAATAGTAAGAAGAGAACAAAAGATAATAATACATGGAGAGACATTACAACTGAGCAAGATAAAACACCCACAAAAGAAGAGTACTGGAATATATTTATAACTGCTTGGAATAAGTACTCATCTAACAGTCCTGTTGACTGGTCCACTATTAAATGGAGTGTAGTTATTGAAGATGAGAGATTTAATGAAGATATGTATTTTAAACTTACTGGATACACTAAAAAATATGTAAATGAATATGTATTATCTCATACAGTATCTAAAAAATTCTTAGAAAATGTATTACAAACCTCAAGAGACTTCACAGTAATGCCTACATTAGAAAATCATAAGAGATATAAAGGTATGACTGAAGAAATACAGGAGTTAATGGATAAATATATAAACAAAAAGAAGTAAAACAAATGAAAAATAAGTTATAAAGAATGTATATCTAATGAGAGATTTAATATAAAGGGCAAATATATTAAGTCATATTATAGTATGATGGTCTTTGGATGAGAGAATAGAAACCTCTCATCTTTTTTTGTATACACTAATATTAAATTTAGATAAACATGTTTTAAATATTAATTAAGTTAATAAATAATTAACTTTTTTTAAAAAATTTTCAAATTTTCTAAGATTTTTTACAAAATTTAGTAAAAAAAGTCTCTATTATAGGGTTTTTCGCCACACACGCGAAATCTTATTCATAATTTACTCATATCCCACCCATACTCTCAATCCCTACTCTACTCTTACCTTGCTTAAATCCTACTATATTTTTGTCATAATTTACTCATATAATAATATCATTTTCTCCTATAAAAACATATCTATTCATACTATATTCTCTACATTATCTGATATCTCCAAAACTATATTTATTATCAAATATCCCACATATCCTAGTATCTCAATCATATTCCTAAAAACTAATTGTATCTCCAGTGTTTATGGTAGTTTGAGCCTATTTTATTTATGTATTGTTTCGTGTATCTATATTACTAAAATATTCATTACTTAAAAATCATTATAATCTCTATACTCTCCATATAAATATCTAATCATACTAAATACATAATTAATATTTAATTTTATATAATTACATATACTATATATAAATAATAACGTATAACACAAGTCTTTATTTAAGTCATACAACACTCATTTAAAGTAGCCTATACAATACTTATCTAAGTGTTTATAAGCCTATTAAAACCTATTTTAAACAACTTATCTATCAAACTTACTTTAAAATATATATTTATTTTCCATATAACATATAAAAAATACTATCATACTATTTATTATTTAAAAAATATCAAAATAAATAAAAAAACACCTATTTTAATAAAACTTGATTAATTCTATTTTATTAGTTAGGCGAACATTCAATTTTAAATTTTATTTTATGTTTGATTTTACTAAGTTTGTTTATATTTTTTGTGTGTGTTTTTTTATTTAAATTGCGTGTGTTTTTTACCTTTAAATTTAATTAGGCGAATGCGTGTGTTTTTTTGTATTATTGTATTTAAATTGCGTGTGTTTTTTAAGTATATTTGTAGTAGTATGTGTATTTTATTTTTTTGTCTGTAAATATTTGAAAATTTTTTTATCATTTTTATTTTGTTTATAATATATTGTACCATAAAATTTACAAAAAGTCAAGAGATATTTTTTATTTGTCTGTAAATATTTGAAAATTTTTACCAATCATTTTTATATCTATAATATTTCCATTTTCAATATCATTATAATCAGTATTT
>JACCEE010621331.1_pt1 | contig 13534 bp, 19 predicted proteins | sample 7449931 | NCBI WGS metagenome assembly JACCEE01 (sample SAMN15323457, study PRJNA562643) | freshwater metagenome | isolation source: river surface water | place: USA:Blue River Watershed | collected 2017-08-19 | reverse complement strand
TCACGAGCGCCTTGATAGAGCCTGTCGCTGTAGGCTTTCCGCTGGGACAGCCCGTGATCGACATACGGATGTGCGCCATGGCCGCCTTTAACGACGTGAAAAACCACAACCGGGGGTAGCGTGGCCCAGTCGCCATTGCGCTGTGGTGCGCCCATCGGTAGCCTGAGCACGTACCAGGTGTTGTCCGTAAAGGTCATGAGTGGTCCTCCTCTGGGAACAGCGGCGGTTGTACCCGCGGGTTTGTGTCCAGCATGGCGAAGAGCAGCGCTAGGCGCTCGAAACGGTTGCGACTGCCACAGCCTTCGGCGACGCTACGTAGCGGTGCGTCGTCACCAAACGGGCACAACCGGCAGTCCCAGCCACCGCAGAACGAGTCGTTGGTGTTTAGGGCCTCCAAGGACGCATCCTGGAGCTTCCTGGCGTCGCTGCGCATCTTGGAGCGTATCCCGGTAAGATAGTCGTCTTCATCGTCACGAGGGCTTTGCCAGTCAAAGCGCGCCTTGGCAAGCTCGCCAGGGTACGTCGCCCTGTAGCGCTCGATCATGCCTGCGAAGGCCACTATCTCGTCTGCGTTCATTGCGTTCTCCTTCTGCTGACGCCGCAGGGTTATGATCCCTGGACACTGACCTGTGGAGGGCGCCTCCTAAAGCCCTCCAGTGTCAACGGCGCCTACGTGCGATGCGGCCAGAGCTAGCCGCTAGGTTGGCGACCTAGCGACCGCACCCCGCCGCCTAGAGGAACAGCTGGAAGTACAGCTCGAAGTCGACGGGGAACTCCTTGGCGAAGTTCTCGATCTCGGCCTCGGACATGAGCTGGAACAGCCCCTTGGCCCGGAGGACCTGGAAGCGCCCGGCGCCGAAGCCGCCGGCGCCCACGAAGGCGTTCGTGGTCTCGGTGAACTCGGTGCGGAAGGGGTCCTGGAACCCGGCCTTCCAGACGGAGCCGTCGACCTTGTAGCGCTTGGCCGGCAGCCACGCGGTCATGCGGAACTTGTCCTCCGCGGGGACGTTCTTCTCGGACTTGACCGTGACGAGGTCGATGGTCCTGACGGAGCGACCGTCGCGGATGGCGTCGAGGCGCATCTTGGCGATGTCCTTGTTCGCCATGAGCTCGCCGTCGCGCTGGAGGTCGTCGACGGAGCCGTTCTTGGCGGCGAAGGCCGTCACGGCCCGGACCTCGTCGAGGTCGAGGATGTAGTCCTCGTACTCGGGGTTGGCGTCGACGAACGCCTCGCGGGCGGCGAGCATCTTGGTCTTGAGCGCGTCGCGGGTCTTCTTGATCTGGTCCTGGGTGAGGTTGAGCATAGCGGCCATGGTGGCCTCCTTCTGGTGAACTTGGGTCGGCGGCCAGAGCAACGCTCTGTGTTTCCGTCCGTACCCTATGTCGCTACGCCTCTCGGCGTTACTTATAGGTTAATCTGCGCCTAGGCCGTCCAGGTTGAGCTCCGGCTGGCGCACTACGAGGTCTGGCACCTGGCGCAGGTCGTAGTCGCCACTGGCGTTGCGCAGCCAGAAGCCGTGCGCCCTCTCGAAGGGCACCGGCTGGCACTGCGACCAGGTGAAGCAGTGCGTGAACGTCACGTGGGACGGCGTGGTCCGGCCCGACCAGTCGCTATCGGTCAGGTTGCCGCAGACGGTATGGTTGTCTCGGTGGCTGAGCGTGCTGAGCATCGTCATGATGGCGGCGCCGGCCTTGGGGTCTAAGGCGTAGGCCTCATCGACGTAGACCTGCATGCCGGCCTCAATGAGCGGCCACAGCGGTGAATGGTTCAAGATCATTTCGTAGCTCCTTTCTGGGCGGCCTTCGCCCTGGCCGACAGCCACTCGGTCGCGGCCCAGGTGTCGTCGGGCATGGTGACGTTCTGTACATGCCAGTGGACGAGTTCTGGGTGGAGGTCTTCTGCAGTGCCCTGCCAGGTGGTCGTCAGGCTACGCCCCGGCGTCCGCGCTACGACCTTCAGGAGCTCTGCGCCCAGCCACGCGATGGTCACATACGTGGTCTTGACCATGATGACTTCTTTCATGACGAGACCTCCTCGGCGGAGAACAGCTCCGCCTGGCGCACTTCGATGTCCAGCGGCTCGATGTCGCCGAGTTCCGCCCGGGTGCAGTGCACCATTTGGACGCCGCTGTAGTGGGCCACGTTGGACCAATCGAACAGCTGGTCGAGGTTGAACTCGCGCCAGACGTCGGACGTAACGCAGGTCACCTGCTTGCTCTGCCAGAGAATCTTGTCGAGCTCTACGGCACCGAGCTTGTCGAGCTTTGCGCCCTGCCCGCTGTCGTCTACAGCGCGGGCCACATAGGGCCACATCGGGTGTTCGTTGAGGCGCATGTTGTTGTCCATCGCGTTACCGCCGACCGTAGGGCCCAGCGAGGCCGTCCGAGGCCCGCGTTAGGAGCTTCCCTGCGGTCTGAACGCGGGTCATGTCTTTGACCTTGGACGCGAGTTCCCAGGAGTCCTTGACCAGCGGGTTGCCGGCGAGGGCCTCCAGGGCCATCCACTGCGCGGTATCAAACGGTATGTGATCCACGAACATCATGACGTGGAGCGCATCGATCTTGGCGATCAGCGCCTGCTTCTCGCGGTAGTAGTCGCCCGGTGAGCGCATCTTTGAGAACATACTGTCTCCTTTGCTAGAGAGTGCCTATGAACTGCACTCCGACGTAGGTCCACGTGATTATGACCGCGAAGGCCACGATCACCGCTATGAAGCCCGCCGCTGTCGTCTCCATGCTGGTCGCATCGCGCTCTTGAGCGTAGCCGTACCAGGCAAGGGTCAGCAGCAGCAGGACGAACTCCGCAAGGCCAGCAGCGATCACAACCGCACCGCCTTGCCAGTGGGCGTGTACTTCGTAAGGTCGTAGAAGAGCTTCGTAGCGGCCGCCAGCCAGGCGGCGCTAAGCTCGTTGACGCGATACTGGCGCAGTCTGTACCACTCGGTCGACGCGAACGTGTCCGACACGTAGCCGTTAGCGCGAAGCCACTTGCGGAAGCCGGCGTAGTCGTTGGTGAACGTGATCGCGTTCGGGTTGGGCTTACCGATGAGGCCAGCGGCGTTGGGCACCTTCTTGGCAGCGCCGTTGGGCCGCTCCGTAGGCCGCCCCGCGTAGAGTCCACGTTCCAGCCACGCGTTGGCCTCAGCGTAGGCGCCTACGGTCTTGTTGCCGCACTTGTTGCTAAAGCGCGGGCCCTGCGGCGAAGCGGCCTTCGGCGTGGGCTCTGCGCGTTCCCGCACCGTCTCGGTCACGATGACGAGCGTTCCGAAGTTGACGCCACTCGTGGTGCCGTTCTTGTTCACGCCACTCATTAGAGCGCCCCCTTCGGCCTGTACGCGTCGGCCTTGCATGAAAGGACCAACGTGAGGGCCGCTCTGAGGACGGCTTCCTGGTAGGCGTAGCTCGTGGAGGCCAGCTGCTTGCCGATCTTCGTGGCGTCGTTCGAGATGGCGTACATGAGGTAGTCCTCGTCGGAGCCTTCGTCGACGTGCTTCTCGATGTAGGCGTCGATGAAGCTGTCGTTGTAGAGGGTCTCTTCGACGTCGTGCTCCGTGAGATGCTTCACAGAAGCACGAACGTGCTTGCTAGCGCTCTGCACTACGTTCGTTCCGGCCATACTGGCCTCCTTAGTGGCGGTCACTAACTTGGGCATCGGTGCTAGGGTCGCGGTGTGGGCAACGTTGTATGCACAACGTTGTGTCCAGTTCGCCCCGCCCTGCCCGGCCCTTCCGGCCGCCGGGGTCAATCCTAACCGGGCCCGGCCCGGATTGTCAAGGATTTTTTGCCGATTTTCGCCCGGCCCCGCCCCGGCCCCGGGCCCTGGAGGGTAGGGAGGCTAGGCTCGCGGATGATGAACGTGGGGACGGGTAGGCCCAGCCCTAACCCGGCCCCGCGGAAACCATTATGCCGTTATGCAGTTTCTTATGCTGTTTTAGGCCGAATTATCCCGTCGTTATGCAGGGCCAAAAAAGGCGCAAATGGGGCCTAAGTTGTGACCTAGGCAGGAGTTAGGCCATTGTTTCTTTGCCGAATTATGTCGTTATGCAGGTTTAGGCACCCTTTGATTCCCGGGAAAGTGTCCTGGGAGAAAATGGGAAAAAATTGCCCAAAGTGTATACTAAAGTGCACAACCTAAAGCGTTATGCTGTTATACTCTCTTCACATACACACACAACACACTATCTTTACACACTGTAAAAAGAGCATAACCAAAGACCTGCATAACGGCATAATGACCAGCCGCTCATCGACCTACTCGGTCGTGCTAATCCTTTACCAGCAAAGAGATAAGCCCGCGCCGCTAGGCCAGACGCGGCCTTTTCGACCTGCATAACGCCAGGCTAAAACAGCATAATACCGGCATAATGGCGGGATAATGCTGCATAACTGGCTCTAGTTTTTGACCCCTGGGCCTGAACGCGCGCTGTAGCAACACGTTGCCGCCCGCCCAATCGGTCGCCGGGCGCAGAAAACAACACGTTGGGCCTGCGGCGCTGTGCGCGGCCGTTGTCGCCGACGTTGCGTCGGCCGTATGTAGAAGGGCCCCGGGGCGTGGAGGTCCTGGAGTTTTTGGACATTGCCCCCGGTGGGAAAGAATCGGCAAAAATTCGTCAAAAATCGCACTTGACCTATTGACCGGCCGAGGGCCCCGGGTTTATGGTTACAGCGTCGGCGGGGCAGTGCCCCCCCGGCCCGGCCCCCGTAGGGCGGCCGGAAGGCTACCAAGTGAGGTACAGTATGGACAAGTTCAACGGTTTCGGCATCATTGCTACCACCACGGCCGCCCCCAAGGCCCCGCGCGTTATCAACGTGTGGGAAAAGCACGCCGACAACCTCGCCGAGGGCCTCGCCCCGATGGAGTCCGCCGCGAACATCTACAAGCGCCTCGGCCTGGACGACGCCCGCGCGGTCTACGTTGCGGCGGCGCTCGTCTTCCTCCGGCCGGCGTACAAAAAGACCGTCATTAGCAAGCGGGGCGAGCCCCTCGCCATTGTCGACGGCCTCAAGTTCAAGGCCAACGTCCGGCGGCTCTTGCCGTTCGCGGTCCGCGCGGCCCTCAAGGGCGAACTCCAGGCGAAGGACGATGCCGATGCCGCCGCGAGCTTGGTCAATCTGGCCGCCGCGCACGTCAATGGCACCGCCGCCGCCCGCGAGCGTTTCATGGGCATCTACGCCGCATGCGCGGCGGACGCCGAGGCCCTCGCCCGGGCCCTCGCCGAGGTCAACGGATACGACGCCGACTTCCAGGCGGGCCGGGCCGTCGATAACGAGTAGGCCCCGCGCCGTCTAGACCCCGCCCCCGCAACGCGCGGGGGCCTTTGCTTGCCCTAGTGGCTTTCACGCATGACACTTCCACGTGTTGTGTCAAGTTGTCACTTTGCCCCCGCCACCGACCCCCGCCTACCCGGTTTCCGGCGCGCGCGTGCCCACCCACGCGTAGGGCGCATATATAATTTCCCAAAACGCCAGGATAACCTTGACATATGACGCTTCCTGCGCTATCCTTACAACAGGAGGTCGCGAGAATGACAACTGCATATGGCCCGAAGGCCCTGACCCTGGAGCGCCTCAGGGCGCTTCTGAACTACGACCCGGCCACGGGCGTCTTCACCTGGGCCCGGCCCCGGAAGCGGACCACCGTGGGTGCGGTCGCGGGAACGCCGACCACGCGGGGCGTCACGCGCATCGGCATCGACGGCTGGACCTACACCGCTGGGCGCCTCGCCTGGTTCTACGTCCACGGCACCTGGCCGGTGGGCACCCTGGAGCACCTGGACGGCAACAGCGCCAACGACGCCCTGGACAACTTGCGTGACACGGGCGCGGACAGACCCGTCGAAGCCCGGGCGTCGACACCCGGCGTTGCCTACCGGCCCGGCCGAAACGGTCAGTACCAGGCGCAGGCCTGGTTTAGCGGGCGTCTACACTACCTGGGCCTGTACGAATCCGAAGCGGCCGCCGCTGAGGCCGTCGAGACCTTCAAGAAGGAGCATCCCATTGAGCGTTAAGAACATCACCAGCCTGACCGCGGACCGGGTCCTCGTCGAGCTTTCAGTCGGCCAACAGATCACCCGGGCCGGAATCGTAATCCCGCCCAGCGCCCAGGAGATCCAGCAGCATGGCCGGGTCTGCCTCGTGGGCCCTGAGACCAAGAACGTCGCCGTGGGCGACCAGGTCCTGGTCGACGTCCATGCCGGCCTGGAGATCGACGCTACGCGATCGTCGCGATACGTGCTCTATAAGGAAGCCGACATCCAGGCGGTCCTTACTGAGACGGAGGCCTAAGATGCGTCGGGTGGGCTTGGTTCTGACGCTGCTGGTGGTCTTCGCCGTGTCCGTCGCCGCGTTCCCGACCCCGCCCGGCTATGACGAGTACGTCCAGGAAGTCGTCTTCGGCACCGAGTTCGGGGTCAAAGCCTCGGTCATGACCACGTGGGACAAGACCTTGCGCTGGTACCTTGAGGGCGCGTCTTGGGACCAGCGCGAGGCCGTGGTCGGGACCCTAGAGTGGCTCGACACGTACGCTGTAAACTTATCCATCGTGGAGGTCTCGACCAAGGCGGCCGCGGACCTGGTCGTCTACGTCTGCCCGCAAGGCGCCTACCCGGACCGGGCCTACATCAGCGAGACCGGCGCGGATGGCTTTACGCTTCTCTGGACCCAAGGTCCGCGCATAACCCGCGCATCCGTGTGGCTGAACAGTGCTATGACCGCCCAGCGCGCCCAGCGCGTTGTGCGCGAGGAGCTCTTCCAGGCCCTGGGCTTTTGCGGAGACTCCAGTAAGGCCAGGATCTCCATTACGTCCAAAGTGGACGTATCTGTCCAAGAGTACCAAAAGCTCGATCAGCTGGTCTTGATCTTGGCCTATGCGCCAGCCCGGCCCGCGGTGTGCACCAGGAAGGACTTCCTCGCGTTCTCGGAGCTCATATTCGCCAACGCCAAAGTGCGCGGGGAATAAAAAACCCGGTAGGTCCTAAGGCGGAAGCGTCGCGGATAACCTTGGGAACCCTGCCACAAGTCCAGGTGGTCCGGTCTGCGTCCAGCCCCGGGCCCACCGGGGAGACTGCGTAAGAACTGGCGGCGCCGTGGGGGAAAGGAGGCCATCGAAGGACCCCCACGGCGTGGGCCGCCTAAGAAAAGAATAGCCCAAAAGTGTCGCCTTGTATAGGTGTTCTATTGACAATTACGTCCAATAGCTCCAAACTTGTCATATGCCGCGTACTATCCAGGGTGCTGCCACCGAGCTCGAAGACCTCGCGCTGTCGACGATCACCGAGATCATGTCGAACTCGCTGTATCTGCCTGAGGTACGGCTTGCCGCCGCTGACCGAGCCCTCAAGGTCCTCGGTAAGGCCGAGCCCGCGACGTCCAAGACCCCGCAGGTCGTGTTCAACTTCGGCGATCACATGGCGAAGGCCTTCCTCGGCGTCGAAGAGACCATGCGGCTCATGAAGCCGGCCCAGGAACAGGAAACTCGCGACGATGTTTGAGCTCAAAGGGCTGCCGTCGCTGCGTCAGCCAGATGGAACCCTGTTCCAGGTGACGACTTTTGGGCTTGTCGAGGCAGAAAAAGGTCCAAAAGAGCCGGTAAGTCCAGAAAGTCCATTAAGTCCAGACGCTCAAAAGGTTCCAAATGCCCATTAAGTGGCCTGCGCTGGCGATTTCGCCCCATCCGGATGCTCCGGACTTCGCTGCGGACAAGAATCCGCAGTTGCTCTTGCAGCATTTGGCGGAAGAGTTAAGAAATCCTAACTTTCAGATCACCGAGAAGGTCCAGTCGCTGTTCAGACAGGCCGGCCTGGTCTCGTTGTGGTTCTACCTCAAGTTTATAGCCGGCTTTTCCGGGCCCTACGACCGCTTGAACAGCGAGCTCCATGTCGACATGGCCAATTTTCGCCAACGCGTTGCGACGACACCTGGAATCAAGGCCGCCGGGCTCGTACCGCGCGCTTGTTTCAAGAGCACCATCTGGTCGCATGGCGGCAACTCCTGGGAGCTCGTCCGCAATCCGTCGTTGCGAATCGGATGTACATCGGAGATCTACGATCGCGCGTTGGGCTTCGTGCAGACGACCATTTCCACCTTCGAGCAGAACGAGTTTCACCAGTGGCTCTACCCGGAGCACCGCAAGGCCAACCGGGACGGTACGGAGCTCATACTGACCAGCCGCAAGCGGCGCTCCGTGGAGCCCAACCTCAAGGCGATCACCGCTGGCGGCTCCACGCAGGGTATCCACGTGGACCTCTTCGACTGCGACGACATCGTCGGTGACGACATGCTTAATTCCGACCACGCCGGTACCGCGGACATGATCTCCATGGGCAACTGGCTCCACGAGAACATGTACACGCTGGTCGACGGTTGGGAGCGGTCGCGGGTTCTTGTCGTCGGTACCCGCTACGCCATCAACGACCCGTATGAGCCCATCATGAAGCACACGCGCGAACAGCTCGGCTTCTGGGAGGACATCGACTACGCCCAAGACCCCGACGGCGACTGGATCACGTACTACCGCCCGGCGATACAGAACGAAGAATCCATCAACCCGGAGGCGTTCACCGTTGCAGCCCTCAGGAACATGCTCGAAACCAACCCCTGGCTTGCCCAGACGCAGTATTTTAACAACCCTCATGCCGCTGGCGTTGCGGATTTTGCCACCTACCGCCCTGAAAAGGTTTCTCTTGACTGGGACGACGCTCAAGACTGCTATGTTATCAGGTTTTCCGATCGTACCGTGCCCCTCACGAAATGTGATGTGGTCGCCGGAGGAGACCCTGCTGCGTCTGAGCACCGCGCGGGCTCGCGGACATCGAAATCCGCTACAGGCGTTATCGCTCGTACGCCCGATGATCGGGTGGTCATTATCGAAGCCGACTCCGGGTTCGTGGAGCCCACGAAGTTCTTCGACTGGCTGTTCGCGTACAAGGACAAGTACGGGCTGAGCTTGCGGACGACCTACGTCGAGGCCCAGGCGGGCTTCAAGGCGTTCATACCCATCGGCCGGCGGGAGGCGGCGCTTCGTGGCCGCGACTTTGCGGTGCAGCCAATACCCGCCCTCGGCGACAAGGAGACCACGATCAGGAACATCTACCAGCCGTTCTTGAACCGCGGGAAGCTCTACCTGCGCGACACTATCGCCGGTCGGTTCCTTGAGGAGTTCCGGGTGTTCCCGTCCGGGCGCATGGACCTCTTGGACGCGCTCAAGATCGCTATCTATAAGTCGTACAAACCGTTTGACGAAACCGCCGCTGACGACTATGATCCTGACGACGATGACGACACCGAAGTTGTGCGGCGCAGACGCAAGCGCCTAACGCGCGCTACGCGGTCGGTGTCGTCGATAAGTGGCTACTAAGGAGCTCTACATGAAGCGACACCGGAATCCGAAGGTATCGTTCCATCCTGAGAAGGGCCTCCTCGTGCAGCGCACCGTCAAGGAGCAGATCAAGAACCTGCTTGACGGCGGCTATTTCGACGACGTGGATTCGATGGTCATAGGCGTCTCGTCGAGCACGCGCTACGACGCCCAGTGGACCGGATGCAAGTTCGACTGCAAGGCCCTCGCTTGCGAGATTACTGTTCGGCTAGGTAAGGAGTAACCAATGGCGCGAAGAACTGCCAATCCGACCCCGGACCCGGGGGCGCTTTTCGACGAGGAGCCGCAGGGGGCTGCGGCTGCTGCTGGTGCTGCCAGCGCGCCTGGCGGCGTAGCTGCCGCGTACGTGCCCATGATGGTTCTGGCCTCGGAAGAGGACCAGAAGGCGTTCATGGACTACATCTGCAACGAGATCAAGGACGTCCGCGACGGCAACGACCGCAAGGCGCTTGAGGCTCGCTGGAAGAAGTGGCGCCGTCAGCGCCAGGCGGTGCCCGAGCAGACCGAGCGTGACACCCCGTGGATCAAGTCGTCCAACGTGGAGCCGCCGCTCACGATGCAGAAGGTCAACACGGTGTTCGCGAAGCTGCTCGCGGCCTACGCCGTCAAGAAGCCGCCCGTGTGCGTCGAGGCCGTGAGCGCCGCTGACCGTGAGGTCGCGGACTCGCTGGAGCGCTTTTTCAAGGCGATGCACGACTCGCGGTATGGCCTCGACATGCGCCGCAAGCAGAAGACGATCTTCTACAACGTCGCCAGCCTCGGTACCGAGTTCGTCAAAGTTCCGTTCCAGATGGAGCAGTGGAACTTCAAGCGCACGTCCGAGGCCGGCACTGAGCAGGTGACGTTCATCAAGCACCGCGGCCCGGCGATTGTGCCCATCAGGCTGGAGGACTTCTTCACAAGGCCTTACTGGAAGGACCTCCAGCGCGCACCCTGGATCGCCGTTCGGACCAGGTATTTCTTCCACGAGCTCAAGCAGCTTGAGCAGCAGGGGCTGTTCCAGAACATCGAGGCCATCCTGGGCCAGTCGCTCTCGACCTACGACGAGAACCTGGGTGCGGCCCTGGCGCAAGCCGGCATCCCGGCGGAGAACCTGGGCGCCGTGGACCCCAACAAGGAGTTCGAGGTCTACGAGTGCAACGTCTTCTGGGACGTTGACGGCGACGGCGTGGCCGAGGACGTGATCGCCTGGGTCGAGCCGGACACCGGAACGCTGCTCCGCGCGGAGTTCAACCCGCTGAGCGTTCGCGACACGGAGGTCGTCGGCTACCTGGACGATCCTGAGACCCTCTACAGCGTCGGTGTCTGCCAGATGACCGAGGCGTCCCAGGAAGAGGTCACCGCCCTGCACCGGATGCGCCTCGATGGTACCCAGCTTGCGATGCTCAAGATGTTCGTCGGCCGCAAGGGCGTGGGTCTTGATCCGCACGAAGAGTTCTACCCGATGAAGCTCATGCTCCTTGACGACCCCCAGGCGGACTTCAGGCCCATCGACTTCCCGGACATCGCGCCTAGCGCCATCATGGGCGAGCAGATGGCCAAGGAGTACGCGGATCGTGTGACCGGCGCCAACGACTACATGGCCGGGTTCAACGACAAGATCGTCGGTGGTAACGCGACCGTCGGCGGGACCACGTTCCTTGCGAACCAGGCGAACAGCATCCTTAATAGCCTGCTTGAGAACACCGAGCAGGCCCTTGGGAACATCTACATGCTCGTGCTCTACCAGTGCATCGCCAACAAGGACAAGGTCGACCTCGGGATGCTGACGCCTGAGGACGCCAAGAACGTCATGGGCGTGCTCAGCATGGACGTCGCGGACATTCCGACGAAGTTCAGGTTCTCGGTGCGCACGACGGATATCAACAAGACCGACGAGGCCCGCAAGCAGTCGATGCTCATGGCGACGCAGCTGTACTCCACGTATGGCCAGCAGGCGATACAGCTGCTGTCCATGAAGGCCAACCCGCAGCTTGCGGCGTCTCCGGACATGCAGGAGCTCATCAACAGCCTCATTGTCGGCGGCACGTCGTTCATGTCTAAGGTCTTGGACTTCTTTGACGTCGGCAACCCGGACGACTTCCTGCCGTTCGTGGATCACATCAAGCTGCAGCTGCGCGCGATGGACGCGGTCCGGGTCGAGCAGGTCGCGGCGATGAAGGAGCAACTGAATGGGCAAAACGCGCCTGGAAGTGGTCAAGTCGGTGGCGGAGCGATGGGCTCTGCCGGAGCGCCTGGTCTCGGAGCTGGCGCTATGGGAGCCGGAGGCAGCGCGGGCGGTCCTGGACTTCCTGGAGTCGCAGCGCAAGCCGGTCCTGCAGGACCTGTTGGTGGCCTCGGAGCCGTCTGAGCTGTATCGCAACCAGGGCGCCTGCGGGGCACTGCAAAGGACCGCAGAGCGCTTTAAGGAAATCTTCACTGAACTGCAAAGCATCGAAGGAGGAAAATGATGCCTGGAATACAGATGCCGGGTACCGCCCCGGTCGCTACCCCCGAGGACGCGGGCTTTCTTGAGGAGACCCTGCCGAATAGACCCCATAGGGACATCGATCCCTACGAGGACACGGACTACGTCCTGGAAGGGTCCGAGGAGGCTGCGGCGCTCGCCGCGCCTGAGCTTGCCGGCAAGTCCCGTGCGGAGATCATGGCCGAGCTCCAGAAGGCCCAGGAGGCGATCACCGCTGAGAAGGCCCGTGCGGACCCTGTGGCGGCTCTCACGGAGACGCTGTCCAAGATGCTGCCGCAGCAGGCGAAGCCCGCACCGGCGCCTCTGGGCTACACGGTCGTGCCCCAGGTTGGGCCGGCTGCCAATCCGTACGCCAACGAGACGCCCGAGCAGCGCAAGGCCAGGATCAACGACCTCTGGCTCTCCGACCCTGAGGCCGCGGCGCGCGCGACCTATAGCGAGCAGCAGAACCAGCTGGCCGCGCTTGTCGCGACCAACCAGGCCCAGATGTCCCGGGAGATCCTGCTTGCCAATCCGGAGACCAAGAAGCTCTACGACCGCTTCTCCGATGAGATCGAGACCGAGGTCGCCAAGATGCCGCCCGTGGAGCGGTTCCAGAATCCGCGGATGTATCAGACGGCGCTCGAACGCGTCAAGTATCGCCACCAGGACGAGTTCATCGCGGAGACCCTGGAAGCCAAGGTCGAGGAAGCCGTCAACGCCCGCCTGGCCGCGATGGGCCTTGGGGCGCCTGGTAAGGCCGCCGCGCCTACTGCCCCCGCCCAGAGGCCGACCTACTCCGGTGTCGCCGGACCTGGCCAGCGGCCCCCGCAGGCGCGGTCCACGATCGTCATTCCGGCCTGGGTCCAGGAAGAGGCCGACCGCAAGGGTGTCGACCCGAAGTTCTACTACAACCATCTCAAGTCCAAAGGTCAGCTGTAAAGGAGTCCCAAGATGCCTAGAGGAGTACGTACCATGACCGAAGATCAGACCGGTGCGCTTAGCCCCGTGGTTCCGACCAGCCCGGCCCAGCCGGCGAGAGAGCCAAAAAAGTCCAAACTCTCCAAAAAGATCATAGTCGGTACTGGTGTATCCGTCGATGATCTTCTAGCCTCTGATGCAGAGGGTGTCGATCTGGTTTTTGAGCAGACGGACAAGTTCCTGCCGCTCGACGACAAGACCGTAGCCGCTCTGAGCCCGGTGAACCGGACCAGGTACCACATGGCGCAGGAGTTCCATGACACCTGGCGCGGTGACGAACACGCGGCCTTCGTGGAGCGCTTCAAGGTGGACAGGCAGTCGGTTGGCTCTGCTACCGACAAGCTCACCGCCGAAGCGGGCGCTCTCAAGACCCGTTGGGTTCGCCCGGATAGGATCAACGACCTGCGCGCCCGAGGCTACAAGATCCTCGGCAGCGACGAGGCCAGGTCCTATCTTGGACCGAACGCCGGGCACCATGAAGTCGGGCGCCTCGGTCAGACCGAGCTTGTCCTGATGGGCGTCGACGCCGGGCTGTACAAAGCCGCCCAGGCCGAGAAGGTCCGGAAGAACAACGAGATGGCCGGAGCGTACAAGAACTCGGCGTTGACCGAGATGCGACAGGCCGGCGCGGAGCCGTTTGAGACCAGCGACGATCCTCGGGACCGCCGCGTCTGGAACGACTTAGGCGACGGCAACTAAGGGGGTTGGAAGATGTTCCAGCTGTACAAGGGC
>JACCEE010071748.1_pt1 | contig 13537 bp, 10 predicted proteins | sample 7449931 | NCBI WGS metagenome assembly JACCEE01 (sample SAMN15323457, study PRJNA562643) | freshwater metagenome | isolation source: river surface water | place: USA:Blue River Watershed | collected 2017-08-19 | reverse complement strand
GGTTCATTGGTTTGTGCCAAACGTTGCGATCCTACATTCGCTGGGCAAGCAATATCATTGGTAGCGTCGTAAATAATTCTTTTACCGTTTGAGTTCAGGAGTAATTCTTTGGGAACATAGATTTGTACTTTGGTAATCGAATAGCCTGAAGGAAAATAGCGGATATAATATCCATCAGGGTGTAGGGTCCAAATGCCACTAGGTACGTCGGTTCTTGGTGGTGCAAAACCAGCAATGATGGCATATTTTTCCATCTCGGCATAGCTGTAGTTTCCTGAAGCAACTAATTTTCGGATTTGATTTTCGGCTTCAAAAATAGTTTGAATTCCTTCTGGTAATTTGCTTTTTGCTTTTTCCATTATGTTACCTGGTAATATGCCTAGCGCGCCTCCTTCTAATTTCAATAAGTCTTGCGGTGAAAGTAAAGTGATAGCTGTCAGCTTTATTTGTCCACTATAATCGGCAAATTTGGTTCGAGCAATAATAGCCCATAACAACATTTGGATATCGTGTTGGTGTACTTCGGGGTGTTTTTCAGCATTTTTTAAAATCGTAGTTACAATTTCCTCTTTTGGACCCAAAGTCGGGGCATACATGTAACCATCTCCACTAGAAGGGGCAAAAGTTCCAGCCATCAAGCAGTAGCTTTTGGTAGTCATTTCGTAAAAACCTTCACAAAGTACATAGCCTCCATCAGGAGCTTTAGGAAGTAAATAAAGTGGTTGGGCTTTTTCGTTGGCTTTAAAATCAGGAAGCTTAGATCCTGTTTTGTCTACATCTTCGAATGAAGTGGTTATGGCAGCAGGTTGTTTCAGGATTTTGTCAACTCCTAATGCTTTGGACGCGACAGCCGATCCCGCACTTATGAGTTTGTCTTTAAGTCCGCCAAATTGGGCATGAGCGGTAAAAGCCAAAGAGGTTTGTAGTAATACAATGAAACAGCTTGTCTTTAATAGGTTCATTTTCATAATTATAGGGCAGTTAAAATCAGCCCAAATATAAAGGAATAAATATTTTCGTACTACTTTATTTATGAAAAAAAGTAAAATTTAATAAAATGTTTACCAATGCATTTTATGAAAAATACTCAGTCTTATGATGTCTCTATTGAAATAGTCGACCCCGCTAGGACGTTGTTGAAAGCTCTTTAGATACCCAAGTTCCACAGAGATATTTTTGTTGATGCCATATTGTACGGCAGCATAGATCCTATTTTGGTCGAAGGTGTTGTAGATGATACTTTTTCCAGCATTTAGCATAATCTCGTCGTATACAATTGCTTTGAGATATTGTTTTTCTTTTTCCCAAAACGAATATTCTGCTTGCAATCGGTAACGAAAACGCCAACTAAAGGTAGTGCCATCTATAAGTTCTGTTTTAGAAGCGTTGTGTATGAACCGTTCTTCAACCTGTAGTCTTTGGTTGAGGGTTATTTTTTTTAGATTGAATTTATACGTTACATCCTGCTGTCCTCTATATTCAGGAATTTCAAAATCAAAGTCCTGTTTTGGGTTTTGTGTATAAACCGAAAAGTAAGTGAAACCAGCTCCAGTTTCTATATTTGAATTCCATTTGTATCTGCCTTGGATTCTAAAGACAAATAGGTTTTCGGCAATTGGCTTCAAGAAAACACGATTGTCAAACTCTGTATGAATGGACCAATTGTCATTTAAAGTTAGTAGATTATAATACCGAGTCCAAAGAATGCTTTGGTGGTCGATGTTTTTTTCTGATTGAGAAAAGGAAAAAAAGTAGGATAAAAAGAGAAGAATAAGGAACTTTTTTTTCAAAATATTTTTTTTGTAAATGTAAGTCTACGAATAGAATAGTGCAAAAAAAATGTTTTATTTTATATCTTAGTAAAAAATCAAAATGTTATGAATGTAACTGGAAAAGTAATTTGGATTACAGGTGCTTCAAGTGGAATAGGGGAGGCATTAGCCTATGCTTTGGCTTCAAAAAAGGCAAAGCTTATTTTATCTGGACGAAATCTTGAAGCATTAGAGCAAGTAAAGGAAAAGTGTAATAGCGCAGATGTTGTGTTACTTCCTTTCGATTTGTCTCATTTTGATTTATCCAAAAGTACCGTTTCTAAAGCCTTGCAATTTTTTGGTTCCATTGATGTTTTGATTAATAATGGTGGAATCAGTCAACGCTCCTTAATTGCCGAAACTGATTTTGAAGTAGATAAAAAACTGATTGCCGTTGATTATTTGGGAACTGTGGCTTTAACAAAGGCGCTTTTACCGTATTTTATACAACAAAAGAAAGGTCATTTTGTAACGGTAACCAGTTTAATGGGGAAATTTGGAAGTCCATATCGTTCAGGTTATTGTGGAGCAAAACACGCATTACATGGTTTTTTCGATGTTTTACGTATGGAACATGAAAAAGACAATATAAAAGTCACGCTTATTTGTCCCGGCTTCGTACAGACTAATGTAGCTATAAATGCTTTAACCGCAAACGGAGAAACGCAAAAGTCAAATGATGAAGCGACACAAAACGGAATGCCCGTGGATGTCTTTGCTTCAAAAATGATTAAGGCCATTGAAGCCAATAAATTTGAAGCTTATATTGGGGGTAAAGAAGTTTTAGGGGTTTATTTGAAAAGATTTTTTCCCAAAATGCTTCATTATTTTGTTTTAGAAAGCAAAGTGAGATAGATACTTATGATAAAGAGCCATCTAAAACATAAGTTTCAGACGGCTCAAAATCAAGTAAAAAAATGAAGTTCATTTAGACTATAACGAATATTTTAAGGTGATACCATACGTTCTTTGGTCACCAAGTACTGCTGCATAATGTCCTGAATTTCCACCAGCGGGTAATAATTGCTCATAGTAATCTTTGTTGAATAAGTTACGACCCCAAATGTGTGCTGACAAACCATCTGCAACACGGAAACCAAGACGACCATTAAATATTGCATAACCCGGTACCACCAAATATTTTGATGCAGAAGGGCTTGAAGAGAATTCCGAACGAGCAAAACTATCAAGAGCAATGAAGAATTTCCCTATGCTTCCGAAGAATTTAGCATTTTTAGTATATTCCCCTCCAAGGCTTCCTGCCCATTTTGAAACTCCTGGCAAGTCTGTTCCAGAAACATCTTTAAACGATACCGCTGCTCCAGTTTCTTCTAGTGGCAATGGGGCGTTTGTGAATGTAACATATTTTCCATCGCTATAAGTAGCGGCAGCGTTAAAGCTAAAGTGTTTGTTAAGTAGAAAACTAGCATCTAATTCTATACCCTTTACTCTTACTTTATCAGCATTGGCAAGGTAGCCACGATTTACACCCAATTCAGCCGCTTGCACATTGGTTTGGAAATCTTTAATTTCAGTATTAAAGAAGGTCACGTTCAATACAGAATTTTTAATAGGTGAACTTTTTATACCGAATTCATAATGGTTTACGCTTTCAGGTTTTATTACTGCAAGGTCAAGGGCTGGTTGGCCAGCAATAGTCGGAAGTCCTGCTACATTCACACCAACCGGTTTATAGCTTTTTGCATAGGTAGCATAGGCATTGATTTTATCGGATACTTTGTAGTTCACGGTTAAATTTCCTGAAAAGTCTGTGTCGTCAGTGCTTGAAGTAAACGATTGGTCTGTATAAACCAGTCTTTTAAGTGCAAGTAAAGCTGGATCTGTAGTTTGAAGTCCTCCGTAGGTTTTACGGTCGTAATCGGCAGCTTTTTTGTCATAATTATATCGTAAACCCGGAAGTACGTGTAATTTTTCAGTGATTGCCCAATCCAATTGAGTAAATACAGCAGCACTTGTTGAACGTACATTCGAGTTGGTTCTTATACCATAACCTTCAAAAAGACCCGGTGTTCTCCATAATGGGCTAGTAGTACTTTGAGCAAATCGCCATTGTGCCGTTCCAGATTCTTCATTTCCTCTTACTTTTACTTCTTGGTCAATGAAAAACAGACCTACCACACCACTCAAGGATGAGGTTACTTGTCCTGCATAGCGTACTTCTTGCGTAAATTGAGTATGTCGGGCAGGGTTTTGTGATAATGCCAATACTTGCAAACCTGTGAAGTCTCTATCATTCGATGGGTCCCAATTCCAGAATCTCCAAGCCGTTGTCGAAGTAAGTGTTCCGCTACCAATTTTTGTATCAATATTTAAAGAGGCCCCACCTAAATCTTGTCCAGAGCGCCAAGGGGTATCGTGGTCAATCTTACGGTCAAAAGCATTCAAGCTAGGAAGTTGATAATTCAAGTCAGCAATAATTGCATTAAACTGACGGTAAGCCGCTCTTTGTGTAGGAGCAACACCAGCAACTACTTGTGCATATCCGTCTGGACGTTGCAAAGTGATGTCTGCTGCGAACAGTATATTTGTTCTCTCAGAAGGAGTATAAAGTAATTGTCCTCTAATTCCTTGGTTGTTTAGTGTATTAGTAGCTCTTCCAGTTACAACATTCTCGATTAATCCATCACGTTGAGTACCAGAGAATGATATTCTACCAGCAATTTTAGAACTCAAAGCTCCTGTAACAGAGGCTTTGGCTTGAATGAATTGGTAATTACCATAACTCACTTCAAAATCAGCACTTGAAGTGAAACTAGGTTTGCGAGAAGTGATGTTAAAAGCACCTGAAGTTGTGTTTTTTCCAAATAAAGAACCTTGAGGACCACGCAATACTTCAATTCGATCTACATCTATAAAATCTAAGGTTGTAGCGGCAGGTCTAGAGAAGTAAACACCGTCTACATAAAAACCAACACCTGGGTCAATACCGTCGTTAGTCAGTCCAAAAGGAGATCCCAGACCACGAATGTTGATTCCGGTATTTCTTGGATTGGAAGAATACAATTGAACAGACGGAACCAATTCTTTTAGACGATTCACGTTGAATGCCCCAGCTTGTTCCGCTTGTTTACCTGTTACAACTGATATAGCAATAGGAATATCTTGAGCTTTTTCTATTCTTCGTCTTGAGGTAACCACTACCTCAGATAGCACTTTTTCTTCTCCAGTAGAGATATTTATTTGTAATGGTTTTGCATTAGAAGGTAGTTCGGTGATTTTAATTTCTTTGGTATTAAAACCAGCGTATTGCACAATAATGATAAATGGCAATGCTTTGGATTGAATGGAAAACTTACCATTAACATCTGAAGTCGTACTATTGGTAGTTCCTTTTATAAATATATTGACACCTTCTATAGGTGCGTTGTCATCGTTTCTAACTTCTCCCTCTAAAAGGCTTTGGCTATAGGAAGTTGAAAATAGTAAAATTAAAAGTAGGGTTGATAGTGTTTTTGTATAGATATTTTTCATTATTATATAAATTATATGTAAATAGTCGAATTAAATTATAAATTTTTATTTGGCTAGGCACATACACATCATACAATCACTGATTTTGATACTTGATACTCGTTTCTTTTTTAGCTTTTCCTTTGAATAAGCATTCTTTTGATTCGTTTTCATTGTAGTCTTATTTTGGATTGAAATTATTTTCGGGAGCAAATATATATTATTAATTCTATAAAATTAGTAGAATTATAAAAATATTTTTTGTCTAAAAGCAAAGCGTTGATTAATAAGGTGTTTTGGTTTGGTTTTAAAATAAAAACAGCGCAATGAACTATCATTACGCTGTTCTTTTATGCTTTTGTGAATGTGTTTTTACACTAAAGTAGAAGTTTTACTTACCAACTTCCGCTTGAACCTCCACCAGAGAATCCGCCTCCGCCGAATCCGCCTCCGAATCCGCCACCGCCAAAACCTCCGCCAGATGAACCACCAAATCCGCCTCCGCCTCCGCGACCAAGGTTACTTAAAATGATTACATCGAGAAGGCTAGGGCCTCCACCACCTCGGTTGCCAGAATTGCCTCCGCCTTTGTTTTTAGAGAAAATAATAATCAGGACGACAATAATGAAAATCAAAGGTAAAATAGGGAAACTTTTTTCCGAAGACTTTTTTCGTTCTCCTTTGTATTTGCCTTTGAAAACATCAAAAAGTGCATCAGTTCCTTTATCTATTCCTTTATAATAACTTCCTGCCTTGAATTCTGGTGTAATGATATTTCGGATGATTTCTCCTCCAATTCCAGCAGTTAGTCGGTCTTCTAGTCCGTAACCAGGGTTAATGGCTATTTTTCTATCATTTTTAGCAATCAAAATGATGACACCGTTATCTTCTTTGGCTTGTCCTATTCCCCAAGTATGTGCCCAATTGGTAGCCAATTGATTGACGTTTTCATTCTTCAGACTTTCAATAGAAATTACTACAATCTGAGTGGTAGTCGAATCCGAATAGCGAACTAATTTTTCTTCCAGTTGCGCTTTTTCTTCAGCACTAAATAAATTCGCATAATCGTAGACCGAAGTTTGGAAACTAGGTTTTTCTGGAATAGTAAATTGTGCAAAGGTGCACTGAAACGTTAAGAATGCTATAAGCAAAAGAGGTAATCGAAAAATCCCGTTGGAATTTGAAGCATTTAATTTGGAATTTTTCATAGATTATCCTTTAGAAATTTCGTTTGACAATTCATTAGTGTCACCTTCTTGCCAAGGGAAATATTTTTTAAGTTGTTCTCCAGCATTTAAAATACCATCAATCAAACCTTGTTTGTAATTTCCTAATTTGAATTGGCTCACCATAGCATCACGAGTGCAGTCCCAAAAATCAGGAGCTACTACATCGTTTATGCCTTTATCGCCACAAATCACAAAGGTTTTGTCATTCACTGCAAGATAAACGAGTACACCATTTTGTAATTCGGTAGCATCCATATTGAGTTCGTGAAAAACCTCCATAGCACGGTCATAAGCATCCAGAGAAGTGGTAGCTTCTATATGAACTCTAATCTCGCCCGAAGTATTTTTTTCGGCCACGCGAATGGCTTCTACTATGGCACTTTCCTCTTCTTTAGTTAAAAAGTCTTCTACTTTTGACATTTGTTTAGTTTTTTTATTGGTATAAAAAAAGCCCCTCCTTCGGAGGGGTTGGGGAGGTTTAGAATTTAACTTCCACAGGTTTTTCTGCACCTTCAACAGCTTGGAAATAGGCTTTTTCTTTAAAGCCAAACATTCCAGCAAAAATAGAGTTAGGGAAGGTTTTTATGTGCGTATTGTAAGGTTTAACCGCTTCGTTGAAACGAGTTCTGGCAGTCAAAATTTGATTTTCAGTACTAGCCAGTTCGTCTTGTAATTTCAAGAAATTTTCGTTTGCTTTTAAATCAGGGTACTTTTCAACAGAAACTAATAATTTCGATAATGAAGAGGAAACACCTGATTGTGCCGAGTTGAATGCGGTTAATTGTTCTGGGGTAATGTTGGTTGGGTCAACAGTAACCGAAGTAGCTTTTGCACGGGCTTCAATAACTGCAGTTAATGTGCTTTTTTCAAAGTCAGCAGCACCTTTAACAGTATTTACTAAGTTTCCAATCAAGTCATTTCTTCTTTGGTAAGAAGTATTGACATTACCCCATGCTTCGTTGATGGTTTGTTCGTAACCAACAGCAGTGTTGTTAATTCCTTTCACCCAGCTATAAATTCCAAATACCACTACAGCTGCAATAATCCAAGGCAAAAATCTTTTCATGTTTATTTAATTTAGTTGTTAATTTTAATTTTTAAAGTTCTGTTTTTATTTGTACTAATTGTGTTTTTATGGCTTCTAATTTTCGAATAATTTCAAATTTATCCAAGGTTTTCTTTTGACCTTCTTTTAAATGGGTTTTAGCGCCTTCTAAAGTAAACCCTCTTTCTTTGACCAAATGATAGATTAATTGTAAATTTTTGACATCTTCGGGAGTAAACATTCGGTTTCCCTTGGCATTTTTTTTAGGTTTTAAAATATCAAATTCACTATCCCAGAATCGAATCAAAGAGGCATTGACGCCAAAGGCTTTGGCCACTTCGCCAATGCTGTAATATCTTTTATCTGGTGCTAATTCTATATGCATTTTCTCTTGTTTTTTTAACGCTCTTTTTATAATTATACGAACCGATTACTGTTTAAAATATTAATCTAGTGACTGGTTTTCTTGGTTGGCAGCATTAGAAATAGCAACATATTCTACTGCTGAAATTGAACCGTAATAAAAATTCAACGGATTCACTACTTTACCATTTTTATGTACTTCATAATGCAAATGTGGAGCTTCGGAACGTCCTGTACTTCCTACATAACCAATGATGTCTCCTCTTTTAACACGTTGTCCCGCTCTGCACTTGTATTTACTCAAATGTGCATAGAGTGATTCGTAACCATAACCATGCCGAATTACAATATGATTCCCAAATCCAGAAGCCGAGTTGTCAGCTCTAGCTACAATTCCATCACCACTAGCAAAAATTGGTGTCCCTGTTTTTGCTGTAAAATCCATTCCCTCATGCATTTTACGTGCTTTAGTAAACGGGTCGGTACGATAACCAAAACCAGAAGCAACATGCCTTAATTTTTCATTTTGCACTGGCTGAATGGCAGGAATACTAGCCAAAAAGTCCTGTTTGGCTTCTGCCAATTTCAAAATAGCATCTAAAGATTTTGATTGAATCGCCAATTCTTTACTCAAAACATCCACTTTCTTGGTGGTTCTAATCACCAATTCAGAATTGTTATACCCTTGCAAAGCAACATAGTTGTTTTTATAGCCCGACTTACGCTCTTCTTCAGTGATGGGAGTCGTATTAAAATAGGTTCTGTACAAATTATTGTCGCGATCAGCCATTTGGTCAGCAACTACTTGCAATTGCTCCAGTTTTTTATTTAAAATCGAATAATTTAGCCTCAAATTTTCAATCTCTCTTTGCTGAACTCTATCATTTGGAGTCTTAAAATAAGGTACATTCAATAAAACAACAAACGACAAAAAACCAAACAAAGCCGAAGCAACAATAAATAAGGCAGCAAAACCAAACTTTTTTCTCTTCTTGGGCGTAATTTTTCGGTACGCTAATTTTTCGGAATCGTAATAATATTTTACTTTCGCCATAGTTTAAAATACCCTATTTTTGCAACCTGTAAAGAGTTAGTCGAACAAATTTAAGAAATGTTTCAAATCTTCTTTCTTTTTACATAAATAAAATAAGGGCCTAATCCAGCTATTCGTTGCAAGTTCTCGGTTACAAGCCTTTTTTTTCTAGCTACGTCAGGAGCTTCCTCTGGTCGCTCTGCCCCAGCAAGAAAAAAATAGTCTTCTAATCCTCAAAGCTTTCCACTACTATCTGGGGCAAAAGTTGAGCGGTTACATTCCCGTTTCGTCATTTCGAGACACTCAAGAACCCATCAACAAATAACCGATTAAAAAATAGAAATGAAATCACAAGACGTACGTAAGCAATTTTTAGATTTTTTTGAAAGCAAAGGACATTTAATTGTTCCTTCTGCGCCTATCGTTCTTAAAGATGACCCAACGCTGATGTTTAATAACTCAGGAATGGCACAATTCAAAGAGTATTTTTTGGGTCTAGGAACGCCAAAAAGCCAACGTATAGCCGATACTCAAAAATGTTTGCGTGTTTCAGGAAAGCATAATGACTTAGAGGAAGTAGGTATTGATACCTACCACCACACAATGTTTGAGATGTTGGGGAACTGGTCTTTTGGAGATTATTTCAAAAAAGAAGCCATTCATTGGGCTTGGGAATTGCTAACAGAAGTCTATAAAATAGATAAAGACATATTGTATGTAACTGTTTTTGAAGGAAGCGTTGAAGAAAATGTTCCTTTCGACCAAGAAGCATATGATATTTGGAAAACTTTAATCGCTGAAGACCGAATTTTATTAGGAAATAAAAAAGACAATTTCTGGGAAATGGGAGACCAAGGTCCTTGTGGTCCTTGTTCCGAAATTCACGTAGATATTCGTTCAGCCGAAGAAAAAGCAGTAATTGACGGTAAAGAATTAGTCAATGCTGATCATCCTCAAGTGGTGGAGATTTGGAATAATGTATTTATGGAATTCAACCGTAAAGCAGATGGTTCTTTGGAGAAATTACCAGCACAACACGTAGATACAGGTATGGGATTTGAACGTCTTTGTATGGTTTTACAAGGGGTTCAATCGAATTATGATACGGATGTGTTTACCCCAATTATCAGAGAAATCGAAGCGATTACTGGGACAACCTATACCATCAAAGCTTCCAATGAAGAAGAAGAAAAAATAAATATTGCGATTCGTGTGATTGCAGATCACGTTCGTGCTGTTGCTTTTGCAATCGCCGACGGACAACTGCCATCCAACACAGGTGCAGGATATGTAATTCGTAGAATTTTACGTCGTGCTATTCGTTACGGCTTTACTTTCTTGAATACCAAAGAACCTTTTATTTATAAATTAGTAGATACGTTAAGTGCTCAAATGAGTGCTTCTTTCCCTGAAATTCGTTCTCAAAAAGCCCTTTGTTCTAACGTAATTCGTGAGGAAGAAAGTTCATTTTTGCGTACTCTAGATCAAGGTTTGGTTTTATTAGATGCAGTGATTGCAAACAATCAAAGCAAGGTTATTGATGGTAAAAAAGCTTTTGAATTGTATGATACGTATGGTTTTCCAATCGATTTAACAGCTTTGATTTTATCTGAAAAAGGATTGCAATTAGACGAAAAAGTTTTTGAAGAACAATTACAATTGCAAAAAGAACGTTCACGTGCGGCTTCAAAAGTTACTGCAGGTGATTGGAATGTAATTGTAGAAGATGATATTCAGGAGTTTGTAGGCTATGACCGTTTGCAACACCAAGTAAAAATCACAAAATACCGTAGAGTAGAGAGTGTAAAAGAAGGGGAAATCTTTCAATTAGTTTTTAATTCTACTCCTTTTTATGGGGAAAGTGGAGGACAAACTGGCGATAAAGGATATCTTGAAGCTAGCAATGGAAACATCACTTACATCATCGATACCAAAAAAGAGAATAATCAAACGATTCACTTGGCAAAATCATTGCCAGAAAATTTAACCGACACTTTCCAAGCGATTGTAGATGTAAAGCAAAGAGCAAGAACGTCTTCTAATCATACCGCAACCCACTTGTTGCATCAAGGATTGCGTAAAGTGTTAGGAACGCATATTGAACAAAAAGGTTCTATGGTGCGTTCGGCTTCTTTGCGTTTTGACTTTTCGCACTTCTCTAAAGTAACAGAAGAAGAATTGAAAGAAGTAGAAAATTTTGTTAATGCAAGAATTCGCGAAAGTTTGCCATTAATTGAGAAGCGTGGAATTGCCAAAGAACAAGCGCTAGAAGAAGGAGCTATTGCTTTGTTTGGAGAAAAATATGGCGACTTGGTTCGTATGATTAAGTTTGGTGATTCTGTTGAACTTTGTGGAGGAACCCACGTGGCGAATACTTCTGAGATTTGGCATTTCAAAATTGTTTCCGAAGGTGCTGTTGCTGCAGGTATTCGAAGAATTGAGGCAATCACCAGTGAAGCAGCTAAGGATTTCTTTGAATCACAGTTGATTACTTTTGGAGAGATGAAAGAAGTGTTGAAAAATGCTGTTGACCCTATAAAAGCGATTCAAACACTGCAAGATGAGAATGCTTCTTTGAAAAAGCAGATAGAAGCCTTGCTAAAAGACAAAGCCAAGAATATGAAAGGCGAATTAGCAGCTGCTTTTCAAGAAATAAACGGCGTTAAATTCTTAGCGCAACAAGTAGATTTGACGGCTGAAGGTGCCAAAGATTTGGTGTATGAATTAGGTAATTTAGGAAACAATATTTTCATTGTTTTGGCTACTGTAAATGAAGACAAGCCAATGTTGACCTGCTATATTTCTAAAGAATTAGTAGCTGATAAAAATCTAAATGCTGGACAAGTAGTTCGCGAATTAGGGAAATACATCCAAGGAGGCGGAGGAGGACAACCGTTCTTTGCTACAGCTGGTGGAAAGAACGCAGCTGGTGTTTCTGAAGCTTTAGCAAAAGCTATTGAGTTTGTGAAATAGTTCGCTAATCTTTTAGACAATATTATCTCGCAAAGACGCAGAGTCGCAAAGGATTATTTTAAGATATAATATAAATAAATTAAGTAGATTGAATTGATTTTGTAGTTCGTCGTTTGCTTATTTTTAATAGTCTCGTAAAGACGCAATTACGTAAAGCATTTTGGATATATACTATTCATACTAAAGCTTGGCGACCCTGCGTCTTTGCGAGATTTTTAGTATATTGTATAAAAATAATGAATATGACTGAAAACGAAATTTCCAGAATTGTTGTTAATGTTTGTTATAAAATTCATACTAAACTTGGTCCAGGATTATTGGAGTCGGTTTATGAGGCTATACTTTATTATGAATTGACTAATAGAGGATTAAAAGTTGAAAGACAGAAACCATTACCAGTAATTTGGGATGAAGTATTCTTGGATATAGGTTTTAGAACTGATTTGATTATTGAAGAAAAAGTGATTATTGAAATAAAATCGGTTGAACAAATAGCTAATGTCCATCCTAAACAACTTTTAACCTATCTAAAAATAACTGGAATGAAATTAGGCTTGTTGATTAATTTTAATGAATCATTGATTAAAAATGGAATAACAAGAATTGTGAATAATCTTTAGTTTGCTCAAAGTTTAAAGATTATTTCTCTCAAGGATTTTACTAAAATTATATCTCAAAGACACGAAGGTGCAAAAGTCGAGTTTTATTTTCTTTGCGGCTCTGCGCCTTTGCGAGAAAATGACTTTTAAACTGTTTTCATTGTCTAGTTGTTAAAACTTAAAAGAAGAACAATGAACTTTACAACGAAAATACCCATTACTCAAAATGCCAATCCAATAGATTACAACTCGAAAATTGTTTCTTTTGGCTCTTGCTTTGCTGAAAACATGGGGGATAAATTACTCTATTATAAATTTCAAACCCAAGTGAATCCTTTTGGGATTATTTTCAACCCATTTTCTATTGAAAAGCTTATAGAAAGAGTGGTGTTACAACGCTATTTCACCAAAGATGATATTTTTTTCTTCAACGAAAGATGGCATTGTTATGAAGTTCATTCTGAGTTGAGTGATGCTGATGCAGAAGTAGTATTGAGTAAACTGAACCAAATTCTTTTAGACACCCAAAAGCAATTACAGCAAGCGACGCATATCATTATTACCTATGGTACTTCGTGGGTGTATCGGCATATTGAAACCAACGGTATTGTAGCAAATTGCCATAAAGTGCCACAAAAGCAATTTAGCAAAGAGTTGTTGTCGATTGATAGCACCCAAAAATCGATTCAAAATACAGTCTCTTTGATTGCAACCCTAAATCCAAAATGTAATTTCATTTTTACTGTTTCACCCGTTCGCCATCTCAAAGACGGTTTTGTCGAGAATCAAGTAAGTAAATCACATTTGATTGCTGCAATTTATGCAACAACAAACACTAAACAGCAAACATTAAACTATTTTCCCAGCTACGAAATTATGATGGACGAGCTTAGAGACTATCGTTTTTATGCCGATGATATGATGCATCCTAGCCCAATGGCGATTGATTATATCTGGGAACGATTTGCCGCCACTCAAATTGACGCCAGTGCAATAACTACAATGGAATTGGT
>JACCEE012731628.1_pt1 | contig 13538 bp, 11 predicted proteins | sample 7449931 | NCBI WGS metagenome assembly JACCEE01 (sample SAMN15323457, study PRJNA562643) | freshwater metagenome | isolation source: river surface water | place: USA:Blue River Watershed | collected 2017-08-19 | reverse complement strand
GTTTGCATAAAATTACCAATCCACAAGGTGATGATATTAAAGACTAATAATACAATAACAAAATACAGAAAACCTCTCGAAGCGCTTTTCACATCAGCCGGACTCAACGTAATGGAACTACCAACCGAGTACAGGAAAAACAATAAAATAGTAATACGCCACCAATTTGCATTGCCACCCAAAAACACAACATTAAAATACGACATAATTGCCTGATAAGCATCAACAAAACAGTATTTCACTGCATCAAAGCTTAAAAAGCTTGTAAGCGACACCGTAAAGGTATTTTGTAAGATATTGTATTGATAAAGTACATAGGTAATAATGAATAATGTCATTGAGCCAAGGAGTATCGGACCTATTCCAATAAAGAAATTTCCTATGCTTTGATAGATGTTTTTCTTATTATAACTGTGGTTGACATGGCCAAGTGAACCACCCTCTGCATTGGGCGAAAACAACACCATATCGTTGATTGTATGTCCAAACAGTAACGCAAATAACGCGTGCCCCAGTTCATGAACCGATGTTCCCAGCCAACCGAACGTGTACAAATAAACAGTTCGTCCAAACACTTTATAACTGAGATTTTCATTTAACCGAGCCACATAATTCATCATAAAAGCAAGCAGCAATAGCGGACCAAACAGGATGAATAACTGAATGCCTGTTGCTGTTAATACATTTAAAAGATAATGTGCCGAGCTCTGAAAAAACGAATTCATAAACATTTGTTTCTGTGCGCCAAAGATACAATTTTTATACTCCCCAAAGGTCTTCATTTTTTCAATCAGAGGGAGCTTGTTCGAAATATGCACATCAATACATTTCTTTAATCATTATCTTTGCACGGTAAATTCACAATAAAATGATTGAAATAGATAAAACCATTGTCAGTTTAGATGTTGTAACAAAACGGTTTGCTTGCGACTTATCGGTATGTAAAGGAGCTTGTTGTGTTGAAGGTGACGGTGGTGCACCATTGCTTGAAGAAGAAATACCTAAAATCGTTGAAAACCTTCCACATATACTACCCTATTTAACTGAAAAAAGCAAGCAGACAATTACCGAAAAAGGTGTTTTTTATATCGATGAAGATGGCGATAAACTAACCATTTTAAATGACGGTGCAGAGTGTGCATTTACAATCGAAGAAAATGGAATTACATTTTGCGGTATTGAAAAAGCATTTAACGAAGGAAAAATATCGTATCGGAAGCCAATTTCATGTTATCTATATCCTATTCGGGTAAACAAATATTCATCGTTCGAAGCAGTAAACTATCACACATGGAATATTTGCAAATGTGCACGCACCAAAGGATCGAAAGAAAACATCAAGGTGTATGAATTTTTGAAAGCACCACTCACCGAAGCCTATGGGAGCGAATGGTATGCCGTGCTCGAACAAGTTGTTAAAGAAAATAACGGATTTGAATAAGCGCTATTCACAAAGATTTTCGGCAACACGTCCGCCTCTGAAAAATGTCTTGTGATAATAACGATCGTTAAGCGATGCTATTTCAACTCCATTACTGGTTGAAGCATGAACAAACATGCCATTTTTCAAATAAATACCAACATGCGATATACGGTGACGCCAGATTTTAAAGAAGAGTAAATCGCCTTCACGAAGATCTTCAATGTTCTTAATGCGTTTTTTAACTTGAGTAATCATCATGCTTGAGCTGCGAAGCAATACGCGATTGTAAACTTCGCGATAAACCATTTGTACAAAACCCGAACAATCGGTTCCATTTTTTGAGTTACTGCCACTGCGATATGGCGTTCCAAGCCATTCAAATATTTTTTGCGATAATTCTTTGTTTTCAAGCCCTGAAAGATAATCCTGATCGTTATTTTTACTCAAAAACCAAAGTTTGTAATGAAAACTGATTTCTGTTGACGATAAGGAAATACTAATAAAAGAGACTAATACAATGAATAAAAAACGTAGTTTTGTCATTATTTCTATTTTCGTTTTCACTTGATGTATAACTACGGCAAAAATAAAAAAATAATATTGAAGACTAAACTTTTTGTCTTTTTGTTAGTATTTTTTTTTCAACAATCGCTCGCAACCGATTCATTATCAATCAATAAATCAAAGCTCAGAACAAAGTTAATTTGGGGTGCCGAAGCATTAACATATGCAACAACCTATACCGGACTTTATTTTCTTTGGTACGATGGTTACCCGCAAAGTCGTTTTCATGGCTTCAACGATAGCAAAGAATGGTTGCAAATTGACAAATGCGGACATGCTTACAGCTCTTATTGGATAGCACGACTCAATCATTCGGTATTACGTTGGAGTGGCGAAACTGAAAAACGAGCCTTGGTGTTTGGAACCCTCAGTTCATGGATGTTTATCAGTACGATTGAAATATTTGACGGTTTTTCTTCGGAATGGGGAGCATCATACACCGACGTCATAGCCAATACCTCAGGCGCACTCTTATTCGCACTTCAGCAACACTACTGGAAAAAACAAAAAATTTTATATAAATATTCATATTATCCCAGCAATTATCCACAATATCGTCCTGACGCATTAGGTTCGAATTTTACAGAACATGTATTGAAAGATTATAATGCTCAAACATACTGGTTGTCATGCGGTTTGTCAACAATAACAGGACTAAAAAGCATTCCCAACTGGCTCAATATCGCAGTGGGTTATGGTGCCGATGGCATGACCGGAGCATTGAACAATAAAGAAACAATTATTCCGGAAAGTTCCCGTCAACGTCAATATTACATATCATTTGACGTAAACTGGGAAAAGATTAAGACTCACAATGCATTTTTACGAACGGCTTTTTTTATGATTAACTGCGTGAAATTTCCCTTCCCTTCGTTACAATTCACCGGAAAAAAAATGGACATTGTTATACAATAACCAATTGGTTTATTGAAACTTAATAAAGTTTATAAAACAAAAGAAATGTCTGTCGAAAAATCAGAAAAAAACTTACAAAAAAAAACGATATTTATTGAATAATGTATTCAAAAAAACATTTCTTTTGCATTAGTTATAATTTTTAAAACTTTTTTATGGAAGCATTAAAATATATTGGAATTATTTATGCCCAAGCAGTTGTAATATCATTTATCATTGCCGGTATTATATGGGCGGTAAACGTAGTATTAACATCAGATAAAATTAACAAAAACAAGTAAAAAGTTCTTATGGATTTCATTAGTCAATTTCAGGGAATAAGTACTATACTAAGTTCCGACATTTCGATTGTAGCGATGCGCTTGTTCCTCATCGCACTAGGGTTATATTTAATGTACCTTGGAAAAAAAGGCGTGCTTGAAGCCTTATTAATGATCCCAATGGGATTAGGAATGGCAACAATTAATGCTTCGTTGATGTTTTTACCACAAGGAATGCCTGGTGGATTTATAGGAGATGGTGGTGCACAAGGAACATTGTTTCTCGACTCTATGGTTACCGATGTGAAACAAATGTTTGATTTACTACAAATCGATTTTTTACAACCAATTTATGTCTTTACATTCAGTAACGGTTTGATTGCTTGTTTTGTATTTATGGGTATTGGTTCATTGCTCGATATCGGATTCCTTTTACAACGTCCATTTGCAAGTATGCTTATTGCAATTTTTGCTGAATTAGGAACCTTTGTTACTTTACCAATTGCACATGCTATGGGATTAACATTCAAAGAATCTGCTTCAATAGCAATGGTTGGTGGAGCTGACGGTCCAATGGTATTATTTACCTCATTATCATTAGCAAAACACCTGTTTGTACCAATCACCGTTGTTGCATATTTATACCTAGGTTTAACCTATGGCGGTTATCCTTATTTGATTCGTCTTTTAATACCAAAACGATTACGTGAAAAAGCAATCGACCGTTCAAAAGAAAAACAACCAAAACCAATTAGTGCTTCTGTTAAAATGGCAGCATCGGGTGTTCTTTGCGTTATTTTATGTTTCTTATTTCCGGTAGCATCGCCATTATTCTTCTCATTATTTATTGGAGTAGCAGTAAGAGAAGCTGGATTAAAGCACATTCACGATTTCATTTCGGGTCCACTTCTTTATGGTTCAACATTCTTCTTAGGTTTAACGCTTGGTATCCTTTGCGAAGCTCACTTATTGCTCGATCCTAAAATCTTAACTTTATTAATTTTAGGTATCTTATCATTGTTATTCTCTGGTATTGGTGGAATTATCGGTGGTTATGTAATGTATTTCATTAAAAAAGGAAATTACAATCCAACAATCGGTATTGCAGGTGTAAGCTGCGTTCCTTCAACTGCGAAGGTAGCACAAAAAGAAGTTGCCAAAACCAATCCAATGGCAATGATTCTTCCCGAAGCTTTAGGTGCAAATATTTGCGGTGTAATTACGTCAGCAATCATCGCAGGTTTGTACATCACTTTCTTTGCAGGAATAAACGGATAATATTACAAAAGCTCAATATAGAAAGGCTGCTCATCACGGGCAGCCTTTTTTGTTTAATAAATCTTCATAACTTTTAAAAACTGCGGTTTCAAAAAGCTTGGTAAAACCGTACCTTTGTTATGTAAAGCGAACGTACGTAATGGCTTCAGATACATACCTAACCATACAAAACGCATCAGAAGGGTTGTTTAAAGATAAAGGAAGTAAATTCCTGGGCTTTGCCTATCCTATTTCGTCAGATGAAGATGTAAAACCATTGATTGATTTGTTAAAAAAAGAACATCATTCGGCAAGGCATCATTGTTGGGCTTACCGATTGGGCAATCAAGGCGAACAATGGCGCGTAAACGATGATGGAGAACCATCAAACTCGGCAGGTAAACCAATTCTCGGGCAAATTCAGTCAAAAGGCTTAACCAATGTTCTAGTTGTTGTGGTTCGTTATTTTGGAGGTACGCTGCTTGGCGTTGGAGGATTAATTCAAGCGTATAAGGAAGCAACTGCCGATACACTCAACAATGCGATAATAATAGAAGCATATGCCGAAACACAATTTACCATTTCATTCCCGTTCGAAACAATGAACGACATCATGAAACTATTAAAAGATAAAACGGCAAAAATTATAAAACAGGATTTTAACAATCAGTGTGTGATAAGCTTTTCGGTTCGTCAACAACACGAAGCTTTTATTCGTGAAAAAATAAAGCATTACATAATTGAATAACAAACATATAAACAATTCTATTCGAAGAAATAAATTAAAACATATTCAATGGATTTATTAAAAAAATTATGTGCCATTCCGGCTCCATCGGGAGAAGAATATAAAGTGAGAGATTTCATTTTGCAATATGTTTCAGAACACAATGCACAATGGTATTCACAACCCGAAATAATCTACGGAGATGAATTTCAAGACTCGTTGATTCTTGTCTTTGGTCGACCACGAACAGCAATCTTTGCACACATGGATTCGGTTGGTTACACGGTAAAGTATAACAAAGAATTAATACGAATTGGCGGCTCAATGGTCGATCATGGCATTCAATTAGTTGGTTGCGACAGCAAGGGTACATTTGAATGTACAACCAATATGAAAAGTGCCGATGAAGGTACATTGTTGTATGAATGCGAACGCGAAATCGACAGAGGTACAAGTTTAACATACAAACCCGATTTCCGTGAAACTGACGATTTTATAACATCGTGTTATCTTGATAATCGTTTAGGCATTTACACCGCGTTGAAAACAGCCGAAACACTCGAAAACGGTGCAATTGTTTTTAGCTGTTATGAAGAACATGGTGGCGGAAATGCTCAAAATCTGGCTCAATATTTATGGGAAAGATATAAGATACGTCAAGCATTGATTTCAGATATAACCTGGATAACCGAAGGGGTTGAATTTGGGAAAGGTGCAGCAATTAGTCTCCGCGACTCATCAATTCCCCGTCGATTATTCGTTAATAAAATTGTAGATATAGCACGAAAAAGCGGTATCCCATTTCAATTAGAAGTAGAAAGTAGCGGAGGTAGCGATGGTGCAATAATTCAAAGAAGTTCAGCGCCAATCGATTGGTGTTTTATCGGTGCCGGTGAAGATAATGTTCATTCTCCCGACGAAACCGTTCATAAAGCAGACATTGAATCAATGATTGCATTATATAAAGAATTAATGGACAAATTGTAAAAACGAGGTAATTATGAAATTTAAAAGCACATTAGTAATCATCTTATTATCAACCATAGCTCTAGCATTTACATCGCCGGAGACGCGCCCTCAATACCAAACTCCCGATGCGAAACAACCTGAATTTTTATCTGTTGACATGCATTGGGTTGATTCGGTATATAATTCTCTCTCTACTGATCAAAAAATTGCTCAATTATTTATGGTTGCTGCATATTCAAACAGAGACAGTAGCCACATAAAAGAAATAGCAAACCTTATTAAGAAATATCAAATCGGAGGATTGATTTTCATGCAAGGTGGTCCGGTTCGTGAAGCAAAACTAACCAACTATTATCAAAGTATCAGCAAAACACCACTCATGATATCGATAGACGGCGAATGGGGTTTGGCAATGCGTCTCGACAGCACCATGAGTTTTCCAAAACAAATGACTTTAGGAGCAATACAAAACGATTCTCTTATTTACCAAATGGGACGCATTGTTGCAAAACAATGCAAGCGTATTGGGGTTACCATAAACTTTGCTCCCGATATTGATGTAAACAATAATCCAAAAAATCCGGTTATAGGTGTGCGTTCATTTGGAGAGAACAAGTACAATGTGGTTCGGAAGGGGCTTATGTACATGAAAGGTATGCAAGATGAACATGTACTGACAACCGGAAAGCATTTCCCCGGACATGGAGATACCGATGCCGATTCACACGTTTCGCTACCAATTATCAACCATTCACGAAAACGACTCGACACCTTAGAACTTTATCCATTTACCCAATTAATCAATAATGGAATTTCGGGTATTATGGTAGCACATTTGCAGGTACCAGCTCTCGAAAAAGCAAAAAATACAGCAACTACCCTTTCGTATAATGTTGTTACCAAGCTATTGAAAGAACAAATGGGCTTTAAAGGACTGGTATTTACCGATGCACTCAACATGAAGGGTGTTAGTAAATTTAACAAACCCGGCGAAGTTGATTATAAAGCACTTAAGGCAGGAAATGATGTTTTATTATTTTCAGAAAATGTACCACTTGCCATTGAAAAAATCAAGCAAGGTATACTTATTGGAGATATTGACAGTAATGAGGTTTTTGCTCATTGTAAAAAAATCTTAATGGCAAAAAAATGGATGAACCTTGATACATGGAAACCCGTTGATATTCAAAATATCGATAAAGATTTATTCACCAGCGAAGCAAAACTACTTCAACGAAAATTGATTGAAGCATCAATAACAGTCGTAAAAAACAAAAATAAATTTATACCATTAAAACGTCTCGACACTTTACGCATTGCCTCTATTGCTATTGGAGAATCAAAACCAAATGCATTTCAAAACCGACTATCGTCTTATGCAAAAGTGAAACATTTTTGTGTAGCCAAAACAGCCGGCGACAGTATTGCCAATGAATACCTCAAAAAAATGACTGCATACAATCTGGTAATCATCAGCATAAACAAAACGAGCTTTAGTGCATCGAAACAATTTGGTATCACCTCTCAAACCATCGCGTTTATAAAACGAATTGCACAATCAAAAACTGTTGTTCTTGCAATATGCGGAAACCCTTACAGCATTGGCATGATGGACGATGTTGACGATTTTAAAGCAATTGTGGTATCGTATGAAGATTCGCAATTATTTCAAGATTATGCTGCTCAAGCGATATTCGGAGGAATTAAAGCCGGAGGCAAACTCCCCGTTAGCGTTCCGGGTAAATGCAAAGAATCAGAAGGCTTGGGTTGGAATAATGCAACTCGATTGAAATACTCCATTCCTGAAGAAACAGGAATCTCTTCAGATTCTCTACTCTGTATTGATGATATCATGCAATCGGCAATAAAAGAACGAGCAACACCCGGAAGCCAAATTCTTATTGCAAAAAACAACACCGTAATCTTTCAAAAGTCATATGGATTTTTTACCTATGATACCTTGCATCCGGTCAACGATTCTGATTTATACGACATAGCATCGGTAACCAAAGTAACGGCAACCACTCCTTCGCTGATGAAACTGAGTGATCAAAAACTTTTTAATGTTAACGATCCTTTATGTGTTTATTTGCCGGAACTCGACACGACGAATAAGGGTAATCTAAAAATCATTGATATCCTTACCCATCAAGCCGGATTAAAGCCTTGGATTCCGTTTTATTTATCGTTAATTGATGGATATGACAATCCTTCATGCAATATATCAAGTTCAAAATATAGTAAACGATACTCTGCAAAATCGGGCGTTTATGGGGTATGGCTCGATTCGGCCTATTGTTATGCACCTAAAACAATTTCTAAATATCAAGATTCTTTATATTCAAAACAGGTTGCTGCAAATATGTACATCAGCTACCATTGGAAAGACTCAATATTGGCACGCATAATCAGTTCTAAAGTATCGCAAAAAAAAGAATATAATTACAGCGATTTAGGCTATTATTTTATGCAAAAAATTATAGAAAATCGCACACACATGAGTCTCGATGAATATACACAAAAAGCATTTTACGAACCATTGGGTGCTTATACAACAGGTTATTTACCCTTAAACCGATTCTCTAAAGAACAAATAGTTCCGACAGAAAACGACAACTATTTTCGCAAACAATTATTACAAGGATACGTTCACGATCCGGGAGCAGCAATGTTAGGTGGCGTTGCCGGACATGCCGGTATTTTTTCGTCAGCAAACGATTTGGCCAAATTACTTCAAATGTATATGAATAAAGGAGTTTATGGCGATGAACGCTATCTGAGCGATTCAATAATTACCCTCTTTACAAAAGCACCGTTTTATCCGTCAAACCATAGAGGAATAGCTTTCGATAAACCGGGTGTTAAGCAAGCAGTCGGTCCGGTTTGTTGGTGTGTTCCGGCAGAAAGTTACGGACACACGGGATTCACCGGAACGATCATTTGGCTTGATCCTAAAAATGACTTGATTTTTATTTTCCTCTCAAATCGTGTATATCCTGATGCAGAAAACACGAAAATCAACAAAATGTCTGTACGTCAGGCAATACAACAAACAATATACAATTCGTTTCCTTCAGGAAATTAATGAATTTTTTCTACCCGTTCTACCGTTTTCACTCCTTCTACATTCTGAATTTTTGCCATCAAAACATTGAGATGTTCAACATCAAGAATATAAAGATCAACTAATCCTTCAAAATATTTTTCTGTCGTATCGAAATGAAGGGTACGAATATTAATTTCAAATTCTTTCGAAAGAATTTGAATGATATCATTCAGTAAACCTAAACGGTCGAAACCACCTAGTTTAATTCGTACAAGAAACGCTTGTTTTTCTTGTTTTACCCATTTAATGTGAACAATATCGACATCTGGTAATGCTGATAATTCTTTAATCTTTGAACAATCTTCGCGGTGTACGGTGAGCACCAAACCTCTTTGCACTCCAATGATTTTGTCACCGGGAATTGGATTACAGCAATTTGCTACCGAATATTTCTGCGATTCATTCAGTGTAATAATATCTTCGGTATTTTGATTAATCGTTTCTGAAGTCTGATTTTCATCGGTGATATCACTAATTAAACTTACCGACTTTTGAATAACTTTATCGAATTGAAGTTTCCAATAACGAATAATTTTATTTTCGCGTTTCTTATGTATTGCAGCTTTAAACTCCTCTAAATCAAAGCCTTTTTCGGCTGCATAATAATACAATTCGTTTTTCGTAGAACAACCATATGCTTCAAATAATTTGCGATATATATGTTCTTCCAAATCAAAGCCTTGTTCCTTAATCATTATCTCAACAATGGCCTGACCTCTTTTTAATTGTTTTCGTTTCTCATTTTTAAACAATACCTTCAAATTGTTTTTTGCCTTTGCAGTTACAACAAATTCAAGCCATGAAATTTGAGGTGATTGTTTTTCAGAAGTGATAATTTCAACCTGATCACCACTTTGCAGTTTATAATCAAGCGGAACGGTTTTACTTCGATTAATTTTTCCACCCACGGAATGCAGGCCTAACTTCGAATGTATTTCAAATGCTAAATCTAGCACCGTAGAGCCTATCGGCATTCGTTTCAAATCGCCTTTCGGAGTAAACACAAATATCTCTGATGTATACAAATTAAGTTTAAAATCGTCAAGAAACGACTGAGCATCACTATCTGGATTATGAAGCGTTTGTTTCAATCGTTTCAACCAAATATCAAGCTGTCCTTCTTCAAAGTTTACACCTTTATATTTCCAATGAGCAGCCAAGCCACGTTCAGCAATTTCATCCATTCGAGTTGTACGAATTTGAACTTCAACCCACCTACCGTCAACTCCCATGACTGTTGTGTGAAGCGATTCGTAACCATTTTCACGAGGTGATGTTATCCAATCTCGCAAACGGTCAGGATTGGGCTGATACTCATCGGTTACAAGAGAATAAACCCTCCAACAAGCTGTTTTTTCATCTTCGGGTTCAATTTTATTCAAAATGATACGAACAGCAAATAAATCATAGATGTCTTCAAACGACACCTTTTTGTATTGAATTTTATTCCAAATAGAAGATATCGATTTGGGACGACCTGTTATATTAAAATCAAAACCATTTGACTCTAATCGAATCATTAATGGAATACAGAATTTGTTCAAATAATGTTGTCGGCGTTTTTCGGTATCTTGAAGTTTTTCGGTTATCTCTTTGTAAACCTGAGGCATTTCATATTTCAGGCATAAATCTTCGAGTTCCGATTTAATAGAATTAAAACCCATACGATGAGCCAATGGCACAAAGAAGATACGTGTTTCAGCAGCAATATCGATTTGCCTGTCGGGATTCATAGAATCGAGCGTACGCATATTATGCAAACGATCGGCAATTTTTATGAGAATAACCCGTGCATCTTCCGATAAGGTAAGAAGCATTTTCCTGAAATTCTCGGCCTGCGATGATTTTGTTTTAAGTGCGCTTCGGATTTTTGTTAAACCATCGATAATGGTAGCAATCCTGTCGTCAAACATATTTCTGATGTCATCAACAGTGTAATCAGTATCTTCAACAACATCGTGCAAAAGAGCACCAACAACCGAACGAACCCCAAGTCCCATCTCACCCGAAACAATTTTGGCTACCGATAATGGATGAAAAATATATGGTTCTCCCGATTTTCGACGACTTCCGGCATGAGCTTTATTTGCCAAATCAAAAGCTTTTTGGACAACACGCATACTCTCATCGTCTTTATACACTTTTGGACAATAGCTTAATACTGTTGCAAATTCAGCTTCAATTTTTTCTATTTCTTCTTTCGTAAAATCGCTCATGCAATTCCGTTTAATTTAAACCCCAACAAATTTAACTCGTTCGTCTATTGCAAATGTACTTTTTATTCTGTAAAAATAAAACCAACAAGTACCGAAAAAACAATGATGAAACACGTAATTTATTTGTCGCGGATACGAACTTTTTTTTCAAAAAATAATATTTGATATTTGTTGAACTCAGAGTTTTTAATTAGCTTTATTTTTTAAACCTTAGATATTATTATCATGAAAAAATCTTTGACTAATTATTTTCTTACATCGCTTATTCTTTGCGGTTCTCTTTTTTCAAAAGCCCAAACATTTAAAATTGATACCGTTCAAATTAGTTACGAAAACAAATCACGAACTTGTTTATCAACACTCCTCGACCCCGAAGCAAAAAAAGTAAAAAAAGCCTGGGCAAAATACCTTAAGAAAAATTACGAAATAAAACTAAAAGGTATCGGTTTTATGACCAATAAAGAAACATTGAAGGCTATTGATGTGATGTGGGGAACCATTTCGACCAAAAGAATGAATGTTTATACAAAGATAACAACAACTGCAACCGGCTGCCAAATGTCTTTTTTTACCTCTTTAGGATATGATATTTATATCGAGCCTAATACATACCCAAAAGAATTTAAAGAAATGGGCAATATATTTAACACATTCCTGCATGAGTTTTTGAATAAATATTATACAAATGAAATAGAAGTAACTGCGAAAAAAATTAAAAAGCTAAGAAAACAAAAAATTACTTTGCAAAAATCAATTGTTAAGAATGAGAAACAGATTAAGAAAAATGACAATAAAATAAAAAATTTGAGTGCCGTTGAAGATAATAATTCACCAGAAAGCATTAAAGCCAATAAGAAAAGTGCTGAACTCAAAGATGATAATACTCATATGACCAAAGAAAATCAGAAAGCACAAATAACCATTCAATCTATTGATAAAAAAGTACCCGAATTGGAAACTAAATTGAATGAACAGCTTGAAAAACAAAAGAATTTAATTGAAAAACAATAAGATGGAAGGAAACACCATAAAAACAGACACATACTATATTGCTTATTGTGGGCTTTATTGTGCTGCATGTCGAAAATTCACCAGTGGTAAATGCCCTGGCTGTAAAGACAACATCAGAGCAACATGGTGTAAAGTGAGACAATGCTGTATTGAAAATAATTATCGTTCATGTGCCGACTGTACAAAAAGCGAATTGCTTGCATGTAAGAAGTTCAATAATAATATTTCAAAGCTAATTGGTCTTATATTTCGCTCTGACAGACCAGCTTGTATAGCTCGAATTAAAGAAATTGGGTACGATTATTTTGCAACTGAAATGGCTGTCAATAAACGCCAAACTATAAGAAAAGATTAATCTTTTAAACAACGTATACTAAATCCGTATCTTTTATAATAGTAGTGACGAAACAAGTCGGTACTATTATAATTGATACAACGATACCAAGCATAACTGGTGTAATTTTCTGTCGACGACCACCATAATCCATAATAGCCAAACGAATTAAACACACCTTTATTTGTTCTGCAACCACTAGGGAAACCACAATAGCCACTTTCATTTGTTCCTCCAAGTGAATTTTGCCAAACAGAACTGGTATCTTTCATTTTACCACCACAAACAGTTGTTCCGCCTAAATATTCCTCTAATATATTCCAATCGGCATCGGAAGGCACATGCCATCCTTTAGGACATATTTTTTGAGTATCGGCTACAGCATACCAATTATATAAATAACCATGAGTTTTTACAAGTGATGAATCATTATTGTATGAACAAAATGCTGCTGTATTCAATATTGACCAACGAACACTGTCTTTGATATTAAATAATGGTTTCCCATTTCTGAACCGTGTAACTCGCAAGTTTTCAAGCATCCAAGTTTGTTTTCCAATCTTAACTGTATGATATACATTACTATCAACATCAATAATCGTATTAGAATTACTTTTGGGCGTATTACTGTTCGTTGGTACAGTTTTACCTTTTCCCCAAGCTAAAACTGGTAATAAACTAATTAATGATAAAACCATCAACGAATGACGCATATGGATACTATTTAAACCGTTCATACATACATTTTTTAGTATC
>JACCEE010724896.1_pt1 | contig 13540 bp, 13 predicted proteins | sample 7449931 | NCBI WGS metagenome assembly JACCEE01 (sample SAMN15323457, study PRJNA562643) | freshwater metagenome | isolation source: river surface water | place: USA:Blue River Watershed | collected 2017-08-19 | reverse complement strand
TCTTGTGTTTCAAGGCAAAATTTCGTCAAATTGATTACTTTTGAGTAAAGGCAACCGTTTTGAGCAAGGCCTCGCCATCTCTGTTAGAAAAAGCGCTCGCCCTTCAATCTGCAGGGGAAACAGATGCCGCACAAAACTTGTTTGAACAGGTTTTAAAGTCCGATGGGAAAAACGCGGTGGCTCTTTATTCCATGGCCGTCATGGCGTCTGCTCGGAAAGATTTTGGAAAAGCGCTCCAATTCATCAAGCCCGTAACTCTGTCGCACGCCAATTTTGCGCAAGCTCATTTGGCGAAATCGATCATTTTGTTCAATCTTGGGCAATTAGATGAAGCCTTGAAGGCTGTTGAAAAGGCCATCCATTTAGAGCCAAGCTTGCCAAACGCACAGGCTCACTTAAACACTGTGAAGGTTGCCAAAGGCATGTTGCAGGCACAGGGGCAACGCCCTGAAACCCTGAACCCTGAAGTAAATGCGCTGACTCAACGAGCCATTGCGCATCAAGGTCAGGGACAACACAACGAAGCCATTTCACTGCTTAACCAAGCTTTAGTTATAGAGCCCAATTTCTTTTCTGCGCTGTATTCTTTAGGCATTTCTTTGGGCGCAACCGGTCAAAAAATGTCCGCACTTGATTGCTTCATCAAAGCCGCAGACGTTGCCCCCCACTTGCCCATTGGTCACTTTGCCAAAGCACAAAGCTATGCCGACCTTGGCTTGGCAGACGATGCGCTGGCAAGTTTTGACAAAACCATAGAAGTTGACCCTACCTACACACAGGCGTACACAAACAAAGCAGCTTTGCTGCAGGCAATTAATCGCCACCACGATGCATTGCTGACACTCATTGCCTGTGTAGAAGTTGATCCAAACAATGCCTTAGCCTACGAAGGCCAAGGTCATTTGTTAAGTCAATTCAAACAGTTTGACTTAAGTGTGAATGCATTCAAACGCGTGCTTGAAATAGACCCCAATTACAGCTACGCCGAGGGACACCTCATGCATGCAAGGCTTAGCTGTTGCGATTGGACCGACTACGAAGAATCACTTAAGCGGATTATTGAAGGGATTCGAGCTGGCAAAAAAGTGTGTGGTGCGATGACAATCATGTCGATCACAGAAGACGCCACACTAGCACGTCAATGCATTGAATCCTATGCCAAAGACAAATACGGCGATCCACTGTTCAAACTTTGGAACGGCGAGAAATATTCTCATCGACGTAAACGCGTTGCTTTTATCTCAGCAGATTTTCGGATTCACCCAGTGGGCTACCTGCTCATTGAAATGATAGAAAATTTTGAAAAAGAAAAATTTGAACTGACGGGCGTATTTACTGGCACACCTGATGGCAGTGACTTATGGAAACGTTATCGCTGTGCCTTTGATCATTACGTTGATGCCAAAAATATGCCGAGCTTAGAGCTGGCTAAACTACTAAGGGCAATGGAAATTGACATTGCGATTGACTTGTCAGGACACACGGAAGGCACGAAACTTGACGTGCTTTCGCACAGACCAGCGCCAGTTCAAATGACCTACTTAGGATTCCCTGGAACCTTAGGCCTGCCTTTTATCGACTACCTAATTTCAGATCCACGCATCATTCCACCTGAATCGCAGCATCATTACAGAGAAAAGATTCTGTATTTACCGCATTGCTATTTGCCTAGAGACACATCTGTGATGCTTTCCCCGGAAACTCCCAAACGCAGTGACTTTGGTTTGCCTGAGAAAGGCTTTGTATTTTGTAGTTTCAACCATGACTACAAAATTAACCCGCCCATGTTCAAAATTTGGATGGACTTACTCAAGGAAGTTCCAGGCAGTGTGCTTTGGTTGATGAAGTTGAATGAAACTGCGGAAGCAAATTTAACAAAAGAAACTGTCAAGCACGGCGTAGATCCTTCTCGACTTATTTATGCAACACGAGTGCCTAGAGTGGAAGATCACTTGGCGAGGTATCGATTAGCAAACTTGTTTCTAGATACATTCCCCTACAACGGCCATACCACTGCAGGAGATGCGCTGTCAGCCGGCTTACCTGTCGCTACTTTGTGTGGTAATAGCTTTGCATCACGAGTTGCAGGGAGCCTCATGCATGACATTGGAGTTAAGGACTTGGTGAGTGACAATCTTCAACAATATCATGACAAAGCATTGTTGTTCGCGACTAATCAAGATGTGAGGTCTTCCATTGAAAATGCTCTGCGTAACAAGTTGGCAGAGAAAAAATGGCCCCCATCGTCAATAGCACAAGCAGATGCTTTACAAACAGTTTTAATGTCCTTGTAAGTCATGGACTCCTGCGCTGTCACTATTCCGATCTACAAGCCTGAGCTTACTACTCAGGAGTACGCAAACGTTGCAGCATCCATCCGGAACTTGCAAGGCTTTGATATTTATTTGTTCGCCCCAGAAAGTTTAGACATTCACTACTATGCGTCTAACTTGGGATTAAACAAGGTAGTTAGATTTCCGGACATCTACTTTGATTCGATACAAGGCTATAGCCGCCTACTACTAAGTAATTTCTTTTATGAAGCTTTTAATAATTACAGCCATGTCTTGATTTGCCAGCCAGATGCCAGAGTTCTGAAACCTGAACTTGGTTATTGGATAGAACAGCCTTATGACTATTTTGGAGCTCCTTGGCCTAAAGGGTTTGAACTCACTCTTCACCCTAAAGAAATCGACATCCCTGAAGGCATTACCTGCAAAGCATTTATTGGCAATGGCGGTTTTAGCCTCCGAAGGATTAAAAGTTGTATCGATTTGTTCAATGAATTTGATTCGTTACGTAAAGAATGGGTTCTACATGGTCATGCAGAAGATTTATTTTTTGGATTCGCGAGCACTTTGTCTAGGCGATTTCGGATACCAAATCTCATGATGTCTGCATACTTTAGTCATGAAACAGAACCTGAGTATTTGTACAGACTCATTGGAAATCAAATTCCATTTGGCTGTCATGCGCATGACAAGCATTCACATGGTCATTGGGCAAAATTAATTAAATAGCCCGTATAAAAAATTTCATTCTTAAATACATCACAATTATCGATATTTTATGTCAGTTAGACGAAAATTAAATATTGTATATCGACATGCTCCCATTAGAGCGGAAAAGCAAAGTCGAGATCCGAATAAAAATCGACCAGAATGGTTTAGTTATGAATCTTGCTTTGAAAACTTAATTAAAACCATCGAAGCTGATCCCCAAGGAAAAGATGTACATATTACAGTTATTTTTGATGGTACTTTAGCAGAGTTCTTAGATGACTTTATAGTTAAATATTACGCCCAATATAGCGACTCTATATCTTTCCAATTTGTATCAGGTGGCTCGAACGCAGCCACTTTTCTCATTGCTTTAGACATGATGAAAAAAGCATGCTTGGAAGACAAAGATATTATTTATTTTTTAGAAAATGATTACATACATCAACATGGATGGGTAAGCAAGGTTTTCGAGTTATTTGAATCTTCACACTTTATAGATATAGTATCTTTATACGACCACAGAGATAAATATGAATATTCGATATATGAGAATCTAAGTTCAAAAATAATATTTACACCAAGCCATCACTGGAGAACAACTCCTTCGACATGCGGCTCTTTTTTAATTGAAAAACAGGAAATGTTGAAAGATTTTGATTTATGGACTTCAAATATTATTGATTATGAACTTTTCCCTATTCTTCAAAATACTCGATCAAGGAAATTAGTCACACCAATACCAGGTCTTTCAACGCACTCCATGTCAGGTTATTTAAGCCCTACAGTAGACTGGGAAAAGCTAGCTCGCAATCAAGATTAATTAATTTTCGATAATGGAAAATAGTCAGAAGTCGAAAATCATTATAAATAATTTAATTAATTTTTCTGCGCCTCAATATCTAATGCTAATTATATTGAAAATCTTATAAAGATAATAATGAATTTTTGGAGATTATGGTGAACAAAAAAATAACCTATGTAACTCAGCCATTTTTACCACCTTTGGAAGAGTTTGTCCCATATCTCGAAAGGATTTGGGACAACAAAGTACTGACCAATGGTGGTCCTTTCCATGAACAGTTGGAAAAAGAGCTTTGTGAATATTTGGGTGTGAAAAACATAAGCCTGTTCACAAATGCGACGATTGGGCTTGTTACCGCCCTGCAAGCTTTGCGCATCACGGGTGAAGTGATCACCACCCCATATTCTTTTGTTGCTACAGCCCACTCATTACTGTGGAACGGCATCAAACCCGTGTTCGTGGATGTTGATCCCAACACGCTGAACCTGGACCCAAGAAAAATTGAGGCCGCCATCACGCCGCAAACCACAGCCATCATGCCTGTGCATTGTTACGGACACCCATGTGATGTGGATGCCATCCAAAAAATCGCAGACAACTACAACCTCAAAGTCATTTACGACGCAGCCCACTCTTTTGGGGTCAAGTGCCACTGTGGCAGTGTGCTCAACCATGGGGACCTGTCGGTTTTGAGTTTTCATGCCACCAAGGTATTCAACACTTTCGAGGGTGGGGCGATCATTAGCCCTGATGAAAAGACTAAAGTCCGTATTGATCAACTCAAAAACTTTGGCCATGTCGGTGAAACTAATGTGGTTGCACCTGGCATTAATGGAAAAATGAGTGAAATCAATGCTGCATTTGGTTTACTACAACTCAAACACATCGATGATGCGCTCGCAAAACGAAAGGTCATTGACAACGCATACCGAGAGCAACTTAAGGGTGTGAGGGGTATTCAATGTCTTAATGATTCTGGAGAAATACTTGCTAACTATGCATATTTCCCAATAATCGTTCAAAACAATTATCCAATCACCAGAGATGATTTAAATCAACGCCTCAAGGATGTTGGGATCAATGCAAGACGATATTTTTATCCACTGATTACAGAATTTCCTATGTACCGTGGTTTACCTTCGGCGAATCCAGAAAATTTGAAGCATGCAAGTGAAGCATCCAAGAGAATACTCTGTTTGCCAATTTACCCAGATCTTCCTTTGGATATTGTTGAGAAAATATCCAATTTCATAGCAGCTCAATAAAAAAATGAAGCTAGGCATCATGCAGCCTTATTTCATGCCGTATATTGGCTATTTTCAATTGATTGCGGCTGTTGATTTTTTTGTTGTGTATGACAATATCAAATATACAAAAAAAGGCTGGATCAACAGAAATCGGATGCTCGTAAATGGTTCGGATGTAATATTTTCATTGCCTTTGAAAAAAGACTCAGATGAGCTCGATGTCGTGAAGCGAGAATTGTCTTCTGAATTTAATAGAGAAAAGTTACTGAGTCAGTTCAAGGGGGCATACATAAAAGCGCCATATTTCAATGAAGCTTTTCCTTTGCTTGAAAATATCATTAGATTCAAAAATGGAAACCTATTCACCTACATCCATCACTCTATCAATGAAATATGTCGGCATTTGAAAATAGAAACGCAAATAATTATTTCTTCTGACTTGCAGATAAATCATGAACTTAAGGCACAAGACAAAGTCATTGCCTTGTGCGAGGCAATGAAAGCTGATACTTACATCAACACAATTGGTGGAACTGCACTTTATGATAAGAATCAATTTCTATCACATGGAGTCGAACTGCAATTCATCAAAACGAGGTCATTTGAATATTCGCAATTTTCTTCACCGTTCATACCTTGGCTTTCTATCGTTGACGTGTTGATGTTTAACCCAATTGAGAAGGTGCAGGAATGCATCTACTCAAACTTTGAATTGATTTGAAATGTTTCATTGGAAAAAACTTGGTAAGGTTTTTACACCACAAGATACCCTTGACCGTGCATGGTTGCAAGAGTTTGCACAAGCACCAGCAACGGTTTTATTTGAAGACTTTGTTCGAGTTTATTTTTCTTGCAGGCCACTAGCCGATGCCAATGGTAAATACGTTAGTTATTCGGCCTGGGTAGACCTTGACCGTCAAAACCTGTTCAAAGTGCTGCAGGTTGCAGACCAACCTATTTTGAGCCTTGGTGACTTAGGTTCGTTCGATGAGTTTGGTACTTATCCTGTATCTGTGATTCATGATGGGCAAGCACTTCGTGCTTATTACGCTGGTTGGACTCGTTGTGAGTCCGTGCCATTTAACGTTGCTATAGGCGTGGCAATCAGTCGCGATGATGGCAAGACTTTTGTAAAAAAAGGAACTGGTCCGGTCTTGAGTTATTCGCCTGATGAACCCTTCGTTCTGAGTGGCCCTAAAGTCAGACGGTTTAATGGCCAGTGGCAGTTGTTTTACATAGCCGGCCGCAAATGGAAGATGGTTGATGGTCGAGCTGAACCGGTATACAAAATCAGAATGGCAACATCGCTGGATGGCATTCATTGGAATAAATTAAACCGAGATTTGATTACCAGCCGTATTGAAGAAGACGAGGCACAAGCCAGTCCCGATGTTTTCTATGCTAACGGTAAGTATCACATGTTCTTTTGCTACCGGTACAGTAGCCATTACCGTGGAAAGCAAAACGGATACCGCATCGGATACGCCAGCAGTGTCAATCTGACTGATTGGACGCGTGACGACAGCAAGGCGGGCATTGATGTATCTGAGCAAGGATGGGATGCCGAAATGATCAGTTACCCCCATGTATTTGAGCTAGATGGCAAGACATACATGGCCTACCTGGGAGACCAAGTTGGCCGCTATGGCTTTGGTTTGGCTATGCTTGAAGGTGAGTTGGAGTAAGCTATGAAGTGGATCAAACACGGTTTGATATTCAATCCTACTGAACATCAACTACCCAATGCATGCCAGCAGTTTGCACAATCACCACAAGCTCTGGTGATGGACAATGTAATTCGTATTTATTTTTCGACAAGAGCTATCGACAGAAATGGAAAATATTTAAGTCACATCGCCTTTGTGGACATGAAAAAGAATTTGCGAGATATTATTCGGGTTTCCGATAGCACAGTAATACCCCTTGGCGAGTTAGGTACATTTGACGAGCACGGCATTTTCCCCATGAGTGTCATGCGCCATGGAGACGCGGTGTATGGCTACACCAGCGGATGGAGTCGTCGCGTCTCTGTTTCAGTGGAGACATGTATTGGATTGGCCATCAGTCGGGATGGCGGGTTGACGTTTGAACGCACAGGACCTGGCCCCGTACTAGCAGCCTCACTACACGAACCCTGCTTGGTCGGAGATGGCTTTGTCAAATTGATCGATGGCGTGTTTCACATGTGGTACATCTTTGGCACTGGATGGAAGAAATACGCCACAGATGCAGCGCCAGACCGAACTTACAAAATAGGACACGCAACATCTAATGATGGTGTTAATTGGGCTAAAGAGGAGTCGCGACAGATTGTGCCCGACCGTCTTGGCCCGGATGAAAGCCAAGCATTGCCTACCGTCGTGCAAATTGGTCAACGCTTGCACATGTTCTTTTGCTATCGTGAATCATTTGACTTTCGAAATGCAAAAGGCCGTGGTTATAGAATCGGTCACTCTTGGTCTGATGACATGATCAATTGGGTGCGCGACGATGACGCCCCCACACTTAATGGCACGCCCGGTGAATGGGACAGTGACATGCAGTGTTATCCACATGTTTTTGTATCCGATGGCAAGTTTTACCTGCTTTACAACGGCAACGAGTTTGGACGGCTGGGTTTTGGTTTGGCGGAATTGGTGCTGTGAGTGGAAAAAAAATTCAATACTTTGACAATCGGTCCAGTCTCATCGAGTTACTGCAACATCTAAATGTCTGTGACAACTCATTCGCCCCACCCTTGAGTACGCGGGTAAATTTGGATGCCTATGCACTTAAAATTCGTGAAAACGCTTTCCGGTATGAAGCATGGCAAGGTGACAGATTGGCAGGACTAATTGCTACATATTGCAACGCCCCTGACAAACAAGTGGCCTTCATAACTAGTGTTAGTGTAATCCCCTCTTGCACCGGGATGGGCATTGCCAGTCAACTGATGGCGCACTGCATTCATACACTCCAACAGCAGTCATTTAAGCAACTGCAGCTTGAAGTTCATACGACCAACCTGCCTGCTATAAAGCTTTATCAGAAATTCGGTTTCTCCAGTGAATTATCACCAGGAGCTTCAATGTTGATGACCCTAACACTTTGAAAGAAAAACATGACCTCGCTACGCGATTACAACGTCGAAATAAAAGACACAGCAGATCATCAATACGCATACGGATTTGACTTTGATGTCATGCACCCTTACATGATCCAATCATTTGAGCCATTTTTTAGACCCGGCAGTTTTCTTGAACTTGGCAGCTTTAAAGGAGATTTCACCAAGCGTATTCTGGAGCGTTTTGATGATGTGACATGCGTGGAAGCTTCGGGTGACGCCATTGCTCAAGCGCGCCAAAAGCTGAGTGAAAAAGTTCAATATGTTCATTCGCTGTTTGAAACAGCAAAACTCCCCAAGCGCTATGACAACATCGTACTCACCCACGTGCTGGAGCACCTTGATGATCCGATCCGGGTTTTAAAGCGCATCAACGATGAATGGCTGGCCGAAGGCGGACGCTTTTTCCTGGTCTGCCCGAATGCCAATGCCCCTTCACGTCAAATTGCCGCCAAGATGGGTCTGATCACTCATAACGCGGCCGTCACACCTGCCGAAGCAGAGCACGGTCATCGCTGTACTTATACGCTGGATACACTGGAACGCGACGCAACTGCGGCTGGCTTGAAAGTTATACATCGATCGGGCATATTCTTTAAAGCATTAGCCAATTTTCAATGGGATCGTTTACTGCAAACAGACATTATCTCTAAGGAATACCTTAATGGTTGTTACAAGCTGGGCCAACAGTATCCTGATTTATGCTCTAGCATTTTCCTGTTATGTGAAAGTGGATACACGAAAGAAGATGTAGTTTTAAAAAAATAACGATTTCATGTAATGATGGGTGCATCAATTTCTTTACAATAGTAATATTTAATTCTATTATATTAGATCAACATAATTTCGGACCATTATTCAACTGGCACTTACACACATCAATTCAACTATCTCCGAATTAGCTCATCTTCATAAGCAAGTAAATTTGCAATTTTATACAATCTTAGATTATCCGAAATACTTTCTCTCTCTTCTTTTATAAATGAATATTCATTTAAATTTATAAATTTAGAAATTTCATTTCTTATTTTCAAATATATAGATTTATTTGGATTTAAGTTCCAATACTTCCATGGCTTTATTGAACCTGGATTCTTGTAATATATAGAATTACTTAATTTCTTAATATCAACTGTCGCATAATTTTCTCCAGTGTACGAAGACAAATCATCAAGGTATATATCACCAATACCACCAAATGCAGCAAACTCCGAATCATCTAAAATTGCACACATAATTTCTTGCTCAGCATATTTTAAGTAACTTGCATATTTATTATAAAAATTAACAATTCTAGTGTTAATTTTATTTTCCATATACATATTTGTATTAAATAGTAATAGTGCCCCGCTAGGATAGTAAATTGAAAACTTCTCTATTTGGCTTGGCATTTCATTTTTAGAAGACTGGAGAAATGCCCCTAATACAAATTCTTTTTTCTCAGCAATTAATTTATTGATCTTCATTGAAAATTTAAAAAATCCATCTTGAAATAAATTTCCAGCATCAACATTCAAAATATATTCGTCATCGGGAAGGATAATAGGAAGAAATATTTTATATAAAATTGCATTTGAAAAATGAAATCTGGAAAATTCCGGAAACTTATTTTCAATAATTAAAATTTTAATAAAATCTTTTTTATCAAAGAGACTTTTAAATCCATTTAGCAAACCTATCAATTCATCAAGTTCTTGATTTGAATCCTCTTCTTTTTTTATTAAAATTAATTTTATCACCTTATAGCAATCCTCGAACTTTAATAACGTAAATAAAGTAACCAATGCGGGTTCAATATATTTTTTATCAATAACAATTGACAATGAAATTTTTGACATGCACAGATCCTTATATAAAATAGTAAAAGCATGAGGCTTAAATCTTTCAAGCTAACCAGAATATTTCGCTAATTTAATTTTCCCTACTTTTATTTATAAATATACTTTTCCTCAAAAAATTTTGCATAAATATTAAAATTATTTCTTTTAGCTGCGCATATAAAAATAACCAAACAAATGAGTAAATAATTTGAAATCAAGATAATTTAAATCCCATTGACCTTAACATTAAAATTGTATTTTAAATTCCCAAATATTTGTGCAAAACTCAAGTAAATTGATGTTCATTTGAAATTTTCCCCATTCATCGTTCCTCTTAGAACACAAAAATGATATCTGTGCAAATAATGTAATTGAGCAAATCCTGTTTGCTCATAAAATACAACATCAAATTTTTCAGTTAAAGCATTTATTTCAAAAGAATTTCGATGGCGGTCAAATTGATTATTAACGCCAAGTTGCGGATGCTTCGAAGGCCAAATTAGCATAAGCCATTTAGATCGATACAATGCAAAGTCTATAATTGAAATTGCATCAGATAATAAAAAGTGCTCAATAACATCCATTATTACAATTAAATCATATTCTTCATCAAATCCATTTTTAAAATAATCCAAAATGTCTGCATCAATTATTTTTTCATATCCATTTTTTATTAATAAATCTTCATCCGAACTTGAAAACAGCCTTTGAATGGCGACAAGTTTAGCATTCAGATCAGTACTCTTTAGTATCTTTCCAAGTTTCCCTTGACCACAACCAAGCTCCAAAATTGAATTTGGTCTTAATCTATTTAGAGTATGTTCAATCAACGGATTAAAAGTTTGAGATGAATTGCCAAGCATGTACAGTCCTTTTTTAAATTAAATTTATTGATAGTAAATAAATTACAATCAAACATTTATTATTTAATATAATCTCGAAAATTTTGGAATATCTCTGACTTGCACAATAAAGGCGCACCATTGATTCAAAAATAGTCTGGTTTTTTGACGCTTACCTAGTTTTCGCATCACTTAGAAGTTAGTAAATCCGGCTCCTTGTTATTAAGAATATAGGGGTTTGAACCGTTCTTCATAACGAACTCTTTTGGTATTTACCAGTCTAGCGCATTGTGAAGTCATTCTTCGTTATAAAGGCCCGTCATGCCTCAATTATATTCTTGGCTGTTCTTGACCCTGTATTCCAGTACCGCCGGTATGTTTAAGTTACCGATCGTTTATCCCTGAACAGTGTTGGTGGCAAGTAGCCCAATGCGCTGTGCGGGTGATACGAATTGTAGTCATCGAACCAATCTTTCAGTTGGGCCATCACAGTTTTTGAATCTGGTCTATTAGCCAATTTGGCGTAGTCTCGCTTCAGGGTCTTCACAAAGCTCTCAGCCATTCCGTTACTTTGAGGGCTTGTCACGGGCGTCGTTACAGGCTTTAAACCAAGTTCTTTTGCAAAGCTTCGTGTCTCAGCGGCTGTGTAGCAACTGCCGTTATCCGTCAGCCACTCAATCGTTTTGGACGGCTTGCCGTTTGACCCGAATCGTTTCTCCACGGCTTGCATCATCAAGTCGCCAACCAATCCTGCATCAATGCCTTTGGTAGTGGCCACCCAGCTCATGATCTCCCTGTCGCAGCAGTCCAGTGCAAATGCCACTCTGACGCGTTCCCCGTTGTCGCAAGGCGGCTCCAACCCATCTGAGCACCAGCGCGTGTCGCTTTCCTTAACTGCCACTGTACCTTCATGCTTTCTGGTATTCAGAGGCTTTTGGCCTTGCCTGAACAGCAGCCAGCCTTCATCACGCATTACTCGGTACACACGCTTGTGATTGATTTGACGGCCATCAATCTTTAGCCTGGCCCAGACCCTTCTGTAGCCATAGGTGGCTCTGTCTTTGACCACGCAGGCAATGGCATCTTTCAAGTCAGCGTCATCGGCCTTAGGTGATGACTTTCTCAAATCAGCCCAATCTGATGAAAGCGTTTTCTTGGTCAATACGTTGCTGCGCGAAACACCCAGTGCCATGCACACAACCCTTATTGCTCGTCCCCGGGCAATACAGGCGAGCGCACAATCCACTTTTTTGCTTTTGCAAAGTCCACAGCCTCCTTGAGAATCTCGTTCTCCAGAGTCTTTCGTCCAAGCGCACCTTCAAGTTGTTTAATGCATCTCATGGCCTCTTGAAGTTCAGAAGCTGGGACAACGGTTTCATTGGCACCGACTGCGACCAAAGAACCTTCCAAATAAGCTTTACGCCACTGAAACAACTGGGCTGCAGTCAGTCCATGTTGGCGGGCTACCAAAGAAATAGAACTTCCGGGTTCATTGGTTTGTTTGACGATTTCAAGCTTTTGCTCCGGAGTCCAGCGCCTGCGGCGCTGGACACTGTTGATAACTTCCAAACATCAGAATAATTGAAGCCAACCGATCAGGATAGTTGACGTCAAGTACCTTAAGAACTGACATGCAGATGACTAACACCGCTCAGCGATAGCTGCTTCCTTTATTTTGTAATTGAGCAATCAAGTTTGCCGCAACACCTTCTTTATCCTTTTCAGGCTCAGAATTAACCGGAGAGGCCAACATTGCTAGATTTACTTTATTGGCCCCTTGATTGATTGCACTTAAAGCTGAATTAACTGTACTCAGTTGATATTGTCTTAGTGCACTGCTCAATTTATCTGCATTTAAAGTAAGTTGAGACAATGAGGTATCGCTCTGGAGTTCTTGTTTAAAGTTGATTAAGCCTGGTTTGGCACTTGAATCACGATCTTTAAATTCTGAAATGGCCTTTGATAGGATGTTGGCTCCTAAAAGTTCAGCATCATTTGATAAAGTATTTTCGCCATTTTTATCAACAACAAACCATACATCAGCAGCTGACCTCTGCTGCCCATCACTTGTTTGATATGTTGAAGATAAGCCAATCAAATTACCTTCATTTGAGTCTCTGACCGTTTCGGTACTGAGACTTATCTGTTTAATGCTAACTTCAGTCAGTGATTTAAGTTCGCCATGGCCAGTGAAGCCATCAGAGTTGCCATCAACCCAAACACTCAACTTATCAAAGCCCAAGTCTTGTTCGTTAACAACGCCATCACTGTTTGAATCAAACTGAGCCAAGGCCTGATAACCATCAACAGCATTTTGTCCGTTAGCAAGAACTGTGGATGACCCGAATAATTCTGTTCCATCATTGATCAAACCATCTCGGTTTTTATCCGAAACCAAAAGTGCGTCTTGTGGTCCAACCCAACCAGTTTGGATAGCACTTCCATTCGCCAGAATGTCAAACTTAACGCCTGCATTAAAGCTCAAAGTTTGTATGCCGTCACCATTTAAATCTAATACGATGGGTGTTACCAAACCTAAGGATCCAATCTGAGTAGTAGTCAAGGCGGCCAACTGTGTTGTAGTTAGAGCACAAATTTGCGCTGCTGTCAGTCCTGCAATCTGTGTCGTATTCAATGCCTGCACAGCAGATGTACTCAGCTTAGCCAAGTCCGCAACCTCTAGCGCCTTGATCTGCGTTGCACTCAACGCTCCAATCGTCGTCG
>JACCEE010548216.1_pt1 | contig 13545 bp, 11 predicted proteins | sample 7449931 | NCBI WGS metagenome assembly JACCEE01 (sample SAMN15323457, study PRJNA562643) | freshwater metagenome | isolation source: river surface water | place: USA:Blue River Watershed | collected 2017-08-19 | reverse complement strand
TACTAATAATAAAATCACAAAAACCAGATAAGCCTTTTTCTTTATCTACATCTAAAATCACCCCTGAGAAACAGCTAATTTTATTATTAAGTATTTTTCTAACTTCTAGTAAAACATTAGAAATAATTAACTCAGATTTCGCTTTTTCAGTTCCGATAGCCATTGCAAGAGGAACATTGTAATTTAAAATTTCTTTTAAGGATTGACTAATTGATATTTTAGATATTTGAGAAAATAAATTATTTCATCAACTATATTTAATTCAAATAATTCTTTAACTTGTTTTAAAGTAAAATTACTGTATGACATTTTATTTAGTTACAATAAATATAAACTTAAAAGCCTAACACTTTAATTCTAAACCGAAAATTAAAGCCGCTACAAATGTTGGAGTGAGGCGCGAACTCCAACCTCATAACCAAGCGAATTCACCAAGCCGATCAAATCAGTGCAAATTTGATCCAGTGATTTTCAAAAATGGGCATATTCATTTCTAAAAATCTGAAATTCTGTACTTTTTTATCATAAGCTTTTGATAAATAATCATTTATAATTTTGGCATACAGTTTGCTTTTTTCATAAAAAATTATTCACTGAATTGAGAAACATTATGAAATTACAATCACTCGGTATGGCTATTTTGGTGGCTATTAGCACTTTTAGCTTTACTATCAATGCGTTAGCTTTGGAAAAAGTAGAAAAACCGAATCTTAAATTGGGTTTTATCAAATTAACCGATATGGCACCTTTGGCGATTGCTTACGAAAAAGGTTTTTTCAAAGAAGAAGGTTTGAATGTACAACTGGAAGCTCAAGCTAACTGGAAAGTGGTTTTAGATCGAGTCGTTAGCGGTGAATTAGATGGTTCTCATATGTTAGCTCCAGTTCCTTTGGGAGCAACCATCGGTTTTGGTACTAAAGCCGATATTATTACCGCTTTCGCAATGGGATTAAATGGCAGCGCGATTACCGTTTCTAACGATATTTGGGCGCAAATGAAACCTAAAGTTACCGTAGCTAAAGATGGAAAATTGCTACATCCAATTAAAGCCGATGTATTAAAACCGATTGTTGAAAATTATAAAACCAAAGGTAAAGCTTTTAACATGGCGATGACCTTTCCGGTTTCTTCACACAATTTTAAATTGCGTTATTGGTTAGCTGGTGGTGGCATCAATCCCGGGTTTTATTCACCACCACAAGACACTTCGGGTCAAGTTAGTGCAGACGCTTTGTTATCCGTAACACCGCCACCACAAATGCCCGCAACCGTAGAAGCGGGAACGATTTTTGGTTATTGCGTGGGCGAACCTTGGAATCAACAGGCAGTCGCAAAAGGGGTAGGTGTACCGGTGATTACTGACGAAGAAATGTGGAAGGACATTCCTGAAAAAGTTTTTGGGGTCAATAAAGCGTGGGCTGAAAAATATCCCAAAACGCATAAAGCATTAATCAAAGCTTTGATTCGTGCATCGATGTGGTTAGATGCTGACCATAATAAAAACCGTTTAGAAGCGGTGAAAATTCTGGCGCAAAGCAAATATGTCGGTGCTGATGAAAAAGTTTTAGACAACAGTATGACCGGTACTTTTGAATATGAAAAAGGTGATGTCCGCGCTCTGCCGGATTTTAATACATTCTTTCGTAACCATGCTTCCTATCCCTATTACAGCGGGGCGGTTTGGTATTTAACCCAAATGCGTCGTTGGGGACAAATTAATGAATACAAAGACGATGCTTGGTATATCAATACCGCTAAACAAGTGTATCGTCCTGATTTATATAAAGAAGCTGCTGAAGCGTTAGTGGCTGAGAAAAAAGCTTCAGCCGCTGATTTTCCTGCCGCGAATGATAGCGGTTTTAAACCGGTACAAACTTACTTTATTGACAATGTCGCTTTTGATGCCAGTAAACCGAATGATTATTTAACCAAATTTACCATCGGTTTAAAAGGCACACAAAAAGTGGTCAGTGGCAAAATTGTTGAAAAATAATTGACCAATACCGGTTAGGATTTTTTAAAAATTTAACCGGTAATTTTTAGCTTTATTTTTACAGATTGTAAGAGGTTTATCATGTACAAAAAATGGATTAAATTTTTTAACATTACCGGTTTAACTTGGTTTGTGCCAATTATGAAACTGTGTGCCGGTGAAAATCCTACGCAACAAATTCGACAATTGTGGTTAATGATAGGAGTGCCTATGATTGCTTTTATTGTATTTTTAGGGCTATGGAGTGCGTCGGCGAGTCAAATTAATACCAGTTTAGGTGCGATTCCGGGTCCTACTGCTGTTTGGCATGAATTCAGTGGCTTATTAGTTGAACACGATGAAGAACGACAGAAAGAACAGGAATTTTATCAACAACAAATTAAAGATAATCAAGCCGCTTTAGCCAAAGACCCCAACGCCTCGATTACCGAATTTAGCTATACCGGTAAAGCCACTTATTTAGATCAAATTCAAACCAGTTTAAAAACCGTATTTACCGGATTTATTTTAGCCACTTTGGTTGCGATTCCTTTGGGGATTTTATGTGGCATGAGTTCTGTGTTTAATACCGCAATGAATCCCCTGATTCAAATCTTCAAACCCGTTTCGCCATTAGCTTGGTTGCCGATTGTGACGCTGACCGTCAGCGCGTTGTATCAAACCAGCGATGATTCTTGGTTCGACAAAGCTTTTTTGACCTCAGCGATTACGGTAACTTTATGTTCTTTATGGCCTACTTTAATTAATACAGCGGTTGGCGTGTCTTCAATTGATAAAGATTTAGTCAATGTTAGCAAAGTGTTACGTTTAAATTGGCGTACTCAAATTCAAAAAATTATTTTACCTTCAGCATTACCGTTTATTTTTACCGGAATGCGGTTGTCATTAGGAGTCGGCTGGATGGTATTGATTGCGGCTGAAATGTTGGCACAAAATCCGGGATTAGGAAAATTTGTGTGGGATGAATTCCAAAATGGCAGTTCACAATCATTAGGTCGAATTATGGTAGCGGTTTTTACCATTGGGATTATCGGATTTATTTTAGACCGGATTATGAATTCGTTACAAAATCTGTTTTCTTTTAACAAATCTTTTTAAGGTGAAATCATGGCTGCTGTGGTTCCGCTTCAATTTGCAACTTCTCTGAAATCATCTTTTATTTCTATGAATCCGTCTAATGATGCCAGTTTGCCGTTACTGGAATTAAAAAAGGTATGCAAAAGTTATGCTCATCAGAACATTTTAAAAGATATTTGTTTAAACGTTAAAGAAGGCGAATTTATTGCAATTGTCGGATTTTCTGGAAGTGGTAAAACAACGTTAGTGTCATTAATTGCCGGTTTGTTACAAGCAGACAGCGGTTCCATTTTAAAACAAGGACAACCGATTATCGCGCCTGCACCAGATCGAGGCGTGGTGTTTCAAAATTATTCACTGATGCCTTGGTTGACGGTGTATCAAAATGTTGCTTTAGCAGTCGATGAAATTTTCAAACATTGGACAGCCCAACAACGTAAAGCTCATACTGAAAAATACATTCAAATGGTGAATTTGGCTCATGCTATGGATAAAAAACCCGCTGAATTATCCGGAGGAATGCGTCAACGAGTGAACGTGGCTAGAGCTTTAGCGGCAAATCCGGATATTTTGTTATTGGATGAACCTTTAAGTGCATTAGACGCACTGACTCGCGGTAATTTACAAGATGAAATTCTGCAAATTTGGGCAAAAGAAAAGAAAACCATGATTTTGATTACTAATGATGTTGATGAAGCTATTTATATGGCTGATCGAGTGATCCCGCTAAATCCTGCGCCGGAGGCAACTTTCGGTCCCGATTTTCCGGTGGAGATTGCGCGTCCGCGTGATCGTACCGCTTTGAATCATGATCCTGAGTTTAAAAAATTACGCGCGGAAATTACACGTTATTTAATGGCAATTGGTATCGATCAAGCTGAAGCGGTTAAAGATAAAATCGTGTTGCCGAATGTGAGACCGAATACCACTAATGATTGGCATTTGGATCAATCCGCGCTCAAACCTAAATCGCATGATTTAGGCAAACCACGATATTTAGAATATTCGCGTTTAGCCAAAATTTATCCCACGCCAGATGGTAACAGTAGCATTAGAGTGGTAGATGGTTTTGATATGATGATCAAAAAAGGCGAATTTATTTCGATTATCGGACACTCCGGCTGTGGTAAATCAACCGTATTATCCATGACTGCGGGTTTAACTGAAGTATCTGAAGGCGGAATTATTCTCGATAATCGTGAAATCAGCACTGCGGGTCCCGATCGTGGCGTGGTTTTTCAAGCTCCCAGTTTATTTCCTTGGATGACGGCTTTTGAAAATGTGATGTTAGGTGTAGATAAAGTGTATCCTCATGCGACTCAAGCTCAACGTCAAGATATTGTGGAATATTATTTGACTCGTGTGGGTTTAGGGGATAGCTTATTTAAAAAAGCCAATGAACTTTCTAATGGAATGCGCCAACGAGTGGGGATTGCACGCGCGTTTGCCTTATCACCTAAATTGTTATTGTTAGATGAACCCTTTGGCATGTTAGACTCATTAACGCGGTGGGAATTGCAAGAAGTCTTGATGGAAGTGTGGGAACGAACTCACGTTACCGCGATTATGGTGACTCATGATGTTGATGAAGCGATTTTGTTAGCGGATCGCGTGGTGATGATGACCAATGGCCCTAGAGCTAAAATCGGTAAAATTGAGGAAATTCATTTACCTAGACCTAGAACGCGAAAATCTTTACTTGAACATCCGGACTATTACCAATATCGAGAAAGTTTATTAACCTTTTTAAGTGATTGTGACCATCCACATTAATGAGTAGCACAGGTGTAATTATGAATAGCAAATTATCTAGGATAGCTTTATTAATCTTATCCGGTATCACTTTTTCAGCGCAGGCGGGTATAAATGATGAGATTGAATCTGCTTTAAAATTTAATCAAGCTGATAGCAAATACGGACAAATCAAATTCGATTTACGTTTTCGCTATGAACAAGCCGATAGCGATAATCCTAAATTACAAGTAGGAAACGCCGCTACCATTCGTTTAGATATTGGCTATTTAACGCCTGAGTTTTATGGTTTTCAAGCTTATGTTGAATACGAAGGCAATCAGGATATTGTCGCTAATGATTATAACAGCACTCGTAATGGCAAAACTGGCTACGAAATTGTTGCAGATCCACAAGAACATGAACTTAATCAATTATGGTTATCCTATAAAGGTATTCCCAATACCGAAATTAAAGTGGGAAGACAAAAACTCAATTTTGATAATCAACGTTTTATCGGCAGTGTAGATTGGCGACAAATGAGTCAAACCTACGATGCGGTGGTTGTGACAAATACTTCTTTACCAAATACCAAAATTTTGGTGGGCTATTCCAATAAAGTAGAAACGGTCAGTTCATATATGAAAGATATGCAATTTCCCTTTGCTAATCTGACTTATTCTTTGCCAGAAATTGGTGCATTAACGGGTTATGCGTATTTAATGGATTTTAATGCAGCGACTGGTGCAATCGGTGGTTTTACGCATAATGAATCGAATCAAACCTACGGTATTCGTTTGGACGGTGGACGAAAACTCAGCGATGATATTAAATTATTATATACCGCTGAATATGCTTATCAATCCGACTATACACAAAATCCAACGCCTTATCATGCCGATTATTATCATTTTATTGGCGGTGTAAATCTATCGGGAATTATTTTAAAAGGTGGAATGGAACAATTAGATGGTAAAGGTGTTAATAAAACCTTTGATACACCATTAGCTACTTTACATATTTTTAATGGATGGGCTGATCAATTTCTAGTCACGCCCGCCGCGGGTTTGCGCGATGTTTATGGATTAATCAATACCGATATTGAAGGAATTAAATTGACCGCCGCTTATCATGATTATACCGACGATAGCGGTAAATTGAATTATGGAAATGAATGGAATTTCATGGCGACTAAAGAATTTTTTAAACATTATAATTTATTAGCCAAATATGCTTATTTCGATGCGCGTGGTGCAAGTGGTAAATTAGATACGCAGAAATTTTGGTTAGGCGTTGGGGTTAGTTTTTAAAACAATTACGGTATAGCGTTTTCAAATGATTTACCATGATAGAAAAATTTACCATTTAATTTTGCTATAAAAAAAACGGAGATTTTATAATGAGTCATATTACTCGTATTGAGCAATTGGATTTAAATGCAACTTATAATTATGCCGATTATTTAACTTGGCAATTCGATGGAATGCTAGAATTAATTAAGGGCAAATTATGGATGTGTCCCGCACCTAATTTAAAGCATCAAACCATTTCTATTCAATTAAGCGGTATTTTATATTCATTTTTTAGAAATAAATCGTGTCGTTTATTTGCTGCCCCTTTTGATGTACGATTGTATGATAAAAATAAATTTAGCAAAATTAATGAAGAGATTTATACCACCGTACAACCCGATTTATGCGTCATTTGTGATATTACTAAACTTGATAGTCGCGGCTGTTTAGGATCGCCGGATTGGATTATTGAAATTGTGTCAAAACAGAATTCAAAACGCGATGTTAAAATTAAATATCAACTGTATCAAGAATGCGGCGTTAAAGAATACTGGACAATATTTCCTTCAGAAGAAGTAATTTATCAATTTGTATTAAACGAGGAAACGCAACAATATCAATTAATCGGTATTTTTGCAAATGAAGGCGAGGCTATTCCTTATTTATTTCCTGAATTAAAAGTTGATTTAGAAGAAATTTTTGCAAATTTATAATTAATTTAATGCTAAATAAATTTAAAGTAAATTAAAAATAAAATCTTATCTTTTCTAGCCGCATTATCTATTCTCATTTAAAATTTATTCGCATTTGCGACGGTTACTATGATTAGCACCACCTGTCCTTACTGTGGCGTAGGCTGCGGAGTTACAGTTTCTCAACAAAATCAATTCATTACGCTACAAGGCGATAAAACTCATCCCGCGAATTTTGGACGATTATGCTCAAAAGGAGCGGCATTGGCTGAAACGTTAGATTTAAACAATCGTTTGCTTTATCCACAAATTAATGGTGAACAAGTTGGTTGGGAAACTGCAATCACCACGATTGCGCAACGTTTTCAAGCAGTTATCGACCAATATGGCGCAGAAGCGATTGCTTTTTATGTGTCGGGACAATTGCTCACTGAAGATTATTATGTTGCCAATAAATTGATGAAAGGATTTATCGGTTCTGCGAATATCGATACCAATTCGCGGCTTTGCATGTCATCAGCGGTGGCGGCACAAAAACGCGCTTTCGGCGAAGATGTCGTTCCCTGTTGTTATGAGGATATTGAACAAGCGGATTTAGTCGTGTTAGTCGGTTCAAATTTAGCTTGGTGTCATCCGGTGTTATTTCAACGTTTAAAAGCAGTGAAACAAATTCGTAACACTTTAAAAGTTATCGTGATTGACCCGCGTAAAACCGCTAGTTGCGATATTGCTGATTTGCATCTTCCCATTCAAGCCGGAACGGATACCTTATTATTCAATGGGTTACTCAATTTTTGCCGCCGTGAAGATGTGCTTGATTTAGATTTTATTGCAGAGCATACGGAAAATTTTACCGCCGCGATTCGTGCCGCCAAAGAATCAAGCAGTGATATTCCCAAAGTCGCATTCAGTTGTGGATTAGCAGAAGCCGATGTTGCCGAATTTTTTCGCAGTTTTGCCCGCACTGAAAAAGTGGTGAGTTTATATTCGCAAGGCGTGAATCAATCGAGTTGCGGTACGGATAAAGCCAATAGCATTATTAACTGCCATTTAGCTACCGGACGTATTGGCAAAGTCGGCATGGGAGCTTTTTCGATTACTGGTCAGCCGAATGCTATGGGTGGACGTGAAGTGGGTGGATTAGCGAATATGTTAGCCGCGCATTTGGATTTTATTCCTGAACATACCGATTTGGTGCAGCGATTTTGGCACAGTCCAACCATCGCACGCCAAGCTGGTTTAAAAGCAGTGGATTTATTTAATGCAATAAAAGTTAATAAAATCAAAGCATTATGGATTATGGCAACCAATCCAGCCGTGAGTATGCCAGATGCCAATTGGGTTAGAGAAGCAATGGCACAGTGTGAATTTGTCGTGGTTTCTGAGGGAGTTCATACAGATACTAGTCGTTATGCTGAGGTGTTATTACCGGCGGCAATTTGGGCGGAAAAAGACGGGACGGTGACAAATTCGGAACGACGCATTTCCAGACAGCGTGCTTTTTTGCCATTGCCCGCAGAAGTTAAGCCGGATTGGTGGATTGTCTGCCAAGTGGCGCGACAAATGGGCTTTGTTGATGCCTTCGATTATCAAAAACCTGCTGATATTTTTCGGGAACATGCGGCTTTATCCGGCTTTGAAAATCAAGGTGAACGCTTATTTAATATCAGTGAATTGGCTCATCTTTCTGATAGCGATTACGAGCATTTAACGCCATTTCAATGGCCGCTGATTAACGGGCAAGAGAGGGCGCGATTATTTACCGATTTTCAATTTTCGACTCCCGATAAAAAAGCCCGTTTCGTATCGATTACGCCGCGTTCACCGCAGTATTTACCTACCGCCGAATTTCCGTTGATTTTAAATACCGGACGCTTGCGCGATCAATGGCATACGATGACACGCACCGGTAAAACCGCCCGCTTAATGGAACACGCTCCAGAACCGTTTGTGAATTTACATCCGCAGGACGCACAGCGATTTGGCTTAACTCAGGGTAGTTTGGTGGAAATTCGCAGTTTTTGGGGAAAAGCGATAGTGCGTTTACGTTGCACCGAAGAACAAGCAAGAGGTACGCTGTTTATGCCTATGCACTGGACAGATCAATTTGCTAGTGAAGCCGTTATCGGTAAATTGGTGAATCCGGCAGTTGATCCCATTTCAGGACAACCTGAATTAAAACATACACCGGTTTCAATTCAGCCTTATTTACCAAAATGGTATGGTTTTATTTTATCGCGTATTGAAATCGATTTAACGCAGCAAGATTATTGGACAATGGCACGCGGGCGGCAATTTTTACGCTATGAATTCGCCGGAAATCAAACCCCTGAAGATTGGCACGAATGGGCGGTGAATTTATTTAAAATTGAAAATCAAAATGCGATTGAATTTTTAGAATTTAGCGATAAAAGTCACGGACGTTATCGACTGGCTTTAATGATAGACAATCGATTACAAGCGATATTATTTGTGTCAAATCATTTTGATTTACCGGCTCGCACTTGGTTGGGGCAATTATTCAGCAAACCTCATTTAGAAAATGTCGATCGAATGAATTTATTAGCCGGTAAATCGGCTCACGACATGGAAGATAGCGGTGAAACGGTATGCGCTTGTTTTGGCGTAGGTATTAATACGTTGCGTAAAGCGATTCTTCAACAAAATTTAGTCAGTGTCGAAGCGATTGGTTTAGCGTTAAAGGCCGGAACTAATTGTGGTTCTTGTATTCCTGAATTGAAAAAATTATTACCAAATGTTCATTAATTATCAATAAGTTATTTTTGACAATGCCGACAAAAATAACTCATGCGTTGCGTGATCAGTTGTTGACTAATCAGTTGTTGACAGCGATAACAAGGCTGATTAACACGCCCATAAACTTGTAAAGCCTGAGCAAAATAGCCGGGTTTGCCTTCAGTATTGATAAAATCTTTTAAACTGGTTCCGCCTTGGGCAATCGCTTGTTGTAATACTTGACGAATCGCGTTCACTAAACGGCGACACTCGGTCAGCGATAATTGATGAGCAAAACGAGTGGGTAAAATTCCAGCAACAAATAAAGCTTCACTGGCGTAAATATTGCCAATTCCCACCACAATATGCCCATCCATAATCAGGGTTTTAATCATTCGGCGACGCGAATGAATCCGCGCATAAAAATTTTCAGCGGTAAATTCGGCGGTTAAAGGTTCTGGACCTAAATTTTTTAATAAACGATGTTGTTCTATGGGTTCTGTTGTCCATAAAATCGCGCCGAATTTTCGCGGATCATGAAAACGTAAACACAATTGTTCATCAAAAATAAAATCCAGATGATCATGAGTTTCTAAAGGATAATTTAATGGCAAAATTTTTAAATGTCCGGACATTCCCAAATGAATAATTAAAATGCCTTTTGGGGTTTGAATCAGAATATATTTTCCGCGTCTTTGAATCGACACAATCTGTTCACCGATTAAATGTTCGGCTAAATTCGCCGGAATTAACCAGCGTAATTGAAACTCACGAACCAACACATTGGTAAACGTGCGTTGGCATAAATGAGGACGCAATCCGCTGCAAACGGTTTCAACTTCAGGTAATTCGGGCATAAATTTTTTAATTGATCTTAAAAAAAGGTTAAGACGATAGTGTAAATCAAACGTTATAATGCACTGCATTCAGTCTAGCGTCAATTTTGAGACTTTTTTTATTATTTTTATCGATTTTTTAGCTGCTTTGGAAAATTTATGACGATTAAAGCCTATATGCACACTTTGGGACAGCAAGCACGATTAGCCAGTCGTGTGATTGGCAGTGCTGCTACACAACAGAAAAATCAAGCACTTTTGGCGATTGCCGAGGTGATTGAACAACAACGATCTGCAATTACCTTAGCAAATCAACAAGATTTAACCTTGGCCCAAAATAATGGCTTAGATGCTGCGTCGTTAGATCGTTTAACTTTAACACCGGCGCGGATTTCTGCAATGGTTGAAGGTTTGAAACAAGTTGCCGCATTGCCCGATCCTGTGGGAGAAATCAGTCAATTACGTTATCGTCCAACAGGGATTCAAGTTGGACAAATGCGTGTTCCTTTGGGCGTAATCGGCATTATTTATGAATCTCGCCCAAATGTAACCATCGATGCGGCGGCTTTATGTTTAAAAGCGGGCAATGCTTGTATTTTACGCGGTGGTTCAGAATCTTTGCATTCAAATCAAGCGATTGCGAATTGTATTAATCAAGGCTTACAAACGGTCGCTTTGCCCACAGAAACGGTACAAATTGTCGCCACCACCGATCGAGCAGCAGTGGGAGAATTAATTACCTTAAAACAATTTGTCGATGTGATTGTGCCTCGCGGTGGCAAAAGTTTAATTGAACGGATTAGTCAAGAAGCGACTATTCCAGTAATTAAACATTTGGATGGAAATTGTCATGTTTATATTGATACCGAAGCCGATATAGCTAAAGCGATTAAAATTGCGCTTAATGCCAAAACCCATCGTTATGGCGTTTGTAATGCAATGGAAACTTTATTAGTTTCGGAATCTATTGCAGAAAAGATTTTGCCGCTTTTAGCCAATGAATATCAAAAATTCGGCGTAGAATTACGTGGTTGTTTTAAAACTTGTCAGTTAATTCCCAACGCTATTTTAGCCACTGAAACGGATTGGTTTACCGAATATTTAGCACCGATTTTAGCAATTAAAATAGTTAAATCAATTGACGATGCGATTGAACATATTAATCATTATGGGTCTGCACATACAGACAGTATTGTCACCGAAAATTATACGTTAGCCCGCCGCTTTTTACGCGAAGTCGATTCCAGTTCAGTAATGGTAAATGCGTCTACTCGATTTGCCGATGGTTTTGAATATGGATTAGGCGCTGAAATTGGAATTAGTACCGATAAATTACACGCTCGAGGGCCAGTAGGATTAGAAGGCTTAACCACTTTGAAATTTATTGTGTTAGGTGATGGACATATTCGTCAATGATCGGAATTTATGGTGGAAGTTTTGATCCGATTCATTACGGACATTTACGTTGCGCATTAGAAATTCAACAACAATTACAATTAACCGAATTACGCTTTATGCCTTGTGCGCAATCACCGTTAAAATCGCCTAGTCGTACTAAAACTATTGATCGATTAGCGATGTTACAATTAGCGATTGCTAATCAGCCGCAATTTTATCTCGAAACCTTAGAAATTGATCGCGCCGGTGTTTCTTATATGCTCGATAGTTTAATTGAATTACGCCGTCGTTATGCTGCATTACCTTTATTGTTAATTATGGGTAATGATGCTTTAGCTCAATTACCGAATTGGTATTGTTGGCAACAGTTATTCGATTATGCGCATTTAGTAGTGATGACTCGTCCACAAACACCAATGGTGAATTTAAATTCTTTTTTACAACTTAAATATACTCAACGATTAGCGGATTTATCAGAATTTCATTTTGGTAAATTATGGTTACAAACTGTCACTGGATTTGATATTTCCGCCAGTCAAATTCGACAATTATGTGCAGAACAAAAAAGCTGTCGATTTTTATTGCCGGATAGTGTAATTGATTATATCAATTCCCATCAACTTTATTATTAAACTTAAGAGAAAATAGCCAATGCAATTAAATGAATTAATTACTATCGTTCAAACTGAATTAGATTTACGCAAAGCTGAAAATATTATTTTGATTGATGTAAAAGGACGTACCAGTGTTACGGATGCGATGTTGGTTGCGACCGCAACTTCAGAGCGTCATGCCCAAGCATTAGCCCATTATATTGTGGAAAAGATAAATGAATATGATTTGAAACCTTTAGGAATAGAAGGAGGTTATAAATCCGATTGGGTATTAGTTGATTTAGGGGATTTATTATTACATTTAATGACTCCCGCCGCTAGAAATCGCTATCAATTAGAAAAATTATGGTCAGTGTCCACTCGCGCGCAAGAATTAATAATTCATTCCGTATCTATTTAACAAATGATACAAAATGCGCTGTATTTAAGTAGCAAATGAATGCGCTTTTATTAATGGAATTTTATTGGATTCTAAAAGTATAAAATAGCTATTATTTTATAAGTGAAATTGTTTTTAAATGACGGCTATTTTATTCAAACTTTATTGTAAACCATTGTTTAATTTATTTAACAATATTAATTCACATTTATTCACCGCTAATACAATTGCTTCACCGATTTTTGTCCAAGGTAAAGCAGAGGTTTGGCGGGATTCTGATTTAGAAATCACGGTAGAACGATGCAGCCATTCATGACAACCTTCAGTGCTACAAATCCAAAATTCCTCATTCAATAATTTAGATTTTAAATTCATAGTATTTTGACAGTTTTCGCAACCAATTGTATTCATAATTTTAACCTTTAATTAAATAATAAATAGATAAACACTAATCAGATCAATTGGATTGTGCAATTTATCTAATTATTACGCAAAGTGCGTGTTAATTTATAATATTTTTATTTTCAATGAGTTATAAAACAAAGAAGAAAAATTAAAGTTTCAAAAACACCAATTTTGTTTTCATAATTAGGGTAAATGAAATGCCCCAGCAAAATCAACCTTTGATTACGCATTATAGTCATCATAACGATAATACTAAATGGTATAATTTTTGCATTATTTTTTAATTCACAAATTTTACTTTATGGAATTCCTTAAATGACATTAGATCAAGCTATTTTTGAATTAAGAGCGAAAGGCTTGCCTTTTCCTTCGGCCATTTCTGTTTTTTTGCT
>JACCEE010965176.1_pt1 | contig 13549 bp, 13 predicted proteins | sample 7449931 | NCBI WGS metagenome assembly JACCEE01 (sample SAMN15323457, study PRJNA562643) | freshwater metagenome | isolation source: river surface water | place: USA:Blue River Watershed | collected 2017-08-19 | reverse complement strand
AAGCTCTAAAAATACCTAGTGCTTTAGTTACTAGAAAAGGATATTTTATTTCAAATATAACTTTATCAAAAAAAGTAATTGTAGGGCTTATTGCAAGAGCAAAGGCAACAACAAATACAATAAAATAAGGTAATATTCTAAATATGTTTTCCTTTACAAATTCCTTTTTATTCTTCTGCTTTACAAAGTATATTGCAGAAAAAATCAAAACCAGAAAAGATAATAAAATCATACCTAACCCTAAATAACCAAATCCTTCTCCTTGAAAATGAGAAATAACTGGCAGTGGTTTTGTAAAAAATGACGCTTCTTCAAAAGAAGAGTTAAACAAGGTATTTACATTTGCAGAAAATTGACCTAAACCACCTGTAGAAAGAGTCCCCTCACCTTCAAAGGCACCATATAAAAATAAAATGAATAAACCAATAATTGCACTAATAGCTAATACTGAAATTGAATTTAATATAGCTTTTATTGATTTGTTTTTCAAGAAATATATAAGTAAAAAACATGCTATAAAAATGTATGTCATGACAACATAATATTGATGAACTGAAACACTTATTGCAACCACAATACTCCAAATAATAATCTTTTTAATTAAACTTTCAAATTTTTCATGATTTACACAAACACAAATAGACATTAAAATAATCCAATTTCCAGCTAACGCAGTATGCCCAAACATTCTTTGAAAAGTTACCGTAGAAATTGAAATAAATATTGTTGACATAAAAATAAAAAAGTAATTTTTGACATATTTTTTCACAATTAATGCTGCAAATCCGCCTTGTAAAAAAAGACACACGGCCCCCCATGTTCCAAAATATTGAAATTTTTCCGGTAATATTGGTGAAAGGATTTTAAATATAACAGCAAACATGGGAATAGAATCTGTGTAAATTATACTAACAGGTTCTGTTGTCAGTCCTTTTATCATTCCAAAAGGAAAACTCCAATCTGAATCTCTAAAAAAAAGCCAACCTGCATAATGCTGAGTTAAATCTCCACCTACCAAAAGCCAATCGTCATATTTAGGATTAATAACTAACCATCCATAAACAAATACAAAGCATATAAAACCTATTACAGCACCAATAAAAAAGCAAATTAATGAACTTCTTTTTTCTTTCATTAAAACCTCACTTTTATTTTTTAATTTTAGTAAGTAATCATTTTTAAAACTATGTCTGCAACTTTTTTAGCTGCAATTTTTTCAAACTCATCAAAAGACATTGCACCCTCATCATCTGCATTATCAGATATACATCTAACTGAAACAAATGGAATATCGTTTAAAAAAGCACAATGTCCTATAGCAGAACTTTCCATATCCACTGCATAAGGAGATAATCTACTTACAATTTCACTCTTAACTTCATTGCTTGAAATAAAAGACTCTCCTGATACTATTCTTCCTACATGACTTTTAATTCCAAAATAATCACAAGTTTTAACTGTTATATTTATCAGTTCTTCATTCGCTTTATATATTCCACAATAAGGAGGATAATCAACTAAAAAGTGAAGGTCTACATCATGTGCAATAACTTCTTTTGAAACAACAATATCACAAACTTTAACTTCTGAATTCATTCCTCCAGCTATTCCTGCGTTTATAATTGAATCTGGATTAAATCTGTCTATTAAAACTTGAGTACATATTGCTGCATTTACTTTTGTTATTCCAGAGCATACATTTATAACCTTTTTACCTTCTATCTGATTTATATAAAACTCAAATCCTGAATATTTTTCTATTTTGGGGTCAGCAAGTTTCTTCCTTATATCTACAAGTTCAGATGGCATTGCACCTATAATTCCTACTATTTTCATAACAATCTCCTCATTTCAAAAATATACTTTAAAATAATGAACAATCATTATTTTAAAGTATTATTGATTATTTAATATTGCTCACTAATTTTATACCGGAATTCAACATAATTTGCAGTGATAAAATATTCATTAGCTCACCATTATGTATTTCATAATCATATGTTTCAACAGAATCAATTGAAATATATATATCAACTTTTTTATCAAACTGATCAAAATATGTTTTCAACGTAACTGCAAAATTTAATATACAGGTATCAGTATAATTCCCACAAATAACAAAAGTGTCCTTTTTTTTATTATTCGCTAAATACTCTTGAAAATCAGGCACATGAAATGCATTAGTTGAATTCATTTCTACTTGTTTAAATCCACCTATTTGTTTAATTTCATCTATAATTTCGGCCTCTTCAGTTCCTTTTATACAATGTTCAGGCTGATTGAAAAGCTCAACAGATTTTAAAGTATGACTATCTGAAAAAACTATAATATCCATATTTTCATTTTTAAACTTTTTAAATATTTTTGTTATTGGTCTAACTATATCACTTAATCTTTCACTGCAAAGCTTACCTTTTTTCACGTAACCATTTACAGGATTTATAACTATAAGTGTTGATTTTTCTTTATCAAGGTTTTCAAATTTTAGAACAGGAAGTTTGGATAAATCATTTATTATATTCACTATATTATCTTCTATTATTTTAAAAAACATTAATTTGTTATTTTCCGACATAAAAACCTCCTTATAAAATCCGGATTATACATTACTTCTCAACCATATACGTGTTTCTAATGTATAATACCGAAGATCCAGGGCGACCGGACAATGTCATTGCTGAAGCAATTTATGAGGCTCTGCCTCAAACTCCGCTTCTTTTTCTATCACAAAAAGAAGCAAAAAAGCTCTTAAAGCATAAGGATTTCGCTTTCTGCGGAAAGCGACCAAGGGCGTTGCCCTTTGGAAACCTACGATTTTTTGAAAAAAATCGAGTAAAACTTTAATTTTTTCACTAATTTGACGACATTGGGCGACCGGAAAGCCCGGTCGCATCCGCAGAGTCGAAACCCTTGAAAAACCGTAAACTTTCCTTTTATAAAACAATAATACCGTCATATAGACGGTATTATTGTTTTAAGATTTATCGTTTAAAAAAGCACTAAAAGCTTTATAAGTCATGTAAACGTCTATTTTTGAAACTACTTCAAAAGGAGCATGCATTGACAAAACAGGTACTCCAACGTCGATAGTATCTATATTTAAATTTGCAACATATGCCGCAACTGTACCGCCACCACCTAAATCAACTCTTCCAAGTTCTCCAGTTTGCCATACAATTTTATTTTTATCAAATAAATTTCTTACAAAAGCAACATATTCGGCTGAAGCATCTGATGTACCTGCTTTCCCTCTTGAACCTGTAAATTTAGTTACTACCACACCATAGTTTATATGTGCAGCATTTCTTTTTTCTAAAACTTCTGGGAAAGTTGGGTCAAAAGCCGCATTTACGTCAGCAGATAGACATTTTGATCTTGAGATAACATCTCTTCCTTTACCGCCCAAATCTTCTGCCAAATCATATAAGAAATATTTTAAATAAGCAGATTTTAAGCCTGTATTTCCATCACTTCCTGTTTCTTCTTTGTCTGTCAAAATAACTACTGAAGTGGTTTTTGGTTCATTACATTTTAAAATAGCTTGTAAAGCAGTAAACGCACATACTCTATCATCGTGTCCGTATGCACCTATCATGCTTCTATCAAACCCTATATCTTTAGCTTTAAAAGCAGGAACAGCTTCCAATTCTGCTGAGAGAAAATCCGCTTCTGTGATATCATATTTTTGATTTAATATTTTCATTATATTTAGCTTTACCAGTTCACTTTCACCATTATCTTTAAATGGAACTGAGCCAATTAATATATTTAGTTCCTCACCTTTTATTCCTTGAGCTAACGGTCTTTTCATTTGTTCTTCTGCAAGGTGAGGTAATAAATCAGTAACGCAAAAAACAGGATCTTCTTCATCTTCACCTATGTTGACTTTTACTATTGTTCCGTTTGACTTAACCACTACACCATGTAAAGCAAGAGGAATTGCGGTCCATTGATATTTTTTTATCCCACCATAATAATGTGTTTTGAATAATGCCAATTCTGAATCTTCATATAATGGACATTGCTTCAAATCAATTCTTGGAGAATCAATATGTGCAGCACATATATTAAATCCATTTCCAATAGAGTTTTCTCCTATTACCGCCAATATAATAGCTTTTCCTCTATTGTTTAAATAAATTTTATCACCTTTGTTTAAAGCCATACCTTTTTTATACTCTATAAAACCTTTTTCTTTTACGACTTCAAGAGTATATTCTATGGCTTCTCTCTCTGTCTTAGCCTTATTTAAAAAGTTTTTGTATTTTTCAGAAAAACTTTCACTTTTTTTTATCTCATCATCTTTAATTATTAAACCTGCATTTTTTTTTGTATAAAATAAATCATTTTTCAATTCTTTTGCTATTGATTTTTCCTTTGCCATTTTTAACATCTCCTTTATTTATAATATGTTATATTTAGCCATATGTGTAAAGCAGAGAGATATTGCCGAAGGTCCAGGGCGACCGGAAAGCCCTGTAAAACCGTAAACTTTACCTTTAACGGCTGAATAGTAACCTAAATATATTTATTTTTAAAAAATCAAAATAAACACTTATATTTATTTTGATTTTCTAACAAAATATTCAATTTTTATGCATAATGAATTTTATAATAATCTTTAATTTTATCAGAAACTTCTTTAGCTACTTCATTTAAATTTGTAATTGTCTTATTGTTTTTAATAATAAAATCAGAACGATCTACAAAAAACTGTTCACTTAATTGTGATGCCATTCTTTTTAATGCTGATTCTTTTGATATTCCATCACGTTTAACTATTCTTTTTAACCTAATATCTTCTTTGGATATTACAGATATAATTATCTCGCAAAAATCATCTGCTCTGCTCTCAAAAAGTGTTGGAGCATCAAGTAAGATAAGCTTATGCCCATTGTCCGAATTAAATCTAATTAAATTTAAAATTTCAGAAGTAATATATGGATAACAAATACTATTTAAAAGTTCTAACTTATTTTTATCCGAAAACACTATATCTGCAAATTTATGACGATCTAAATTATTATCTTCTGTTAAAATAGTGGTGCCAAAACAATCTACCAGCTCTCGTAAACAAGGTGAATCATGCTCTAACACTTGTCTGGCAATTAAATCCGCATTTATAACAGTAAATCCATTTTCCTGAAATATTCTACAAACAGTTGTTTTCCCAGCACCTGTTTGCCCCGTCAATCCAACTACCATCACTCCGTCTAAACTGTTCACCTTTCTATCACCTCAAATCCTGCTGCTCTAATCAAGCGATTATAAACAGCTAGACCTATACCTTCCTTTCTTGGTGCTCTAACAAATACAGTTTCAATTCCCATATCATCAATTTCACGTAATTTTGAAAAAACTTGTTGTGCCTGTTCTTTATAATTATCACCATAAGTTAAATGTTTATATGGATAATCTTTTGAATCATAATCAAATATTAAAGCATATGAATTTTCTATGTTTAACTCTTCTACATATTTCGTAAATCTCTCTAAGCCTGCCCTAACCAAAATAATTTTAGCTTTTGGAGAATAATGCTTATGTTTCATTCCTGGTGATAACGCTTTTTCATCAGCTGGCTTATCTGATAAAACTGATTTATCTATTATTACATCATCTACGATTGTTTTTAAGTCTTCAACAGTTATAGCCCCTGGCCTTAAAACTCTAATAGAATCAAAACTTTCAAACATAATCACTGTGGATTCTAAACCTATTGTACAAGGACCGCCATCAACAATGGCAGATATTTTACCATCTAAATCCTTTAATACATGTTTTGCAGTAGTAGGACTTGGATATCCAGACAAATTTGCAGATGGAGCAGCCAAAGGTTTACCACATAGAGAAATAAGTTTTCTTGTAGCATCATTTGCAGGCACTCTTAATGCAATGGTATCTAATCCAGCCGTAACTATACTAGGTATTATATTTTTTTTATGCAATACTATTGTAAGTGGTCCAGGCCAAAATTTATTTGCTAACTTATATACTGTGGAAGGAATATCCTCAGCAAATAAATTTATCATTGAAGAATCAGAAACATGAACAATCAGAGGATTGTCAGATGGTCTTCCTTTTACTTCAAAAATTTTACTTACAGCTTTTTCATTTGTAGCATCTGCAGCTAGTCCATATACTGTTTCTGTAGGTATTGCAACTATCTCACCTTTTTTTAAAAGTAGTGCTGCAGTCTCTAGGTCATATTCATTTGTAGATAATAATTTTGTTTCTTTCATATTACTCATCCTGCATTGCTAATTTGGCAGCTTGATCAGCAGTAGCTAACGAATCAACTACCTCATCAATGTTACCATTTAGCACATCCTCTAATCTATATAATGTTAATCCTATGCGGTGATCTGTTATCCTTCCTTGAGGATAATTATAAGTTCTAATTCTTTCAGAACGGTCGCCAGTTCCTACTTGCATTTTTCTTTCAGATGCTATTTTATCATCTTGCTCTTGTTGTAAAGCTTCATATAACCTAGAACGTAAAATTTTCATAGCTTTGTCTTTGTTTTTATGTTGACTTCTCTCATCTTGACATTCTACTACTAAATTAGTAGGTAAGTGTGTAATTCTGACAGCCGACTCTGTTTTATTAATATGCTGTCCCCCTGCACCACTAGCTCTAAATACATCTATTTTTAGTTCTGTAGGATTAATATTTAATTCTACTTCGTCTGCTTCAATTAAAACTGCAACAGTAACAGTAGAAGTATGAACTCTTCCTTGTGATTCTGTTTCGGGAACTCTTTGTACTCTATGAACACCACTTTCATACTTGAACCTTGAGTAAGCTCCATCACCCTCTATAGAAAAACTAACTTCTTTTACTCCGCCCAATTCAGTTTCGTTTAAATTTAAAGTTTCCTGCTTCCAGCCTTTACTTTCCGCATACATAGTATACATTCGAAATAGAGAGTTTGCAAACAGGGAAGCTTCTTCACCACCTGCACCACCTCTTATTTCTATAATAACGTTTTTATCATCATTGGGGTCCTTAGGCAATAAAGAAATTTTTAATTCTTCTGCTAAAATAGCTGTCTTCACTTTTAGTTCTTCATATTCCATTTGAGCCATTTCTCTAAACTCTTTGTCTATGTTTGGCGTATCTAAAATTTCTTTTGCTTCATCAAAGTGGTTTTGTGCTTGCAAATACTCTCTATATTTTTCTACTACAGGAGTTAAATTTTTATACTCCTTCATTAGGTTTTTATATAAGTTATTATCATTTATAACATTTATATCAGATAATTTTTCGCTTATTTCTTCATATTTTTGTTCAGTCAATCTTAATTTTTCAAACATAATAAAACCTTTCCTTTTTTAATATAATATTCATTTAAAAAACTGATAACATAAAATAATTTAATGGTTTTATGGCAAACAAAAAACCTCTCCATATCAATTGACATGGAACTTTTAAAACTTTATGTATTTATTCTTTTGATTTGTTTTAGTATTATAATAAAAAAAGCTACAGTTTATCATCTACTTTTATTATTTTTTTAATATTTTTCTCGATTTTATTTCTACCCACCATAATCTCCCTTGAACATTTTTCGCATTTAATTTTAAAATCCATTCCGACTCTTAAAACTATCATTCTATTACAACCACATGGATGGTTTTTTTTTAAAATTAAAATATCATTTATACTAACATCCATATGCCATTCCCTTTCATAACATCTGTGAATTATATTATAAACTATTTTTAATTATAAAGCAATATTCTATTTAAAATATAATTAATTATTTTGATATTTTTTTTCTATATTCATATGCTGCCTGCTCAGTTTTATTGTTTCCAAATTTATAGTATACTTTATTTTTTATTTCATCGGGTAAATATTGTTGATTTATATAACTATTTGGGTAACTATGAGGATATTTATATCCTCTCCCATTCCCCAAATCATTTGCACCCGAATAGTGACTATCTTTTAAGTGTTTGGGTATAGAATAATCAGATACTTTTCGTATATCCTCTAAAGCTAAATCTATCGCAGATATTGCTGTATTTGACTTAGGAAGGGTACACATAAAAATAACGGCTTCCGCCAAAGGAATTCTAGCCTCAGGGAACCCCAACTGAATAGCTGTATCCACACAAGCTTTAACAACAGCTATAGCGTTTGGATAAGCCAAACCAATATCTTCAGCCACTATAACTAGTAACCTTCTTGATAAAGATATGATGTCGCCTGCTTCAATAAGTCTAGCTGTATAATGTAGTGCTGCATTTTCGTCTGAGCCTCTTATTGATTTTTGTAGTGCTGAAATGATATCATAATGCATATCACCATCTCTATCATATCTCATACTACTTTTTTGTATCAATGTATTTACGGTTTCTTCGTTTATTTCCAATATACTTTCTGTTATGTAATTAGCGGTAAAAAAACTTAATTCCACTGTATTTATTGCTTTTCGGACATCTCCACCACATCCAGCAGAAATTTTATCAATCACCGCATCTTCTATATTTATTTTTACTTTTTTCTCGTTCTCTAAATATTCATATGCACGTACTATAGCTTTATAAATTTCTTCTCTTTCAACAATTTTAAATTCGAAAACGGTTGAACGACTTAAAATAGCATTGAATATAGCGAAATATGGATTTTCTGTTGTTGATGCAATTAAAGTGATGTCACCATTTTCTATATATTCCAGTAAACTTTGCTGCTGTTTTTTATTTAAATATTGTATTTCATCTAAATATAATAAAATTCCATTTGAGCCTGAAAATGTTCCTATTTCAGAAATAATTTGTTTAATATCAGCAATAGATGCACTTGTACCATTTAATATGTGCAGGCTTTTATGTGTTTTTTCAGCAATTATTTTTGCCAAAGTAGTTTTTCCAGTTCCAGAAGGACCATAAAAAATCAAATTTGGGATATAATCATTTTCAATTATTTTTCTTAAAGGTTTATTTGAACCTAGCAAATGCTTCTGTCCAACTATATCATCAAGTTTAATTGGTCTTATTTTATCTGCTAGTGGCTTACTCAAAAAAATCCCCCCAAACTAAAATTAACCTTCATAATTAAATTTTTTATGTCTATAAGCAATCAAATATAGAAGAACTGATTTACTATCACTTTTTAAAGCTTTTTCTATATAATTATTTATATTTTCTTCTTTTATTAAATTTAATTTTCCAAAAGATATGAGCATTTCCAAATTATTTGTTTCAACATAATGATTTAAAAAATACTCATAGTTACTTAACAAAAAAGCACTATATCTTTTTTTAGCATCTTCATCTAAATCAATTGGATTTAAAAGTCTATACAAAGCGACTTTTATTTTCCCACTTAAAGGACTATTTCTCAAAAAAATTAAATCATATTTGTTCCAACTAAAAAAATGATTACATATTTCAACATAATCTTCATATGGACCATTTTCATCTTTAGGGATATAAATAAACTGTGTAGCTGCACTTTCTAATTCTGTCATATATATTCCTTCAATTTCAAAGCAATTTTCAAAAGCGTTTGAAGCAATAGATATAATAGAATTTGATATATATATTTTTTTTAAATTTGTACAGTTACAGAAACTCTTTTCCCCAATATTTAGAACTGTATCAGGAATAGTTATTTCTTCTATTGATGAGCAACCAGAAAAGGCATTACTTTCTATGATTTGTAGACCTTTAGGGAGTATAAATTTTTCAACAAATTTACATGAAAACGTACTACAACCTGCAAAAGCTTTGTATGCTATTTTTCTAACATGCATACCATCAATAAATTCAGGAATAGATAAAACAGAAATATTATTTTTCAAAAATCCAATTATCACTATCTCGTTATTTTCAATTTTATATTGTAAATTATCATATTCATAAATCATAACATACTCCATACTTTTTTATTTTTTTCTTCATATCCACAAACAATAAAATGGATCATACATTTATTAGGAGCGAATAAATCGCTCCTATAAATTAAAAATTACTTTACTATTCATCCATATGTATAAGGCAAAGATGTTTTACCGAAGGTCCAGGGCGACCGGAAAGCCCGGTCGACTCCGCAGAGTCGAAACTCTACAAAATCATAAACTTTACCTTTAGTTGCTGAATGGCAACAAAATTACTCATATAAAGGGAACTTTTTGCATATTTCATTTACACCTTCTCTGATTTTATCTGCACTTGCATCAAAATCAGAAGCTGTTAAATAAATAAACTCAGCTATTTTTTTCATTTCTTCTACACCTAAACCTCTGCTTGTAACTGCTGGAGTACCTATTCTGATACCACTTGTTACAAAAGGACTTTGAGGGTCGTTTGGTATAGCGTTTTTATTTACTGTAATGTAAACTTCATCTAGTTTGTTTTCTAATTCTTTTCCGGTAATATTAAACGGTCTTAAATCCACTAACATCAAGTGATTGTCAGTTCCACCAGAAACAAGATTAAATCCTTTTTCTACAAGACCTTTTGCTAAAGCCTGTGCATTTTCCACTACATTTTTCTGATATACTTTAAATTCATCTTTTAAAGCTTCTCCAAAACAAACTGCTTTTGAAGCTATAACATGCATTAATGGACCACCTTGTATACCTGGGAATACAGCTTTATTTATTTTTTTCGCTAACTCTTCATCATTTGTTAAAATCAAACCACCTCTTGGGCCTCTTAGTGTTTTATGAGTTGTTGATGTAACAACATCTGCATATGGAACTGGAGATGGGTGAATACCTGCGGCAACTAAACCAGCAATATGAGCCATGTCAACCATAAAATATGCACCAACAGATTTTGCAATTTTTGAAAAACGTTCAAAATCTATTTCTCTTGGATATGCACTAGCACCAGCAACTATTAGTTTTGGTTTATTTTCTTTTGCCAACTGCTCAACTTTATCATAATCAATTTTTTCATCTTCACCTAGTCCATAAGACACAAAGTTAAAATATTTCCCTGACATGTTTACAGGGGAACCATGTGTCAAGTGGCCTCCATGAGCTAAACTCATACCTAAAACTGTATCACCTGGTTCAATTAACGCAAAATAAACTGCTGTATTTGCTTGTGCACCAGAATGAGTTTGAACATTTGCATAACCTGCTCCAAATAACTTTTTAGCTCTCTCAATAGCAATATCTTCAACTATGTCAACACATTCACATCCGCCATAGTATCTTTTACCTGGGTAACCTTCCGCATATTTATTTGTTAAAACTGAACCCATTGCTGCCATTACAGCAGGTGAGACAATGTTTTCACTAGCAATAAGCTCAAGATTTCTTTTTTGTCTGTCAAGTTCTTTTTTCATAGCTGATGATACTTCTAAATCTGTATCTGCCAAAAAACCTATAGAATCCATAAGATTGTTATACATAAATTATACTCCTTTTTCATAAAATATTTTTACTAATTTTTTTCTTTATCTTATATAAAGAAAAGGTTAAAAAAACCGCTACAATTCAGCCATATACGAGGTCAAAGATATTTTACCTAAGGTCCAGGGCGACCGGAAAGCCTGGTCGACTCCGCAGAGTCGAAACTCTACAAAATTACGAACTTTACCTTTAAAGGATGAATAGTAACAAAAAACTTTAAAAATATTTAATAATTTTAAAAATAACTATTTATAATTATATACTAATTCTTGAATAAAAACAATATATTTTTTATTTTTTATAAAAAAACTATTGACTTTCTCTCTTTTATAGTGTACTATATAACTAGTAAAGCGATTAGGAGGTGTTTGCACTGGAATTCAACAATAACTACCCTATTTATCTACAGGTTGTAGATGATATAAAAAGAAAAATAATAAAAAATGAACTTAACCCTGGGGACAAACTTCCGTCAAACAGTGAACTGGCAATAATTTATAAAATAAACCCCAACACTGTTCAAAGGATTTACAAACAACTAGAATACGAAAATATTTGCTTTACAAGGCGAGGTCTTGGTACATATGTTTCAGAAGATCCTGATGTTACACAAAATATTAAAAATGAATTTATTTCAAATTTAATCAATGATTTTATTTTTCAAATGAATTCTGTAGGATTTAGTTTAAACGAAATTATCAAGACTCTAAATGATATAAAGGAGAAAAGAAATGTTAAGTTTTAAAGAAGCAACTAAAGGTTATGGAGAGAAAAAAGCAATAAACAATTTATCAGCTGATTTTGAATGTGGAAAAGTTTACGCATTGGTTGGACCCAACGGAAGTGGAAAAAGCACAATGATGAAAGTAGCCGCTGGACTTGTTAAATTAACTTCTGGCTCATGTACTTTCAACGAAACACCTATTTGTACACAAACAAAATCAAAAATAGCTTACATGTCTACGGAAGCATTTTACTATGATTTTATGAAAATCAAACATGTTAAAAAGTTTTACACGGATTTTTTCGCTGATTTTAACACATCAAAATTTAACGAACTATTAAATTTTATGGACCTTAATGAAAATTTATCTGTAAAAGCGTTATCTTCCGGTATGGCCGCAAAGTTAAAAATAGCTGTTACTTTATCTAGAGATGCTGAGATAATAATGCTTGATGAACCATTAAACGGCATAGATCTTATAGGTAGAGATCAAATTATAAACTCTATAATAAGAGCTACAAATCCTAACGCAACATTTATAATATCCAGTCATCTTTTTGATGAGCTAGAGCCTGTCGTAGACAACGTTATTATGATAAAAGATGGCGGTGTTATTATTTCTGGAGAATTAGAAGAAATCAGATTGAGAAATGGTAAATCTATATCAGATTTATACCGTGAAGTATATGGAAACAATCAAGGATTATCAGATGAAGTTTGGGGGAAGAAAAATGCTTAAATTAATTAAACTTGAATTATTTAAATCTAAAAATATATTGATTTATTTCTTTTCAATTATATTTTTAACAGAAATTTTATTTTTAATAGGATATGCTTTGGACAAAGAAATTTTAATTGCTATAACTACATTTTTGCTCTCAATTATGGCTGTTGTATCTATAGTTGCTATAATAATTTACTCTGTCATTCTTTATTTACCTGATATATCCAAAAAGCCTGGTTACATGCTATTTTCAACACCAAATAGTGCATACAAAATACTTGGTTCAAAAATAATCGTTACATTGATTTTTGGCTTTTTATTATTTATTTTATTCTCATTATTGGGGGTTTTTGATATTTATTTATTAACCAAAGACATTGATACTTCGGAAATTACTTTAGAATCTATTTTTAAATCTATAATCGATGCTTTAAGTGAGGAACCTGTTGGAATTACATTGTTTTTGGCTTCAACTCTCTCACAGTTTGTAAGTAATATAGCCATTATTTACTTTTCTATAACATTAACTTACACTTTTTTATCAAATGTAAAATTTAAAAATTTCATTGCTTTTTTAGTTTTTATTGCAGTTAATACTGTAATTTCAATAGTTGGATTTGCAATTCGATCTGCAATGAGTCTTACAGGTGCATTTAAATTTGACATAAGCTATAATACCGATAATCCATTTGATGTAATATATGATGTAAATTATATGCTTGTTCCTTT
>JACCEE010697508.1_pt1 | contig 13552 bp, 11 predicted proteins | sample 7449931 | NCBI WGS metagenome assembly JACCEE01 (sample SAMN15323457, study PRJNA562643) | freshwater metagenome | isolation source: river surface water | place: USA:Blue River Watershed | collected 2017-08-19 | reverse complement strand
TTCTTTTCAATAGGCAGCAGCAAGGTAATCTAAAAATGGAGAAAAGATTTAGGTTGATGTTACTTCGTGGGGAATTTTTGTTTCTACGTAGCTAGTTATTGAGCAACGCTTTTTAGGTTACATCCTCTAAGTCGATAAGCTTGTTCATAATTGCGTATACAGTAAGACCTGAAGCTGATTTGATTCCCAGTTTTCGGGTAATGTTTTTGCGGTGTGTAATAACGGTATGTGTTGAAATAAAGTTTTTATCAGCAATTTCTTTATTCGATAATCCAAGCGCAACATCGCGAACAATCATCTGCTCTTTGGGTGTTAGTTCACCAATTGGAGGCTCTACCTCCAACTCTCTAAAGCGACTACTCACTAGCGCTTTCAACTTCTGAACAATACTACTCTTATCCTCATGCATAAGTAGCATTTCATAAATCTGCCCCACAAATCCTACACCCTTTGCGCCATCAACAAGTGCTACAAAGCGCGTTTCACTGTTTTGTCCAAAGAGGCATTTTAAGCTAACTGCTCCGGTTGGCAAAAGAGTTGGGTTAAAAATCAAGTAATCTGGATTCAACTCTACAACAGCCTTTATTATCCGCTCAACTTCGTCAACCTCCCGAACAACTGAGGTGTTTCCAATTTCCTCTATGGTATTTACAAGGCCTCGGCGAACAATGTATGAGGGATCGGCAACAACAAAAGTCACTCGTTTCATACTACATCTCCTCCCTGCCTAAGTAAGAGCTGCTCCATTGCTAGCACTTTGGGAACAAGAATCCGCTCTTCAATAACAGTATGGTCTTCAAGTTCCTTTTCCATTGCCGCCAACTCCAGCAGTATGGAGGTGACTACCTTACCATCATCTATTGGCGGTAGATACTTTATCAAAATATTGCGCAGGTCCGACAGCTTTTCCTCAATGTCCTCGTGCTGCTGATTGAACAGCGACATTGAGTAGTTCTTCATGCGAAGTGTAAGTTCCGAGGAGATTCGCCCCTTTGCATAGCAATCAGCAACCATTAATGAATACGGGAATACAACACTATCCTCAAACTGGATATGATCCATGAATTCAGCCATATAGTTGCTAAAGAACTTCTCTATAAGTCCTACGTGAGCTGCGCCTCCAGGAAACTGTGCAAGCAGCTGTATTTTCTCCCTTATTGAGGGAAACTTTTCCTCATAAAAGTAGGCGTGAGACTTGAGCAAATAGGCAATAACAACCCCAACATCATACCCCGTTAGTTTTTTTGATGGCGAGTATTGATCGATGCAGAAAAGATTTGCCGTTTCTAAGAAAAAATTAGCATCTACGCCGTAGTTCTCGCAAACCTGACCAACTGTTTTCTCGCCAAAGCCAAGGCGAATACCAAAGCGATGAATTATAGGTAACAGCTGAGTGTGTTCATGAATTACTTCAGCCATCTTACTTGAATCGGTAATAATCATATCGAGATAGTTATTTTTCAGTAACAGAATAGTTAAAAACAAGTTCGGAATCCATCAAGGATTGCTCGAAAAAAAGTGAATAGAAAGATAGTTCAATTAAATAAAAGCACAAATATGGACTGGATTGAAGCATATAACCAAATAAAGCATGCTGCTACAAATAATCTCATTAACTATTTTACAACCTACAGGTGATCAAACTCAACCATTATGTTTGTTAATTATTCACCCGCAGCAATAAATATATTATTCAGCATATATTATTTAGCCGAATGGAGCTACATTTGCCATACTCTTTTTTCACAAAATCTTAATGAGATATGAAAAAAACATTCATAATTACAGCACTTGTTTGCCTTGTCGGCCTAGTAAAAGTAAATGCTCAAGTTGCCGATACATCCAAAGCAAACCAACCGGAAATAAACTTCGCTACAACTGAACACGATTACCAGACTATTGTACAGGGTGGCGACGGAAAATACAAGTTCACCTTTACAAACACGGGTAAATCACCACTAATTCTTACTAATGTGACATCTTCATGCGGTTGCACAACGCCTATTTGGCCCAAAGAACCAATTAAACCGGGAGGAAAAGGAGAAATTGAGGTTGGCTATAACACCAATATTGTCGGTCCATTTAGTAAGACAATAACTGTATTCTCGAACGGAAAAACTTCGCCCATACTATTGCGCATTAAGGGAGAAGTAAAGTCAAAGTAAACTTTCAATAAACCTGTTAATATATAGTCATGCCCCAAATTTCAGAAAAAGGGAAGGCGATGCCCTCCTCTCCCATACGAAAACTGGTTCCATTTTCCGAAGCAGCAAAAAAAAGAGGTGTTAAGGTGTACCACCTAAACATTGGCCAGCCTGATATACCAACACCTCAGGTTGCTCTTGATGCAATAAGAAACTATAAGGAATCGGTTATCGAATACAGCCACTCTGCCGGAAACGAATCTTACCGTAAGGGGTTGGCAAAATATTACAAAAGCATTGGAGTGGAAGTTGATCACACTCAGATGCTAATTACCACTGGTGGTTCCGAGGCAATTACCATTGCTTTTATGGCAACCCTGAACCCTGGTGATGAGGTTATTATTCCAGAGCCATTTTATGCTAACTACAACGGATTTGCAACTCAAGCAGGGGTTGTTGTAGTTCCTGTAACGGCTAATATTACCGATGACTTTGCACTACCCTCTATTTCTGAGTTTGAGAAGGCAATTACTCCCAAAACTCGAGGTATTGTAATTTGCAACCCAAACAACCCAACCGGATATCTCTACTCAAAGGCTGAGTTAGAACAACTTTGCACCATTATTAAGAAACACGACCTATACCTATTTTCTGATGAGGTATACCGTGAGTTCTGCTATGATGGAAACGAGCACTTCTCGGCAATGAACCTTCAGGGAATTGACCAAAACGTTATCCTGTTGGATTCTGTTTCGAAGCGCTACTCCATGTGCGGTGTTCGTATTGGTGCGCTAATCACCCGCAACAAAGATGTATACAATACTGCGATGAAATTCGCTCAAGCCAGACTTTGCCCACCATCGTATGGACAAGTTGCTGCTGAAGCTGCACTAGAAACACCTGCCGATTACTTTACCGGTGTATACAACGAATATATCGACCGTAGGAACTACATGGTTGAAGCGCTAAACAAAATGGAAGGGGTTTACTGCCCTCGCCCTAAAGGAGCCTTCTATACCGTTGTAAAACTCCCTATCGACGATTCCGATAAGTTTGCGCAATGGTTGCTTGAAGATTTCAACTACAACAACCAAACCGTAATGCTTGCACCTGCAACTGGTTTCTACGCTACTTGCGGTTTAGGAAAAAATGAAGTTCGCATTGCATATGTTCTCAAAATCGAGGATTTGAAAGGTGCAATGGAGTGCCTAGAAGTTGCACTTAAGCAATATCCTGGTAGAACCATCTAACCCTAATATTCTACATCATACTAAGAAGAGCCTCAATTGGGGCTCTTCTTATTTATTGGTTAATGGAGTATTACTTAATAGCCTCATGATACTCTTGCTGAATTCTTTCCACCATGTTGTTGAAGGAAAAATCAACAATAACCCTATCTCTTAAGCACCAACTTTCTTCAACAGCAGCACGGTAATTGCCAAACACTTCAGATATTGATTTTACAAGGGATTCGGCGGTAGGTTTTTGTGCCGTAACATCAACAAAGTTGGTTTGGCTAAGCGTTTCGTAATTTGCACAAGATACACGCGGCCCCAACCGTTGCCCATTAGCAGCCAAAACAGGGATCCCAAAACTTAACGCTTCAAGCGCGACTCGACCAACACCTATCACTAAAAAGCCATTGTTTGAATTTACAGTAAACTGTTCTTTAAAGCCTGTGACAACAACAGCTCCATCACCCAACAAAACATTGGCCCTTTCAGCCCAAGCCACAACTTGCTTATACATGCATCCATCGCCAACAATATTAAGCACTATGTTGGGAAACGCAACCTTGAGCTGAGGCATTACCTCTTCAACCAACACTCGTAATAAACCACCGTGACATCTATCGAGTCGACTCAAGTAAACCAAACACCGCCCGTCTCCTTCTTCAAGTCTGTTATGCGGAGATATTCCGTTGGGAATATAGCGGCATTTGGGCTGAAGCGAAGAATACCAATCCGAACGCTCCATTGTATAGCGGCTGATATAGATTATCCGTGTAGGCATTCTTCTTGTAAAATTTAGCCGAAGGTCTATCCCAGTAGTAGCATGAATGGTAACAACCACAGGTATTCTCAAGAACTTGCCCAACAAACAGCCAGCAAGAATTGCAGAAGGTTGATGAGCATGAATAACTTCAACTCTATACCATTTTGCAAGTATTAGTAGATACATAAGCGTAAATGGCAGTAGCCACTTCGACAGATTAACAAAACGAAACCGAACATTGGGTGCTAGCAACCGTTGCTGGCGTCCTCTTTTCGACACAACAAGCACCTTATCCCCCTTTTCGGAAATGGCATTTGCAAGTTCCCGAACGTGATTTTCGGATCCACCAAAATCGAATCGCCTTATTAAAATTAATACATTCATAGAAATCAGTTATCCACCTTCTTATATACTGCAAGTTATGTCCAAAAAGGAATTTTTCAATCTTGAAAATTATATGATTTGTCAATTATTGAAGCACAGAAGAATATGCAGAATTAATTTCCGTACCATTAAACAAATCATGAATTAGATTGTCGAAGAAATATGCATCGCAATACCTAATAATCGATTACTTTTGCTGTATTGCATTTAATAATAAACCAAATACAATCTCCTACCGTGAAAAAAAATCTGATTATGGCCTTATTTGCAGGAATGGCGCTCACCTCATGCAATAAGGGTGGGGACTCTGAGAATCCCTTTTTTACCGCATTCGACACACCTTATGAAGTGCCAGCTTTCGACAAGATAAAGGCTGAGCATTATCTTCCCGCTTTTAAAGAGGGTATTAAACAACAACAGGAAGAGATTGCTGCTATTGTTAGCAATACCGAAGCACCAACATTCGACAACACTATTCTTGCAATGGAGAATAGCGGCGAAATACTTGGTAGAGTTAGCGGCGTATTCTTCAACATTACAGAATCGAACAGCAACGATACAATTCAAGCAATTGCTGATTCGGTTGCACCTCTCCTCTCAAAAAACAACGATGATATCTTTTTAAATGCAGAGCTATTTAAAAAGGTAAAATCGGTATATGACCAGAAGGATGCCCTTTCGCTAAACCAAGAGCAAAAGATGCTGATGGACGAGATCTACAAGAAATTTGTCCGCGGTGGTGCTAACCTTGAAGCAAGTAAGCAAGCTCGTTTCAGAGAGGTTAATGCAGAGCTAGCACTCCTTGAACTTCAATTTGGAAAAAACCAGCTGAAAGAGAACGATGGATTCAAGCTTGTTATTGACAACAAGGCGGATCTTGTTGGACTTCCTGAATCTATCATCATGGCAGCAGCAGATCAAGCCAAAGAAGAAAAGATGGATGGCAAGTGGGTATTTACCCTCTCAAAACCAAGCTTAATTCCCTTTATTACCTACTCCGAAAAACGCGAGTTAAGGGAGAAAATTTACATGGCTTATGCAAACAGAGCCAACAATAAGAATGAGTACAACAACAATCCGGTAATTGCCAAAATACTAACTCTGGCTCAAGAAAAAGCAAGACTACTTGGTTTCCCAACATATGCAGCATTCGTGTTGGATAATACGATGGCAAAAACTCCGGAGAATGTATATAACCTTCTAAACCAGATTTGGACTCCTGCTATTCAGCGCTCCAAGGAAGAGGTTGCCGACATGCAGAAAATTATTACCAAAGAAGGCGGTAAGTTTAAACTTGCAGCATGGGATTGGTGGTACTACTCTGAAAAAGTTCGCAAAGATAAATATGCTCTTGACGAGGAGATGCTACGCCCATACTTTAAGTTAGAGAATGTTAGAGAGGGTATTTTCTACATGGCCAACAAGCTATACGGTTTAACCTTTGAAGAGAGAACTGACCTTCCAAAATACGATCCATCTGCAGTTAGCTTCGAAGTAAAAGATTCCACAGGTGCTCATTTGGCAATCCTTTACATGGATTTCTTCCCTCGTCCAAGCAAACGTGGTGGCGCATGGTGCACCAACTTTAGCAACGAAAAAATTGTTGATGGAAAGCGCATTGCTCCGGTGGTTTCTATTGTTACCAACTTTACAAAGCCTGCCGGTGATCAACCTGCACTTCTTAACTACGATGAAGTTTCTACCTTTTTCCACGAATTTGGCCATGCCCTGCATGCAATGGTTACTAAGGTGACCTATGGCAGCCTTTCCGGAACTTCTGTTGCCCGCGACTTTGTAGAACTCCCTTCGCAAATTGCAGAAAACTGGGCTTCGGAACCTGAAATGCTCAAGGTTTATGCAAAGCACTACAAAACTGGCGAAGTTATTCCTTCGGAACTAATTGATAAGATGAAGAATAGCGGGACCTTCAACCAAGGATTTGTTACGACAGAATACCTTGCAGCTTCTTACCTCGATCTTAACTTCTATACCGACACCAATCTTGTCGATTTTGATGCTCAAAAGTTCGAGAAAGCAAGCATGGACAAGCTTGGTTTGATCCCTCAAATTTTCCCTCGCTACCGCAGCACCTACTTCGGTCACATTTTTGGTGGCGGATATGCAACCGGTTACTACAGCTACATTTGGGCTGAGGTACTCGATGCTGATGCATTCAACGCATTCAAGGAGACCGGAAATATCTTCGACAAGAAAACAGCCACCGCTTTCCTTCAGAATGTTTTAGAGAAAGGTGGTACCGAAGAGGCCATGAATCTCTACAAAGCATTTAGAGGTAAAGAACCAAACATTGACCCACTACTAATCCGTCGTGGATTGAAGTAACAATATGCATAAAAACAACAAGGGGTGTCTCTAGTGAGGCACCCCTTGTTATTTATGATAACCGATAAATAAACGAAGAACCACTACTACTTAGCCATTCTAAATAGCAAGTCCAATAAATGTAATATCGTCAATTTGCTCACGTGAACCTTTGTGCTTGTCGTGTGCATCTAGTAACAGCCGTTTCTGCTTAGCCAGAGGCAACCGATATATCTCGGCAAGCAAGTTCTTAAGCTGAGCAATGCTAAACTTTCTATCATCATCGTTAAGCTGATCTGTAAACCCATCAGAAAACATATACAATACAGTAGAATCTTCAACAGAAATATTACTACGAGTAAACTGCCTTGTTGCTTCAAGCTGATATCCTCCAATGGATCTTGAATCTCCTCCAACCTTCACAAATTCACCATTAATAAATAGGTAGAGTGATCGTTTTGCTCCGGCAAATGTTATGAGTCCATTCTTTTTATCGTAAGCGATTAAAGCAATATCCATCCCTGAGGCAGAATGTGGGGCCGCACTATCTTGCTTGAGGGCCTTCCTCACCAATTCGTTTAAGTTTTCCAAAATTATGGCCGGATCTTTCGATTTCCACTCCACTACTATTTGGTTCAAAAGAGTATTCCCAATCATGGACATAAATCCGCCAGGAACGCCATGACCGGTACAGTCGGCCAACGCAATGAAAACAACATCTTTATCCTGATGTGTCCAATAAAAATCTCCGGAAACAATATCTTTTGGTTTGTAGATAATAAAGTAGTCTCTGAAATTAGCGGTAAAAAATGTTTCTTCAGGAAGAATAGCTTCCTGAATTGTTTTAGCGTATTCGAGACTACTCATAATGCGCTCATTCTTTTCCTCAATCTCCTTTTGGTGCTCGAGTAAGGCCAAGTTCTTGCTTTCAATCTCATCGCGCTGAGCTAAAATCTCCTCCTGCTGCTGCAAGAGTTCTTCGTTTTTCTCGATTATCTCTTCTCGATTCTCCTCTAACCTTTTAAAAAGAACTTGCTTATGTCGGTAGTTCCTGAATAAAATAGCTAACAACGACAACAATGCGACAACAATAACAGAAAGCATCAGCCGAACAATCCTCTGCCAACGAATCTTTTCTGCAGCTATAACCGAGCGTTTCTCTTGCTCTGCCTTTATTTTTTCCTGCTCCTGTTCAAAGTCAAACCGCATTTGCGCACGAATAAGCTGCTCTGTTTTCTCCTTCGAAAAAGAGCTGTCGCGTGCAGCAGTATAGCGCTGATGGAACTGCAATGCCTCTTTATAATTACCGTTCACTTGGTAATACCGACTAAGCATAAATGAAACATCGCGAATCAACTCCCATGAACCAATTGATTGCGATAAAGAAAGAGCTCTGCTTAGTTGGCTGTATGATTCTTGTTTTTTGTTCAACTCTAAATTACATCCACCCAAGTTTGTTAGCACCTGAGCAATCCGATACTTGTCTCCAAGCTGCTCAAAAACAACAAGTGCTTTCTGATAAAAACCGCAAGCATAGGGTAGGTCACCCTTACTCTTGTATATATTACCCAGCTCATTTGATATAACTGCTTGGCTATCGCTATCTCCTAGTTTCTCACTCAACTCCAGCCCCTTCATATAGCAAGCAATGGCATCGGAGTAATTTCCCATTTTCTGGTAAACCTCTCCAATGTTGATAAAGGAAATTGCCTGCCCTTCGATATCCTTAATTTTCTGAGATATTACTTGTGACTTGCCATAGTATTCCAGCGCTTTCTTATAATCTCCCTGATATAGATAGACAATCCCAATGTTGTTGTAAACAGCAGCCATTCCATCCAAATCGTTTAGAGTTTCCTTTATCTTTAGCGATTTAAGATAGCTGTTGAGAGCCAACGGGTAGTTTCCGAGCATTCTATTTACTGCTCCAATGTTATTGTAGTTGCTAGAGATAAGATCCCTGTTTTGAAGGGAGTCAGCAATAAATAGACTGCGGTTAAAATGTATAAGGGAATTGCTCAGATCGCCTTTACACCTCAAAATTACCCCTATCCTATTCAACGATATTGCGTAGCCATTCATCAATCCTTCATTGTAGGCAGCAATGCGCATACTATCGGCAACCTTATATGCAATATCGTAGGATCCTCTGGATATTAAATTGTCAGTGCGATGAATTGCAGAACGAAAATAAACGGTATCAATAGTCTCGGATGAAAAGCCGGCAGCAACGCTAGCGATTAGCATTTGCAGAGTAAGGAGTATAAATGTAACCGGCTTTACCATTTTTACTTGAACTATTTCGAGTGACCAATAATACAAAAAAATATGGCTAAAAGGACTAATAATAACGGTAGTTTTTATTTATCTTATCAATAAAGAACAAGCACCAAATTACTCACAATAAATAGTTTAATGATAACAACATAACCCAAGAATAATACTTACGTATAAGTTAAAAATCTTCATCCGACTGAATACTAGTAACAATCACAACTACAATTGCTAGAGAAAAATTTGTTGCCTTTCTAGAAAAATGTATATTTCATGGCTGTTACGCCGAAAAAAAAGCAGCTATTCCAAAAACCTAGCCATATGACATTTGCCGCAAAAGTTATTCAGCAAAACCTCACACTAGTCCGACCGTCGGGATTACCATTAGGGATTAAAACAATGAATCCCTACGAACAAAAAGAGGTACAGGAAACAGTTACTCAGTTTTACACTAAATACTTTAACGACAACAACAAAAGAACACTCATCTTAGGAATTAATCCAGGACGCTTTGGTGCAGGTATTACCGGAATTCCATTTACAGACCCTATTCGTTTGTCCGAAGTTTGTGGAATACCCAACACGTTTAATCCTAAGCCGGAACTATCCTCGCTGTTTATTTACGAGATGATCACTGCCTTTGGAGGTCCTGAGCGCTTTTATCAACAGTTCTACATCAATTCCGTTTGCCCCTTAGGATTTACCCTTGATGGCAAAAACCTAAACTACTACGATGTTCCCGCGTTGCAAAATGCCCTAACTCCATATATCGAAGAGAACATTAAGAGTTTAATCGATATTGGACTGCATACCGACTTTTGCTTCTGCCTGGGGGAAGGAAAAAACTACCAATTCTTAAGTAAGTTCAATGAATCGAAAGGCTATTTTGGAGAAGTAATACCACTTTCTCACCCTCGGTTTATTATGCAGTATAAATTAAAAACAAAAGGCGACTACATTAATACCTACATTAAGTCGTTTCAGGAGAATCCTCAGGAGATGCTAAGCAAATAGAGGGTATAAACTCTTTAATATAAAGGAAACCAATGAAGTTCTGCTCGTTGGTTTTTCTTTTTTGTGGCGTTTCAATTCTTAGATTCATACATGAGAAGTTTCCTTTTGTCAAAAAAATTTACAGATTTGATTGTGTTAAACTTAAATGTCAATATATTTACCAGCGATACACCAAAATACGTAAAGTTATGGTAAAGAGACACAAGGACAAATTAACCGAGAAACTTATAAAGGAAACTGCAAAGGAGGTTTTCTTTGCCCAAGGAAAGTTTCACGCAACCACACAGGAGATTGCAACAGAAGCTAAGGTTAACAGAGCTCTGATTCACTACTACTTTAGAACTAGAGAACAGCTTTTCGAACTGGTGCTTCAAGATGCCCTTGACAGCTTTGCTTCGAGGCTGGTAGACGTGATCTCGGCTGAAGATCCATTTAAAACTAAGGTTTCGACCTTCATTGAAATGTTTACCGAAGCTACAGTAAAGTATCCCTACTTGGATGTATTCATTGTTACAGAGATAAACCGTAACGAGAATCCAAAGTACCGAATCCTTTCGCCTGACCTTGAAGGCAAAATGAAGGACAAGTTTGTTGCCGATTTAGCCAAAGAGATTGAGAAGGGAACAATTGATCCAATTTCTCCAAGCCAGTTTATTGTAAACTTGCTTTCACTCTGCTCTTACCCTCTTCTTGCAAAACCAATTATTGCAAACATGTTCAACCTAAAACAAAGGGAGTACAAGGCTTTCTTAAAGGAAAGACATGAAATCATACTGAAGTTGATTTTCAAATCATAAACGCATTAGATCATTCCTTTAAAAAAGCAATGCACACACAATTGGTGCATTGCTTTTTTCGTTTGACCTCATAATATTTAGATTTATCAGAATTAGCACTATGCACTTTAAGGGATTTATTTTCGATTTCAATGGGACCCTGTTTTGGGATACCCCACTTCACAACAAAGCATGGAGTCTCTTTTTGGAGCAACATGGCTATTCGCTTTCGGACGATGAGATGGCCCATGTTATTCACGGAAAAATGAACAAAGATATTCTTCCGTCCATCTTTCAGCGGGAATTAGGTTTAGCTGAAATTGCCACCCTAGCCGATGAAAAGGAACGCATATACCGGGAGCTGTGCCTTGAAGGCGGAATCGCCCTTGCACCGGGTGCTGTTGCTTTACTCGACAAGTTGGTAGGAATGAATATTAAATGTGCAATAGCAACGGCCTCTCCAGCTGTAAATGTTGAGTTCTACGTTGAGCAATTCGACCTTCACCGCTGGTTTGCACCCAATGCCATTGTTTGCGACAACGGCACCTTCAAGAGTAAACCCCATCCCGACCTATTTCTGGAGGCTGCAAGACAAATCAATGAGAGTCCGAACTCTTGCGTTGTAGCCGAAGACTCTCTTGCCGGAATACAGGCAGCAAAAAATGCAGGTGCAGGTAAGATATTTTGCGTTTCGCCGGTTACCTCAATTCAGGTGGATTCGAGTATAGAAATTATCAGCCATTTTGGTCAAATAAACCTCGCCATATTTGATTAACCAAAGAAACACCTGCTGAAACAAGAAACAGAAAGCCAACAATAATAGCAAAAACGCATTACGACTATTTTGCAACCGATTAGCCTAAAACAAAATAGTAGAGGGTGTCCTCACGGACACCCTCTACTCTATTTCTCCCAACTGCTATATGGATTTGTTGCAATGTTTGAATTGTAGTAACGAATGTCTCCGGTAACCTCTTTGCCTGCCCAAACCGGCTTTACAAATGGTTCAAACTCGCTGAAGAGTTCAACTTCAGCAATTATAAGTCCGGCATTGGCTCCGATAAATTCATCAACCTCCCAAATTTTTCCGGAAACCTCAATCTTATAGCGGATTTTTGATACCTCGTTGGCCGCGAAGTTGTTCAACAATTCCAGCGCCTCTTCTTGGGGTATAAAATACTCAAACTCTTGGCGAGTTGCTCCGTGGCTCATTCCCTTTATGGTCAGAAATCCATCAGTATCGGTAAGCCTTACTCGAATTGTTTTTTCAGGATCAGAAAGGATATATCCCTGACGGTAAAGCCGCCCTACTCCCTTCTCTATTAAATCCCACTTACTCTTAATAACTAAAAACTTCCTTTCGATCTCTACGCCCATTGTTCAATTATTGGTTCTAATCCATCTTCAAAATCAAATGTAAGCATTTATATCTGAGTTCCAAACTTGAGTTTGAGCAACGTGCAATCTAAAACCGGATTTCTATAGGGTAACTACCAAATATTATCCATCTTTTCATATATTTGTAGCAAAGAACTACTTCGATGATAGTCACAAACTTTCTTTTTAGAAGCTAAATCTCATAAGCCAACATCTTGGCTTTATGCTTCATTCCGGCCATCTATGCGGTGGTGCATTATCTCTATTTATTAATCCTTTTAATCTTACTGGAGGAATTATCATGTCAATAGCTATGCTTTGGACTGTGGTGTGCTTTATAGTCACATCGGCCATTATTATCCTTGCAAAGGCAGGAACAAATAACAATAAACTCATGTTTAACCATTTGAAAAATCGAAAACCAAATGAGAAACTCAACATATATAAAATCCCTACATCGAGTTACGAAATACCTTAACAGGCGCGATTTAAGCCGAATTCTTGGCGAAATAAAAGAATCAATTAGCGGCACCACCCAAGACTTTACAACAGGTAGCGTTGGCAAAGCAATACTGCTGCTCTCTATTCCCATGGTGCTCGAAATGCTTATGGAGTCGATATTTGCCATTGTAGATATCTTCTTTGTTTCGAAGCTGGGCGCCGATGCTGTGGCAACTGTAGGCCTCACCGAATCGCTGATAACCATTGTGTATGCAGTGGGAATTGGACTAAGCATGGCAACCACTGCACTTGTTGCTCGTCGTATTGGCGAAAAACAGGAAGAGGGAGCCTCAAAGGTTGCGGCACAAGCCATAATAGCAGCACTTACCATCTCCTTGTTGATAGGTATTCCGGGGGCCATTTTTGCACCCGAGCTGCTACACCTGATGGGTGCCGATGCCAATACCATAGCCCAGCATAGTGGGTATACCCGATGGATGCTTGGAGGCAACGTGGTAATCATGCTGCTCTTTACCATAAATGCAGCATTTAGAAGCGCCGGTGATGCAGCCATTAGTATGCGGGTGCTATTGTTCGCAAACCTTAGCAACATTGTATTAGATCCCATTCTCATTTTTGGTCTTGGACCAATTCCGGCCTTAGGAATTGAAGGTGCTGCCATTGCTACAAACATTGGGAGAGGCTTTGCTGTGCTTTATCAGCTCAAGCTGCTTTTTGGGGGAAGAACAAGAATTAAGGTTTACCTGAAAGAGTTCCTGCCCGACTTTAAGCTGATAGGCCATTTGCTGAAACTCTCCGTTGGCG